>Ga0194118_10001214_pt1 | contig 38269 bp, 53 predicted proteins | sample TA2MahsurfametaG_2_FD_148662 | JGI IMG/M metagenome (GOLD analysis project Ga0194118, IMG submission 148662) | Freshwater microbial communities from Lake Tanganyika, Tanzania - TA2015013 Mahale N5 surface | ecosystem: Environmental > Aquatic > Freshwater > Lake | place: Tanzania: Lake...
GGTTCTACACTAATTGGAACAAGTGATTGTGAAAGTTCGTATCCTGGTTTTGGTAAAGAAGTTAAGTTCAAAGATAGAAAGATGGGGCAAGGTGGTGAGTTTATGACAAAGGTTAGTGGTAGACCATTCATGTTTGAAACCACATTACTTGAAACGGTAATAGAAGATAACTACTACAAACACGCAAACATAATGGGTAAATGGGCAACAAAGACTATTGCAAATGGTGATTGGAAAGATATTGACATTTAATTTTTATTAAAGGTATTATTATGAGCCGTTCATATCGAAAAAATCCGATAATAGGCAATGCAGGAACTTCTGAAAAATATGAAAAAGTTCATGCACATCGTAAGAGTAGAAAACAAATTAAAGATCATATCACCGCAACTCATGGTGATTTGGAATTATTGGAAGAAATAATGATGCCGGAGGAAGATGAAATTTCTGATCCTTGGACTTCATCAAAAGACGGAAAGACATATATTGATCCGGTAATACGCGATGATGATACTGAATTTATGAAAGAAGTTAAAACAAAAATTATGAGGAAATAATTGTTATGGATTTTGTTATGGTCGAACCAAAACGCAGTAAATTCGGTGCCTATCATTTTAATGGTAGCGAACAATCTGCAAAAGAAGCATCTGAAAAATGGGAATGTATCATAGGTAGAAATGAAAACTTTGAAAACAAATATGTAATTACATTCGGTGATGGTCAAAAATGTTTTCCAAATTCTTATATTGTAGTTGAAGAAAATAAACCTATTGTGTATTCACAAGAAGAATTTATTAGAAAATATCAAATAGTGTATGACCTTCGTGACCGTTTAGGAAGTTTTTATTCAATAGATTAACAAAAGGTGTTTTGTGGAAGAAGATTATTTCCAACAATTTTACGGAATGGATCCGTATCTATCCATAACTGCTGAACAAATAACATACATAAAAGAAAACTTTGATAAAGAATATGTCAAAGACCGTCTGGCTGAAATAGCAATGACATATCCACTACCGTATGCGGATATTACAATCGAAAGTGCTCAAAGCGAGTTTCTAAAATTGAAAGGTATTCGTTGGAATGAAATTCTAAAAGAAGGTGAGTGGTTTCCAAGAAAAGCATCCGAACCAAAATATGCTTTGACTTATGGTGGAAAACAGTTATATTTCAGTCGTCTTAATACTGGTAACGATGCATCAAACTATTTCCAACAAAAGAACCGTTGGGAAGTTGATGCATCCGTATCACCAGGTCCTGCTAGAACATGGCAAAACCATAAGTTTATGAAGTCACTTATGGGTTCTATGTATTCTCTTAAAATGGAAACAATCGGTAAATCAGAATTGAGAACAATGTTAGGATTGCGTAAATACATTTGTTCACAGTTCAAACCTAATGTTGCAAAGTGTATGTACGAAATGTTAGGTGCAAAAAATGTATTAGACTTTTCTATGGGATGGGGTGACAGACTTGCGGGATTTTACGCTGCGTCTTGCACCGAACATTATGTTGGATTGGATCCAAGAGTAGAAAATCATCCGATATATGATGAACAAGTCCAGTTCTATGAAAAGAATTTAGGTTTCTTTGAAGGGAAGAAGAAAACAAATTTCTATCAATCACCAGCAGAAGATTTTGATTTCTCACAATATCCAGAACATTTTGATTTGGTGTTTACATCACCACCGTATTTCAATGTTGAGAAGTATTCACAATCAGATACACAGAGTTGGGTTCGATATAAAGGAATTGATATGTGGAATAAAGATTTTCTACAAAAGACACTAGGAAATATTATACCATCGTTGCGAGTTGGTGGTGTCATGGCAATAAACATTGCAGATGTTTACACAAATTCCGCTTGGTCTACGGGTAGACAATGGTTAGAGATAACAAACCCGATGAATGATTTTCTTGTAGAGAGTGGAATGGAATACTTGGGATGTATCGGAATGGAAATGTCCAAAAGACCTAACTCTGCCGGTGCAGGAACAGCTACAAGAGACGGACACTTTCTTGATGATAGTGTTCAGTTTGCTCAAGAGAATAAAGATAAAAAGTTTTGTGAACCAATATGGATGTTCAAAAAGGTATAATATGTATCAAAACATTTTTGTTAAAACAAATACAAAAGAAGCATGGGTGTGGGATGATGCCAAAGGTTTGATGCATTTTGAATACACGCCTTATGCTTACAAGAAAGATCCTAACGGTAAATATATTTCTCTATACGGTGATAAACTTTCAAAGGTTACAAACTTTGTAAAGAATGATCCTGACCTATTTGAATCGGATATTGCAGAGACAACTCGTATTCTTGTTGATATGTATAGTGATTCCGATATGCCCTCGAAAGGAATTGTTACAATGACATTTGATATTGAGGTTGAAATGATTACCGGTATTCCTGATCCAACACAAGGTAATAACGAAGTTACATCTATTGCTTACCATGATTCCGCAACAAACCAATATACAATTCTTGTATTGGACAAGAAAAGAAAATTGGATGGAAAAACTACGGATAACAAAAAAGTAATTCCTTGTCCAGATGAAAAAACTTTGTTGCTTAAATTCATAGATGCTATTCAAGAAATCCAACCCCATGTTATGACCGGTTGGAATTGTGATGCATTCGATATTCCATATTTGCATAATCGTATCAAAAGAGTTCTTGGTAAGAAACATGCAAATAGTCTTTCAGTAATTGGTGAAATGTTTTATTCACCATATCGTAATCGTTATACAATCGGTGGAACATCCGTGTTAGATTATATGACCGTGTATAAAAAATTCTCATATAAAGAATTACCATCTTATGCTCTAAACGCAGTTTGTATGACCGAACTTGGTCGTGGTAAGGTTGAGTATGAAGGCAACCTTGATGACTTGATGGAAAATGATATTGATACATTTATAGAATACAACATTACTGACGTTGAGTTGGTTATCGAATTGGACAAGAAGTTACAGTATATTGATTTAGTTCGTGGTATCGCTCATGTTGGCCATGTTCCTTATGAAGACTTTGTATATTCATCAAAGTATTTGGAAGGTGCTATGCTTACTTATCTTAAACATATTGGCGGTGTTGTTGCTCCGAACAAACCTGCTGATAGACAAGAAAAGATGCAAGAATTGAAAGAGAGCGGTGAGAAAGGATTTATCGGTGCATTTGTTAAGGATCCTGTTCCGGGTAGATATGATTGGATGTATGACTTGGATTTGACATCACTATATCCGTCAATCATTATGACACTAAACATTTCTCCAGAAACAAAGATTGCTAAGATTGAAGATTGGAATGCTGAGGATTTTCTTCGTGGAAAAAAAGATGAATATATTGTTGGCAATGACCGTATATCAAAAGAAAAATTAAAAGCATTTCTTGATAAATACAAGTATACAGTTTCATCAAATGGTGTCATGTATAGTTCAGATAAAACAGGACTTATTCCAGCAATTCTTTCAGATTGGTTTGATAAACGGGTGGAATATAAAAATGAAATGAAGAAGTGGGGTAAAGCTGGAAATACAGAAAAGTATGAGTTTTACAAGAAAAGACAACTTGTTCAGAAAATTCTTTTGAATAGTATGTATGGTATCTTGGGATTACCTGCATTTCGTTTTTATGATATTGACAATGCAGAAGCAGTTACACTTTCTGGTCAAACGGTTATCAAGAAAACAGAAGCTGCTATCAATATGAAATACAATAAAGAATTGAAAACCGATGATATTGATTATGTGCAGTATGTTGATACTGACTCTGTGTTTGTTTCGTGTTTACCTTTGGTGAATAATAGATTTCCGGATATTGATACAAACGATATTGAAACAATGACGCCGAAGATTTATGAGATTGCAACGGAAGTTCAAGATTATGTCAATCAATTTTATGATGTTTTTGCCAAAAAGATATTCAATACTGACAAACATCGTTTGGAAATCAAACAAGAAATGATTGGTAGAACAGGATTCTGGCAAAAGAAAAAGAGATATGCACTTTGGATTATTTCTGATAACGGTGTTCCAATGGATAAGTTGGAAGTTAAAGGTTTGGATATTGTTCGTTCATCTTTTCCCAAATCATTTCAAAAATGTATGAAGGATGTGATGATTGATATTCTCAAAGGTAAAGATAAAAATGAAATTGATGAATACATATTGACTTTCAAAAAGAATTTGAATGATGTTTTGATAAACGAGATTGTCAAAACTTCTTCAATAAAAGATATTAAGAAGTATGAGACTCCCGTTAAAGATGATGTTCTTGGTAAGTATGCAAAGGGAACGCCATCACATATTAAGGCGGCTATAAACTATAATAAGTTATTGACTATATTTGGTTGTCCTCCGAAATATCCGCCAATTAAAAATGGTGATAAGGTTAAGATTGCTTATTTGAAATCAAACAAATACGGATTGGAAGAGTTGGCATTTCGTGGTGATTCGGATCCAGAAGAAATTATACAATTTGTCAAGGATTATTTTGATGCCAATGAATTATTTGTTTCGGAATTGGATGGCAAGTTAAAAAATTTCTATGAGGCAATGAGGTGGGATTTCCCAACCGAGAATAAAAAAGTTGCACAAAAGTTTTTTTCGTTTTGAAATTACGCAAAAATTTCATATATTAGCATAAATTATTTACTATTCATTAAGGATTGTTGTTATGGAAAAATCAAAGTTGTTGAACTTTATCAGTAAGTATCATTTGGGTAAGCTGATACAGTCTGTTGCTTGGAATGCAAATGGTGGGCTTTCCACTCGTTTTATTTCTGATGATAAATGTGTAGTTGGCGAAGTTAAGTTGAAAAGTTTTCAAGGTGATGATTGGAAGTTTGGTGTGTATAACACAGACTTGCTTGTAAGTCTTCTTGGTGTTCTTGGTAACACAGTAAACTTTCAAGTGAATGGTGCTGGTGATAAGGCATTCTCATTGACTATTGATGATAAATCAACTACTGTAAATTATATGTTGGCTGACCTTGCAGTTATTCCACCTGCACCAGACTTGAAAGAATTGCCAAAGTTTGAGTTGGATATTACAATTACAAAAGAATTTATTGATAAATTCATCAAGGCAAAGTCTGCTCTATCGGATATTGAAAAGTTTACGGTATTAAAAAATGATAAACTGAATAAGTATCAAATTGTTCTCGGTTATTCAAATACAAATTCAAATCGTATCTCAATTGATATTGATTGTAATGCTAGTGGTGATATTGAACCAATTAGTTTCTCTGCTAAATACTTCAATGGTATTCTTGCTGCTAATAAAGATTTGAATGGTGGAACACTAAAAGTTTCATCAGAAGGTTTGGCAAAAGTTGAATTTGATATTGATGACTATGATGCAAAATATTATTTAGTAAAATTGGATAACAATTGATGAAAAAATATTTTTATGAAAAGGGTAATGTTCTATCTTGGCCGTGTAATATTACATACGGTGAATTGGTAACTTATGATGATAAAAAGTTTTCCGAATGGGTAGAAGATTTACGAATGAGGTTTTTGAAAGATTGGGATGAAAACGGTAAACCACCACTCGTTGGCAGATCCGAAGAGGAGATTGTTCAATCGTTTTCAAAGCTCCGTCAATTCAATTCATCAAAAGTTTTTCATAATCCAGATAAAGGCAATGACAAAGATATAATCGGCGTCATTGCCAATTTCTCTAAAAATGGTTCTGCTGCTAATCAATTCTTTCCAACGATGCTGAAAACAAAGATTGCGAGTGGAACAAGTGGTGAGACATCTAGATCAATCTATGATTTCTTTACCGATGAAATGAAAGATACTTTTCATCATGTTATGCGTAGAACTCTTTACAATGACTCGATGTATCTTTATAGTAAATCTATTTCATCAAATCAAATCAAGAACCCTTATTTCCGAGAAGGTGAAACTCTACGCGATTTCTTTCTTGCATTTAAGAATGGTGATGGTAGATTTGATGGACAAGGTTTGCGTATATCAAAAATATCTTGCACACTTGAAACCTACAATAAAAAATATACAAAGTATTTGACTATAAAGGCAGACCAAATCCGTGAGTTTGTTAAGGATGGAATACTTGATGTGAGTATGATATTTTATTTAGGTGATATAGAAGAACTGTCTGATAATTTTATGATAAAAAAAGACGGTGAAGAACCAAGAGTAAATGTTTTCTTGGTAAGAGTATATGAAAAGAGTGCAAAATTATTTCCACAAGCATTTCAGATATTCCGTATTTCTTTCTCACAACCTGCTGTAAACTTTCCACCAATGACTGCAAAGTTTTTGTATGAACATTTTACAAAACATATTCCAGCAAGTGAAATGGTTACGGTATATGATCCAAGTGCCGGTTGGGGTGGAAGAATTTTAGGAGCAATGTCGGTGAGTAGGCCGATACATTATGTTGGAACGGATCCAAACACAGACAATTCAATTCCTGATTTGGGAATTACTCGTTATGAATATCTTGCAGACTTTTATTTGAAGTCTATTGGTGAGAAAGGTAGTTCACTTTCATCGAAGTTCTTTGATGTAAGAGAAGACCATACATACGAAGTTTTCCAAGATGGTTCTGAAACAATACAATTCAATCCTGATTTTCAAAAGTATAAAGGTAAATTGGATTTTGTTTTCACATCACCGCCGTATTTCAATCGTGAAATGTATTCTGATGATGATACACAATCATATAAGGCACACGGAGAATACGCAGATTGGCGTGATAACTTTTTGAAACCAACATTGGAAACTGCTGTTGCTTATTTGAAAAATGATAGATATATTTGTTGGAACATTGCAAATATCAAAGTATCTGCAACCAAAACAATAAATCTTGAACAAGATTCTATTGATATATTAAAATCTTTGGGAATGGAATACAAAGGTAAAATGTGTATGCTTATGACAAAGATGATTGGTAATTCCGATCCAGAACGGTTAGCAAATAAAGTTTTATACAATGGTGAATGGTTTAAGCACGAACCAATTTTTGTTTTCTATAAACCCTAACATGAAACCTAACGGCGATAGTTTAAGTAAATTCTTTGATGTTGATCCGCTAGAAGTTCGTTTGTGGAAAGAGACCGGTGAATTTTTTGCAGGTAAAAGAGAATTGGATGATACAATAGATTGTATCTTTCAGTATTACCGCAAACACGGTTATCCATATATGAAAATTACTGAACACGAAAAACATGAACACATGAGAAAACTACAACAGTTTGATTATGATAGTATTTTCAAAGACGGTGATATAATTCAAACCATGAACGGACTTCGGTTAGCGTGGTCATACTTTCCGCACGCGATGGAAGTTAAATGCGGAAACTCAAAGATGTCTCCAATCGATAATTTTTTGAATGACCAAACATTCAAAATGACAATACGCAAATGTTTGAAGTGGTTGTCAAAACATTGGGGTAGTTCCTTTCAAGAGAACCGTCTTCGTCAATCACTTAAAATATATTCTGGTGTTCAAGGTGTTTCCAATTTTAGACCAACTGCTGCTGGTGTTATCTATAAAAAATATGGCGGTGACGGTGTGATATGGGATATGTCTTGTGGTTGGGGTGGAAGATTAGTTGGTGCTCTTGCTTCCCCTCATATTAAAACTTATATTGGAACAGAACCATCAACGAAAACATTTGAAGGTCTGTGTAAATTACGCGATGATTTTGATTATCTCGGTAAAGATATTCAATTGAATATGATGGGTTCGGAAGATTATCTTCCCGAAAAAGATAGTTTAGATTTATGTTTTACATCGCCACCATATTTCGATACTGAAAAATATGCAGATGAAGAAACTCAATCGTATAATAAATTTCCAACCCGTGAAACTTGGGGTTCTGGTTTTCTTCAATCAACTTTCCGTAATTGTTATCACGGATTGAAAATGGGTGGCTATATGCTAATAAACATAGCCAACACACCAAAGTATAAAGATTTGGAAGAAATGACTATAAAGTATGCCAACCTAGTTGGTTTCGATCACACCGATACTCTACAACTGATACTGTCCGCTGTTATGGGAGCTGGCTATAAAAGAGAGCCAATCTTCGTATTTCAAAAAAATCGCTAGGATATTAGGCGAAAATTACATATATTAGTAGATGAATTTATTAACCAATAAGGTATGTTATGTTTAACGCTTCACACACAATTTGGAATGAAAAGTATCGTCCACAGACACTTGACACTTATGTTGGCAATGAAACTGTAAAGGCAACATTCCAACAGTATATTGATACAAGTGATGTTCCACATCTTCTTTTGTATGGCGATGCCGGTAGTGGTAAAACTACCCTTGCTAAGATTGTTGCAAATACTATTGCAAAAGATAATTATATTTACATCAATGCTTCAGATGAAAATTCAGTAGATACTGTTCGTGATAAAATCAAACAGTTTGCTTCATCTATCGGATTCGGTGGTCTTAAAATTATTATTCTTGATGAATGTGATTACATGACACCTAATGCTCAGGCGGCACTTCGTAATGTTATTGAAACATTTAGTAAGACTACTCGTTTTATCTTAACTTGTAATTATGTAGATAAGATTATCGATCCAATTCAATCTCGTTGTCAAATTTTTAATATAGTTCCGCCATCAAAGAAAGAAGTTGCACAACATCTTGTAAAAATTCTTGACGGTGAAAGTGTAAAATATGATAAAGATAATTTAGTTACAGTTATCAATCAATCTTATCCAGATATTCGCCGTGTAATTAACACAACTCAACGATGTGTTATTGGTGGTGTTTTGAAATTGGATGAAACAACTTTGGTAGAACACAATTATCTTTCTTCAATTGTTGATATTCTCAAATCAAATAAAAACAAAAAAGAAAAGTTTGATGGTATTCGTCAGTTACTTGCTGACAATCATGTTCGTGACTTCAATCAAATGTTCAGACATCTTTACGATACTGTTGATACATTCGCTAATGGTTTCGTATCAACTATTATTTTGATTATTGCTGAAGCACAATACAAAGATAGTTTTGTTGTAGACCATGAAATAAATGCCATGGCTATGTTTATTCAAATTATTATGGAAATTGACCAAAGGAGAAAATGATGGGTATTTATGACATCAATGGTGGTGGACCGCCACAACAAGAACCACAACAAGTTACGGTAGACTTAAATCAGGCAACCGATATTGAATGTTCAAAGTGTGGGCACAAGTTTTTTCACGAAGTAGTTTTCTTCAAAAAGATTTCTGCATTACTTTCACCAACAGGACAAGAAGGAATTATTCCAATTCCAACTTATGCTTGTTTGAAATGTGGTAATATCAATGAAGAATTTTTACCATCAAAAAGGCAACAACTAAACGATTAAGGATTATCATGGCAAAAAGTTTATTTGATCATATTAAAGGTGTTACTTTCCGAAAAACAAAATGGGAAGAACTATCAGAAGAAGATGCGAAGTCATGGAGCAATTATATGATTGCTCGTTTCTTTTCAATGGAACCAGAATTTGTTGAAGTCATAAATGAGTTTCAAACATATTCAAATGGAATACTATCTTCAAGAGATTACTATAAACTTTTGCTAGATATTCTCCCAAAGAAATCCATTTTCCTGAAATACATAAAGTCTAAACACAAAATGGAAATAGAACCAGAAATTTTATCTACATTTTGTAACCACTTTGAGTTGGGAAGAAACGAAGTATATGCATACATCCGATTTTTGAAAGAGAATAATCAAGATGAACTTATTGATATATTGAAACAATATGGAACGCCGGAAGCAGATATTACTAAATTTGAAAAACAATTAAAGAATATAAAATGAGGAATAAGATGTCTATAAAAGAAAGAGATTTGGGTATAAAGAAACACGAAGCTGTTTTAGAAATAGAACAAAAGTTTCCTGTTATGACGGCAGAATTTAAGAAAATACAAGCAGAACAGTATGAATTGTTTTGCCGTAAACAGTCTAATTATGGTCCAGATAATATATCAATGGGTTCATCATTAGAAAGAGAACAAGACAGAAAGTTATCACTTCAAGGATTGTTTTTCAGACTTAACGATAAGATAAATAGATACAAACAAATGATTATGTTTGGTTCAAATGATGCAGTCGGTGAAAGTCTTGATGACACATTCAAAGATATTTCGGTATATGGTATAATTGCACAACTTGTTCAGTCTGGCAAGTGGGGTAAATAATGCCAAATAAAAAGGTATCTTTTTCACAATACCAAATATGGAAAGGTTGTCCTCATAGATGGAAACTTGCATACATAGATAAACTCGCAACTTATCAACCATCAACTGCTGCTCTTTTCGGAACAGTAATGCATGAAGTGTTGCAAGAGTATGTTAAGACCATCTATGATAAATCAATCGTTGAGGCAAATAAACTTGATCTCAATGAAATGTTACAGAGTGGTATTCGTGATGAATACAAAAAATTACTCACCGAAAATAAAGATGTTCACTTTTCAAGTGATAAAGAACTGAAAGAATACTATTCAGACGGTGTTCAAATTCTCCATTGGTTTAAGGCACATAGAGCTGATTTCTTTCAAAAGAAAGATTATGAATTGGTTGGTATTGAAATGCCTATAAACATTGTTCCACTTGAAACACATCCAACGGTTAAACTTGTTGGATTTTTGGATTTGGTTATTAAAAACACAAAAACAGGTGAGATATACATATATGATTTCAAAACCAGCACAAACGGTTGGAACAAATATGCAAAGGCGGATAAGGTAAAGACATCACAACTTGTTCTATACAAAACATATTATGCAAAACAATATGGTGTTAGTCCAGAAGAAATAAATGTTGAGTATTTAATTCTGCGTAGAAAGATTATTGAAGATGCAGAATACGAAGCAATGAAACAAAGAGTTCAAAGGTTTGAACCATCGAACGGCAAAGTTTCTCAAAACAATATAAAGAAAGAAATTGCTGAATTTATTACAACTGTATTTACCGAAGAAGGTGAATATAAATTGGATATAATATATCCTGCCGAAGGTGGTAACAATTATTCAAACTGTAAGTATTGTGAATTTAATACTAACGAAGAACTTTGTCCGAAAGAAAAAAGAAACATAATGCCATTCTAAAATTTAATGTTTTGTAAAAATACTAGATATTTATTGTAAACTAATATCATTAGGTGTTTCGTGAAAATAGCTCAATTAGCAATTATTGACCTTTCGGTTTATAGGGGCATACATACCTTTACAAAAAATATATCATCACTCGGTAGTGTTGATACCTTTTACTTTAATCCTAGCGAAACAAATAATTTCAAATCTGAATATCAGAACTGTGTAGATATTTCCGAAATGGAAATGACAGAACTGAAAAACAAATTGGAAGGTTATGATATTGTTGTTTTGAACCTCAACAAATTTATCTATGATGTTGATGGTATAGAAAAAAGAAAACCAGAACACAAACAAAAATTGATTGACTTGGCAAAGATGTATTGTAAGTTGAATACTATAACTGCATTCTTTGACCATGAGATATACCCGTATGAGGGCATGCACTTCAATACCATTTGTGTTCCTGCTTTCATAAAATATAGTGATTATTATTTAACATACACGCCGTTCTTTGTGGATGCACTAAAAGAGTATATCGGAATGCGAGGAACTTCTGCATATACTTTTCAAGTCGGTGGTTATATTGACATGAGTATCTATGATAAGTGGATTGAAAAATCATGGGTAGATAAAAAAGAATTACCATACATTTCAGAATGTGCATACTATGCTAAATTCAAAGGTCATGGGAACTTCAAACCAATAGTAGAAACAATGGATAAGTTAGGATTGAAAGACCTTTCAGGTAAGAAATTGGTTCACATTGGAAACACATACTCACCCGAAAATTATTTCAATCATGTAAAGATATTGGCAGAACACGCAAATGTTTCTCGTAAAACTTTTAGTGATACATTTCTTCCGGACTTTGATTTGGATCCAACTGTATTCAAAGTTTTTGATAACGATAAACCAATGATACTTGCTGGAACATACACAATGGAAAGTATGATGGATTTTTTAACTGGTTGTAGATTTAGTATATCAACAACAAACACCAAAGTGCCTTTCTTCGGAATGTTCATCACACCAAGATTTGAATATGCTCAGATAGAAAAGAACTTGATGACTATTCCAATTTATGATAAAACATATATTGACTTGTTCAAAGGAACAGAATTTGCTGAATTAGTTTTGTCTTATGATATAAATGATTTGGAAAATTCGTTAAAAAGTCTTATATTGGAGATACAAAGATTAGAACAAGATGAAGAAGAATATAACAGAAGAAGATTGAGATTGATAAGATTGACCAGAGACATGAATAAACTTGATAACTTTATTCGTGATATGAAAACAATAATTTCAAACGGTAAAAGAAGTAAAGATAATTATTCGGAAGATTGGTTTAATTCTTCATTGGAACAGATAGGTTACAAATTCAAACCGTATCGTAAGATGTTATTGAATATGCAAACCGTTTCCACAAACACAACACAAAAGTTTTTTAACATATAAAGGTTTCACATGGCAAAGAAAAAGATATTATTGTTGTCAGATGATTTAAGACTAACATCAGGTATTGCAACTGTATCAAGAGATATGGTTATAGGAACTGTAAAACATTTCGATTGGGTTCAAGTTGGTGCTGCTATAAATCATCCAGATAAGGGAAAGATATTTGATTTATCCGATGATGCTAAAAACAGATCAGGAGATCAAAGTGCATCAATTAAAATATACTGTAATGACGGTTATGGTGATCCATTTTTAATAAGAAGATTGATAGAACAAGAAAAGCCAGATGCAATTCTTCACTTTACAGATCCAAGATTTTGGGGATGGTTGTATAACATGGAACATGAAATTCGTCAAAAAATTCCACTACTGTATTTGAACATTTGGGATGGTGCAGGATTGATAGGTGACACCGCAACCGATCCAATGTGGAACAAAGAAGCTTATGCAAGTTGTGATTTATTGATGGCAATTTCAAAACAAACATACGGTATCAATCACAGAATACTTGAAAGATTTGAAGGTGATGTTTCACCAAACAGAGTAGAGTATGTCCCACATGGAATTGATACAAAAACCTTTTATCCAATAAATGAAGGCGATGATCAGTGGAGTGAATTGTTAGAACATGAAACAAAAATTCGCGGAAATAATAAAGATAAATTTATAGTAATGTGGAATAATAGAAATATCCATAGAAAACATCCAGGTGATGTTATTCTTGCATATAAACATTTTTGCCAACAAGTGGATAAGAATGGTGGTAATGCTTCTAACGATTGTCTATTGTTAATGCATACACAACCAATTGATCCAAATGGAACGGATTTAGTTGCATTGGTTGGTGAACTGTGTAATGAATATCCTGTTTTGTTTGACGATAAAATCATTCCGTCAGAAAAATTAAATGTTTTGTATAACTCAGCAGATGTTGTTGTAAATATGGCATCGAATGAGGGATTTGGTCTGGGAACTGCTGAGGCACTTGCATCGGGAACACCTATCATTGTTAATGTTACCGGTGGTTTACAAGACCAATGTGGTTTTATCAATCCAGAAACCAACGATTACTTTACCGCAGATGAATATATCAAAATACATACATTACATAGAAAAGATACTTGGGGTGAATTGAAACATGGTGATTGGGTAAAACCCGTATGGCCGTCTAATATATCGGTTCAAGGATCCGTTCCAACTCCTTATATTTTTGATGACCGTGCCGATTTCAGAGAAGTGGGTGATGCTTTACATGAATGGTATAAAATGAAAAAAGATGATAGAAAATCTGCCGGTTTGAAAGGACGTGAATTTATACTCGATACAAAAGTTGGTATATCAAGAGAAAATATGTGTGATAGAGTTATTTCTAGTATACATAATACATTAAATACTTTTGAAAAAAAGAAAAAATTTGAATTACATTTAGTTTGAGGATGATATGAGTTATAGACCTAAATTAGTTTTTTGTGCACCTGTAGCCACTATGAGTGGTTATGGATCCCATGCTAGAGATTTATTAACATCGCTTATACAAATGGATAAGTTTGATATAAAAGTTATTTCTATAAATTGGGGTGAAACACCAATGAACGCTTTAGATGAAAATAATCCAGAACATAAACAAATTTTGGATTTAGTTATGACTGGACCATTAGAAAGTCAACCAGATATTTGGATGCAATGTACTATACCAAATGAATTTCAAAAAGTTGGTAAATATAATATCGGAATAACAGCAGGTGTAGAAACTGACATATGTTCTCACGAATGGATTGAAGGTTGTAATAGAATGGATTTAGTAATTGTTCCATCAAAACATGCAAAGTATGTTTTTGAAACAACAAAATATGATAAGCGTGATAAATCAACAAATCAAATAGTTGGTTCGCTACAGGTAACAACTCCTGTTGAAGTTTTACACGAAGGTGTTAGACTTGACATTTATGGTAAATCAATTGATAGTGATGCAGAAATAGTTAATACATTGGATGAAATACCGAATGAATTTGTTTATTTGTTTGTTGGTCATTGGCTTCGTGGTGATTTTGGACAAGATAGAAAAGATATTTCTGGTTTGATATACACTTTCTTTGAAACATTTGGTGATACTGCAAATCAACCAGCATTATTATTGAAAACATCAATGGGCACATTTTCTGTAACCGATAGGAGTAAAGTTATTGATAGGATAAATTTAATAAAGAAAATGACTACTAAAAAGAATTTACCTAAAATATATTTACTACATGGTGATTTAACAGATAATCAAATGAATACTTTATACAATCATCCAAAAGTTAAGGCGTTTGTTTCGTTTACAAAAGGTGAAGGTTATGGTAGACCTATCGCGGAATTTATGGCAAGTGGAAAGCCGATTATAGTTTCTGGATGGAGCGGACAAACTGATTTTGTTTCTGAAAAATTCCATACACATTTGAAAGGTCAATTAACAGAAGTTCATAGAAGTGCAGTTTGGGAAACGGTAATAAACGCTGGATCAAATTGGTTTACTGTTAATTATCAAGATGCTGCGAAAACACTCAATGATGTATATTCCAATTATCAAAAGTATTTGAGAAGTTCAAAACTATCAATACGAGAAGTTGAAAAGATATGGTCATATGATGCAATGTGTAAAAAGTTTCAAACTATGTTAGATAACTTTCTCCCAAAGTTTGCAGAGAGAGTTCCTATTAACTTGCCAAAATTAAAAAGAATTGAACAAAATCCAATTGAGGAAAGTAAATGATTTCATATACAATAACAGTTTGTAACGAAGATAAAGAACTCGATCATTTGTTAGGGTTTCTGAAAGATAGAATAACAAAGCATGATGAAATAGTTGTTCAAATGGATAGTATGTCCGTAACAAGTTCAGTTAGAAATGTAATAGATTTGTATAGAAATCAAATAGATAATTTCATTGTCATAGAGTTTCCACTTGATAACGATTTCTCAAAATTCAAAAACAATTTGAAATCACATTGCAGTAAAGATTGGATTTTTAATATAGATGCTGATGAATTACCGTCAGAAATTCTTATGCAAAACATTCACCCAATGTTAAAACAAAATGATACTATTGAAATGTTTTTAGTTCCTAGATGGAATATAGTAAATGGTATAACAGAGGAACATATAAAACAATGGGGTTGGCAATATGATAATCAAAATAGAGTTAATTGGCCAGATTACCAAACAAGAATATACAAGAATACTGAAAAGATTGTTTGGAAAAATAAAGTGCATGAAAGATTAACTGGCTATGACACATATGCAGATTTTCCACCACAAGAAGAATTTTGTTTATATCACACAAAAGATATACAAAGACAAGAAAAACAAAATCAATTTTATAGTGAGATACAATGATATTCGTTACAACATTTACAAAAGAAATATACAAAATATGTGGTAAGCAATTATTGCAATCTTTTATAGATACAGGAAATTCAAAAGAACATACAATATATGTATTTTTTGAAAATGAAGATGATTTATACACTAACTATTATCCAGAATGGTTGGAGGAATGGGCAGGAGATAATTCATTTGTATTTGTAAATCTTATGAATTATGATGTTGATGGTAAAAACATAATAGATTATGTGGACAATAATCTTAAAAATAAAATATCATTTACCCATGAGTATTCTTCACAAAGAAGTATAAAGTGGTTCAGACCAGTGGCGGCAATACATTATGCGTATAAACTGTTATTCAATAAAAACTTTTGTTCAATAGATGCTGATTGTTTGTTCATAGATAAAGTAGAAGAAACTTTTTTTGATGAACTATTTGAAAATCAAAATGTTACATTTCTTGGTAGAGAAGGTTTCAAAACAATGAGACATGGTGGTTATGATAATAACGGAAATTATATCCATACAAGAACTGTTGATGCAACAAGTGCAGACACTCATACCGAAACTGGATTCATTGGTTTCAATTTGAGTACGATTGGAACTAGTGAGTTTATAGAAAGAAACTTTAATTATTGGGTAACTGGTGATGTATTGAATTTGGAATATAAAACAGATTGTCATACATTTGATGCAACGAGAAAAGAACTTAATTTGAATTACAATAACTTGTGTGAAGAAATGGGTGAGATTTCACCTATTGGATCTAGAGTAATTGAGGCATCAAAATTGAATACATTTTTGACACACAACAAAGGAACAATAGGACCTATTTTGTATAACAAAGGATTATTAAAATGATACCGATGTCTATTCCGCATTTATATGATGAAGATAAAAACTTTGCTAAACAAGCAATAGATAGTGGTTTTATTGCACATGGTGAGTTTATAGAAAAGTTTGAAAATGAATTTGCTAACTTTTGTAATAGAAAGTATGGTGTAACTTGTAGTAACGGAACAGTTGCACTTTATATGGCATTGAAAGCATTGCGTCTTCCTGAAGGTAGTGAGATCATATTACCGTCTATGACTATTGTATCGTGTCTAACTGCAATAACAAAAAATGATTTGACACCAGTTTTCTGTGATATAAACTTGGAAACATATAACATAGATTTCCAATCCGTAAGAAATAAGATAACAGATAAAACATCTGCAATAATAATAGTAAACACTTATGGATTAGTTGTAGATACCGATGAATTACAATCATTCAGAAACGAATATCCCCATATAAAAATAATTGAAGATGCATCGGAAGCACATGGTGGAAGTCACCGTAATATAATTGCTGGTTCAATTGGTGATGTTAGCACATTCTCGTTTTACGCAAATAAGATAGTAACAACCGGAGAAGGTGGTATTGTTTTAACAGATGACGAAGATATTAAAAAGGAATTGATGTCTATACGAAATTTGAATTTCGTTGATAGAAAAAAATATATTCACGATGATGCCGGTTTTAATTTTAGAATGACTAACATTCAATGTGCAATTGGTCTTGGTCAATTAGGTAATATCCGAAAAACTATTTTTAGAAGAAAAGAAATTGCAAAAAAATATAATGATTGTTTGCAAAAAAATTCGTATATTAGAATACCGTATGAAGATGAAAATAGTTTCAATGTGTATTGGTATTATGCAATACGAATAAACAAAAACTATGAAAATGTTTTAAGAGAATTGGATAGAAATGAGATTGATTATAGATATTTCTTTCATCCACTACATCGTCAACCTTTCATAAAAGAAAAAGAAGTTCTGAAAAATTCAGAAGATGCATTTAATACCGGATTACTATTACCAACATATACTGATTTAACTGATGTTGAAATTGAATTTATATCGGAGATAATAAACAATGCAATCACAGAATGATTTACAAAAAATAAAAAGAGTTAGTTATGAATTATCCTAAACACAGAATTGTTAAACTGAATTTGGCATCAGGACAAATGTATCTTGATGGTTACATCAATATAGACAATAGATCTATGTATCATGGTAATATGAAAGTGGATATAGAAGAAGATATTTTCAATTTGAAATGGAAAAATAATTCGGTAGATGAAATTTTATTATCACATTTTGCAGTGTATATTTCTTTTCAAGATATGAATGTTTTACTTAAAAGATGGTTCAACTGGTTAAAACCAGGTGGGAAAATCATAATGGAAAGTGGAAATGTTAAAGCTGTTGCAAAACATATTCTTGAAAATTCTAAACCAGATGAAATAAATGGAAGTAATGGTGTGATGCAATTATTTGGTTGGGAAACAACTGCAGGTCATAAATGGGCATGGTGTCCAGAAACATTAAGCGATTTATTATTCAAAACCGGTTTCACAGATGTTGAAGTAGGTGATGGATTTTTTCATTCAAATCCAGTTAGAGATTTTTTAATAGTCGGAACTAAATAAGGAGTTTTATATGAGAGATATAAGAAATGTTAATGTTTGTGTTATAGGTGGTGCAGGTTTTATCGGATCACATTTGGTTGATTATTTAATAAAAGATAGAAACTGTAATGTAATTGTTATTGATAATCTAATAACTGGACAAACAAAAAATGTAAATCCGAATGCAAAATTTATTTGGTTTGATATTCGTGATAATGAAAATGAATTGGTTAGGATATTGAAAAAATATAACATTGAATATGTTTTCAATTATGCCGCAGAACCTTATATTCCAGAATGTTTTGAAAGACCAATGCATTTCTTTGATATAAACGCAACATCAGTATTGAGAGTATTGAATGCATGCCAGACTGTTGGAATCAAAGGATTGTTACAAGTTTCATCTGCAGAAATTTATGGTGACATGGTTGGTAAAATTAAAGAAAGTGATCCAGTTGAACCACATTCAACATATGGAGTATCTAAATTGGCAGCCGATGGTTTGGTTCAAGTTAGATGGAGAGAGACAAAAGTTCCATCAATTGCACTTCGTCAATTCAATTGTGTTGGTGAAAGAGAAACACATGAATATGTTATTCCAGAAATCATATCACAACTTTCAGTTAGTAACAAATTGAATCTTGGTAACAATTCATTTAGAGATTTTCTATATGCTGGTGATGCTGTAATAATGGCAGTTGAATTATTAGAGAAGGGAAACTTTGGTGAAGTGTATAACATGGGAAGTGAAGATGGTATAAAGATATATGACTTGGCAAATTTAATTGGGAAGTTAATGGGACATGAAACTGTTGAAATAAATGTTGATGAAAGTAGAGTGAGACCTTGGGAAATATGGCATCTTCAATCGGATAATTCAAAACTATATTCAGTCATTGATTTTAGACCTAATACAAGTCTCGAAAATGCATTACAGAAAACCATAGAATACTTTTATGAAAATGGAAAAACATGGAATTGGGTAAAGTAAATAATAACTTTATTCACCCAACTGCAATAGTTGAAGATTCGGTTATACTGGAACAAAACAATAAATGCAATACATTTATTGTTAAATGATAAAGATTTTTATGAAGAAGTTAGTAAGAAGGCATTAGACAATGTAAAGGCGATATATCATAGTAATGTTGTTGTTAATAAATTCAAAACAGATTTTGAAAACATTTTGATAGAGAATTGATATGAAAATTTTGGTAACAGGTGGTGCAGGTTTTATTGGCACAAATTTAATACGAAAATTGAAAAACTATGGTCATTCTATAATTTCAATAGATAACTACACATCGGGACTAAAAACAAATCATATAGAAGGTGTTGAGTATATTACTGCTGATATAAATGATGAAACTTATTACAAATCATTATCATTTGATGCTGTATTTCATTTAGCTGCAATGGCAAGAATACAGCCGTCATTTGTTGAACCCGTCAAATACTTTGAAACAAACGCACTCGGAACTATTAAACTGGCAGAGTATTGCTCAAAAAATAATATACCAATGGTATATGCGGGTAGTAGTTCACATCATAGTGGTAAATTCAAAAATCCATATACATTCAGTAAAGATGTTGGTGAGGAAATAATAAAGTTGTATCAACATCATTACAATCTTAAATCTTCTATTGCTAGATTCTATAATGTTTATGGATCAAATCAATTAAAGAGTGGTAGTTATTGCACACTAATAGGTATATGGGAAGATTGTATGGAAAGAAATCTACCCTTAAAAATATATGGTGATGGAACAAAACGCAGAGACTTTACTCATGTTGATGACATTGTTGATGGTTTGTATAAGATAGTAGAACAAAATGTTTGGAGTAGTATATTTGAATTTGGTAGAGGTAAAAACTATTCCATTAAAGAAATCGCAAATATGTTTGGTGGTAAAATCGTATACGATGAAGATAGGCCTGGTGAAGCAAAAGAAACATTGTGTGATATTGCATTCGCAAAAAGTCTATTGAATTGGGAACCAAAAATAAACATAGAAGATTACATAAAAGATTTTTTGATAAGGTTGGAAAATAATAATGGATAAAATAACATTCGTTTTACCTAGTAGAAACAATTTGGAATTTCTTAAACTAGCATATGAATCATTGAGAAATTTGAAAACAAAACACCAGATACTTGTTCTCGATGATGCGAGTATTGATGGAACAATAGATTGGTTAAATTCTTTGAACGATAATGATTTGATAATATATTCAAATCCAGGTCCAGAAAGAGTTGGTATAGTTGGAATGTTTGACAAGGGGATAGAATTATCCACAACGGATATTATATTTGCTTTTCATGCTGATATGGTTGCTTCACCAAATCTTGATGTGAATATACTTAAACATTTGAAAAGAGGAACTGTTGTATCTGCAACAAGAGTTGAACCACCATTACATCCACCTGGTCCTGAAAAAATAACCATTGGTTTGGGTAATGATGTTGATGATTTTGATATGAAAAAAACATTAGAAGTTTTATCCGAACTTGAAACTAAAAATTTGGATAAAACAACAGAAGGTATATTTGCACCTTGGTGTATGTATAAAGATGATTTCTTTGCAGTTGGTGGACATGATGAATTGTTTGCACCACAGAGTAAGGAGGATTCAGATTTATTCAATAGATTTCATTTGAAAGGTTACACATTCATACAGTCTTGGGATGCATTGGTATATCATTTTACATCAAGGGGTAGCCGTTTCAATAAACATTCTGGTGGTGGAGCTGGTATAAATTCAAATGAGTGGATTCATACAACTACTAAAAACGGTAGAAATTTCATAAGAAAATGGGGACATTTTGTTAAACATGATGAATATATGAAGCCGATAGTTTCCCATAAATATGATATTGCATTCATCGTGAATAACTGCTCCGATTCAATTCTTTCACAGATTGAACCATATTGTTCAAAAATATACTGTGATACACCAATTGAAAAGGTAAAAGAATACATTGATTTGGAACAACCAAATACATTGTATAACTTGAATGACAGGATTTTTCCATTATCAGAAACCCCATCTGCAGATATTGAACTGTGGTTTGATGCAAATAGAATATCAAATAACAATGTGAATTTTATACAATATCTACCAGATATAATAGAAAGCAATGGTATAGTTGAGGGAACATTTGAATTTGATATATTTACATTAACTGTGCATAAAATAGAACATTATGAAAATGTTTTTTTGAATATAAAAAAATAAGAACATATTTATATGTATGTTAATTGTTATCTATTTTGGAGATTAATATGCATGAAATAGCAAGCACATTGGTGGCTATTCAAACACAGTTACGATTTTTTCACTGGCAAACAAAATCATACGCACGCCATCAGGCATATGGGGGAACATATAGTGCAATGAATGGTTTGATTGATAGTTTTGTTGAAGTTTTAATGGGTAAATATGGCAGAGTTCCTGCCATGCCATTCAAATTATACAACAGAAATGAGAAGGATATTATTTCTTTTATTGATGAAACAATTTCTTATCTACTTAATTTGAACAATACATTAAATTCACAGACAGATTCGGACTTACTCAACATTCGTGATGAAATGTTAGCAGAATTTAATAAACTTCGTTATTTAATTACATTAAAGTAAAACTAATTGAAAGGTGGTTATTATGAGCGAACAAACAAAATTAAACGAAAATCAAGAATCAAAAGGTCTTGGTGATACTATTGCAAAAGTTACTCAAGCAGTTGGATTGGATAAAGTTGCAGAAACAATTGCTAATGCAGTTGGTAAAGAAGATTGTGGTTGTAATAAAAGAAGAAAAAAATTAAATGATTTATTTCCGTATAGAAGATGATACCGAAAGATATACATAAGATTGCGGATAAAATGGGGGTATCTTGGGACGGTGATAAACAGTTTATGTCCTGGTGTAGACGAGAGGTTGGAAAAGAACACCTAGATGATATGTCTGAACCTGAATTGATAATGATATACAATCGAATAAAAAATGGTAAATATCCTCAAACATTGAATAAAGATGCCTAATATAAATTACATATCACCTGATGAACTTTCTAATATAGTTAAACCGGGAGCAGCTGGTATTCTTACCATGACTACTTCCGGTGAATTTCTTTTAACAAAAAGAAACAGTAAGGCAAATTATCTTGGTGGTCACTGGTCTGTTCCATCTGGAGAAGTAGATGTAAACAGATTGGAGTCTATGGAGTATTGTGCCCGCAGAGAGTTCTTTGAAGAAACAACACACCAAATACCTGCAGATGCTAAACTAACTTGTATAGATAGATACTTTACAGATAACAGAATGTATTTTCTATTTCTATATCGAGTTAAAAAAAGGTTCTTCGTTAAGATAGATTGGGAACATGAAGATGTAAATTGGTTCACGAAAGAAGATTTACCCCAACCAATATCTTCACAAATTTTTGATGCAATACATAGAATTTGATATTTATTATCATGGAAACTAAAATAGAAAACATATTAGAGAAGTGGTCTAGAAAATATAAGAAGTCTATAAACTGTTCAAGACCAAAGGGATTTAGTCAGAAGGCTCATTGTGCTGGTAGAAAAAAGAGAAAGAAAATGTATAAGGAAATAGAAGAAGCAACATACATAATGGACATGATGAAAGAAGATGTATTCGGACATCGTGTTACACAGTATTCTCCAAAAGATACATTTCGTTTGAAGAACAAACTGTATCAACCATCAACAGACGCTGAAAAAGAAATGTTTGTTGCTATGGTTGAACCACTTATGAAAAGAAAATCATACATATCTCCAGATAAGGATGTATTTCTGGATTCGTTTGTTGATTTGGATACGAGAGTTGGACAACATGATTTTATTCAGCCAGAAGATGAAGAAGATGAATTGGATTATGTTTTTGGTGGCATGGATGATATTATAGATGAAGAATAATTTGCTTTGTAATATAGAATAATTTTTGTATATTTGTATACGTCTAAATGATATTGGAGATTGTAATGAACCCAATTAAAAAAATCATAATCGAAGAAACTGCAAAAGTTTTGAGAGAAATGAAAACAAGAAAAAGAACAACAGATGTTGCTTCCAATTTATTTGAAGCAGTTAAAACTGCCGAGATTGTTAAAAATAATCCGAAAAAATATAAAGTTGCAAAAAAACTTATTGCTATAAGTGAAAATAAATACATAAAAGAACGCCAACACATAAAAGAAAATCACTATCAAGAAGATGAAAGTGAAATGGCAAAAGCTCAATTAGAAGCAATAATTGATAAATCAAAAGAACTTCATGGTATGTTAAAAGGAATGTCACATCTTGAAGATTGGGTTCAATATAAACTATCTATTGCAGAAAACTACATAGATGCAATTCACGGATATATCAAATACTTTGATGGAGGAGAAGAAATGGATCAAGAACAAACGTATAATGATAATGAAGAATGGGATGATGTAGAAGAAGAAGATTTTGATGATTCAGAGTTTGATGACGATGAGTTTGATGATGAAGAATACTTCGATGATTTTGATGACGAAGATGATTATGAAGATGAAGAAGATGATTTTGATGATCAATTTATTTGATAAGGATATAATTTTATGAATTTTCTTCCTTTTGTTTTCGTTGATGATTGGAAATTGATTTCTTATACAGGTGATTACATAAATATAACAAATGATGATCTTAAAAATTACTATGAAAATGGTTTGACTGATCGTGAAATAAAGTCAATGTCATATTCATATCTAACATCAGTTAGATTATCCGATTTACAAAAACCAACATTTCAAACCTATGAATTTTGATACGAGAACAATTATAGATTTAATCGAGTTAAATTTAGATATAGCAAATGATATACGGAAAACTATAAAAGAAGAACAAAAATTTTCAGAAAAAATACATCAGTATGATTATGATATATTTGTAGATTCCATATCATCATTGCTTAAAGATATAATCAAATGCTTCCTTAAAAAAAACTTAAAAGATATTGATTTGTCTATATTGAAAAATATGATTACAATAGATAATATAGATTACAAAATTTTTGTGAATGAAATACAAAAAAATAATACATGAGGTTTTATGAATAAAGTTTCTGAATTTATTACAATGGGCATATTGACACCCTTTGTTTATGCATTTTACGCATTAGTTGTTATACTCTTTACTTTCATTTTAGGTCTTCCAGTTGCTATTGGAATATATTTGATAAACTTGTTTATGGGTTTTATTTTTGGACCTGAAGGTTTTTTTTATGCCAGTTTATGATTTCAAATGTGATAAATGCGGTGTAATACAAGAACATTATGTAAAGACAATGAATGGTTATCCGGAACAATGTTCATGTGGTAAAAGTAAAAAATTAAAAAAAGTAGAAACATTTTCTTCAAGTAAACCTATATTGAAAGGAAATGGATTTTACGAAACAGATTACAAAAATAAATAAAAAGAGGTTATGTTATGAATTACCCCAAACACAGAATGGGAAAAGATGTTGTGGTCAGATTGGCACCACAAGTTGGCGTTATGGAATGTGAGTTTAGACATTTGCTTAAAGCATTTGGACAACCAACATTCTCCACGGAATCGGGTGATGAATTTGATGGAATAGAAAAGGTGGCATGGCATATTGAATTTGAAACCGGTCATGTTGCTAAAATATCCGATGTCCGTCCATTTGGACTTCACGAAATGGATACCAGAACGGTTAAAGAATGGAAAGTAAATGCTCACGATGAAAAAGTATACGAATGGATTAAAGAAAAAATCCGTGATGCCAACCCACATGGCTAAAAATTGCTTGCTTAATATAAATAAATTTCGTAGATTAGTATATCATTTATAGGAGAACGTCATGCAAATGTTAATGTTAATAGTTGGCTTTATTTTCGCAACATACACATTTATTGCAGAAGAAGTAAAGCCCAAGAAAATGAAGAAGGATCATTCTTGTTGCAAGAAAGAGAAACCAAAGAAAGATACGGTATATCAAAATATAAATAAAGAATTAAGAGAACAACATATACCAAAGTTTTAATAAACATTTTTCAAAAGGAGTTATATCAATGAAGTATATCATTGCTATGCTTATTGCAGTTACAACAGTAATTGCAGGTGACACAAAACCATTCTTGCTTAAGTCAATAGTAAGTGGTGGTAACGGTAATGCAACTCTCGGTCAAGTAGTTGCTGGTTACAAGAATAAGTTTCATGTGGGTATTCGTATTCCTAAAAGGGTGGCGTTGTCCGTAGAAGAAACAAATAGTATTGGGTTGTTGGCATATCCAAACCCAACGAATGACGGTGTAGTATCATTCGGTATTGATGGTATCGCTTCAATACAAGTAACGGATGTATATGGTAGAGTGGTTATGGAAACAATTGGTGGTGTATCAAATACAATTACATTGCCAAATCGTGGTGTATTCTACATCAGAATTACAACATGGGATAAACAAGGTTATTCAACAAAAGTTATTTTCAATTAAACAATGAGGAAAAAATGAGACAAGTATTTTTGGCAATCTTTACTTTGATTGCAGTCAATGCATTTGCAGGAACAAACATTCAGTATCAGGCACACGCACCTGCTGGAACAGACATCAACTCGAAGTTCTCTATCTATATTGCAGATAGCACTTTCGATGAAACATCACATCTTAACGCAAATGCTCTTTGGTATCGTGAGAATGTTGATGTAGAAGTGAATAACGGTATCATCAATTATCTTATTGAGAATGTTGCGGATAACATTTTGATTGATAACTACGGTAAGAAACTTTTTGTTTACGCTTATGTGAACGGTGTTTCACTTGGTAGATTACAAATTCGTTCAGTTCCGTATTCATTACTCTCAACATATTCTTTGGAAGCTGCTGAGGCAAAAGTTGCTGGAACTGCCAACAAGGCAAAGGTTGCAGATAGTGCTAAGATTTCTGCACATTCTTTAACTGCAAACAGTTCACTAACATCTGTTAATTCAGATTCTGCAAGAGTAAGTAATCATTCAAACACATCGGCGTTTGCAGATACTGCTCGTGCCGCTGGTAAGGCAACTCTGTCAGACTTGGCAACATACGCCTCAACTGCTGCTCATTCTGCTAAATCTGATACAAGTATATTTGCCCGTGACGCTGCTCATGCATTTGATGCAGATACATCGGTGTTTGCTTATGATGCAAACCATGCTGACTTTGCTTCCACATCAGCATTTGCAACAAACGCTGCTCGTTCAGTTAAAGCTGATACCGCTACCTTTCTGGTGGATTCAACGGTGGCATCACGCAATGTCCAAAGAGGAGCAATCAATGTATTTGCTCTCGAAGGTGGTGAGACCGCAACAGTCGGTTCGTATGCAACAAGAGGAACAAACGGTATCACATGGGAAGTTAATCCACAACATAGAACAAATAGTGTTGCAGTTTATACAGTCGCACCAACACTTATCTCTGGAGATACAAGATGGATCGTCAGTCGTGTTGCGGTGGATTACAACATTATCGCCCCTACAAATCCGGCTCTGGGTCAGCTCGTTTCCGTTTTCAATGGTTCAACTGCAAATACTGTTACAATTAAAAATATAGATTGGGGAACAGATACCGCACTTGATTATACATTGTTGCCAAATCAATCAAGAACACTTTGGTTCAATGGTAATAAATGGGTTGTAGTAGAATAATCTCAATAACCATGTGTTAATGGAGTTACGAAGTCGCCAGATTATGTCTGGCGATTTCTGTTTATACCAAATAATTTCATATTTATATGTATGTTAAATATGGAAGAAAACAATGGCACAGTTGAATGCTAATACTCCGTATATTCAATGTTACATCAGGAAAGAAATAACAGGTTACGATAAACACTTATACGGTTATATTTTCGGTGTAAAATCTATGTTGAATTATCCTATGTTGTTTCACTTTCAAAGTGAAATAGGTGCTAATTTTTGGAATATGCCAATAAGTGCATTCTTCCACACAGAAAAATTTGATATACTTTCAACTGATGAAAAGAAAAGATTACAGTTGTTGCAAACATGGGACTGTCAATCAACTGCCATATCTGTTTGTTGTTTCAAATTTCTTCAACACAAACGGGTGGATGTATTTTGTAGAGACAAGAAATGGCGTACTGGTATCTATCATTTCACAATAGACGATTATTATACTGATCCAAATGAAATTCATGTTGGTTATTCACAAGACATGGATAGTAAGTGTTATCACTTTATAGAATTGGAGGATGGTAACTTTTGTATTCATCCCAATAATTTATTAAGATGGCACAATCCTGATTTCATTATTCCATATGATAAGGATAAACCACCAAAGATACGGATTAACAATCCACTAATGTCAAGTGAAGATATTGATAGAAGTTATGGCAATACTGCTTATTATTTTTACAACCATGAAGTAGAGTAATTTGATTTTGATACATATTTATATGTGGTATTTATTATTCATTAAGAGAATGATATGAAAGATTTGGTAAATGAAGGTAGAAAACTACAAGACGGGTTTAAGAACAAACTCATTAAAGAAAATCCAATGGCTAATTCAAACATAAAGGGACAGTCAAAATTGGATATACACTATAAAATAAATCATCCAGTATTAACTCTGTTGAGTATTAATCAATTAGATAGTTCAAATAAATCAATGAGTTCCATTCAGTCCACCATGATGATGACATTCGGATTGAAGTCTTCTAATATTAACACAATGAGTGATCCAGAAATGTTAATGCGTGATGCTGGTAAAATTGCTAAAATGATATGTGATTTATTAGACAACTATAATACAAATCATTATCTAGGTAGACCAATTATGAAGGATAATATGATAACAATACCTATTAAAGTAACAACATGGACAGGTGATTGATATGGATATTACAAAACTAAAAGGACAAATACCAGATAATGTTTACGGTGAAATACAGTCTGTTTGGATTACCTTTCAGATAAACACCCCAACAAGATTATCACACTTCCTGGGTCAATGCGCACATGAAAGCGGTAATTTTAAGTTCACTACCGAAAACCTAAATTATTCTACAAAAGGTTTGATTGCAACATTCCCAAAGTATTTCAAACAACCAGGTCTCGCTGAAGCATATGCCAGAAATCCAGAACGCATTGCATCAAGAGTATATGCAGATAGAATGGGTAATGGTTCAGAGGGAACACACGAAGGATGGAAGTTTAGAGGCAGAGGTTACATACAATTGACTGGTAAAAGTAATTACACACTATTTGATAAGTTTGTTAATGAGGATATTATTCGTGAGCCGGATTTGGTAGCTAAAAAATATCCATTACTATCGGCGGCTTGGTTTTTCCATAAAAATAAATTGAATACCATATCCGATAAAGGTTTAACCGATGCCGTTATATTGGAACTTACAAAGAGAATAAACGGTGGAACAAACGGTTTACAAGACCGTATCAAATACACAACAAAGTTTGGTAAGATACTTGGAGTAATTTGAAATGAGAAGAAATAATGATATTTCATTGGTTAGATTGTTGAAAGAAGCTGACTTACCTAAAATGAATGCAAATGAAAAATTCATAGAACAGTCGTGGAAGTCATTACTAAACAAAACAAAAGTATTCGAGACTATACCATTGATATTTGCAGTTTCATCAAAGAGTGATTTAACTGCTGAAGATATGATTACACTACTTGGTAAACCGTATGATTGGGATTCACAAGGAAAAGAGTGGTTATTGAAAGTTCTTAAAAAAATACGGAATGATCAAAAGGCATTCGATACTTTTAACAAAATAGTTATTGGCGGAACAATAGATCCAGGTGCACCATCGTTAAAGGATCTGTATAATGGTAAACCGGCATCCGGATTCATTCATGCAAATATAACGAAGTTTTATGCTAAGTTAAAGTCTGTTTCCAAATACAATGAGAAAAGTAAAACATTTACAGCAGATGTTGTTTTATTTTGGGGACCCGGTAAAGTTCAAAATGCATTTCAAGGTGATTTGTTAAAAGGAATGAAACCAGATGCAGACTCTCTTATTAAATTAAGTGACGGTAAAACAATAATGGCCTGTGTTAGTTTGAAGGCACTAGAAGGTCGTGTTGGTAAAGTAACAACCTTATTCATAGATAAATTTGGTGAAGAATCCCAATTGTCAAATGAATCCGTTTCTGAACAAGTAAATGAAGGTGTTATGGATTTATTCAAATCTGCAGTATCGAAAGTCAAAGATGCTGGATCTGTAGTAATAAAGAAGGCAAAAGAATATGCAACAGATTTTACAGAATGGGTTAAGGGTGCCAAAGATGAATTAACTGATGTGTTCGCACCATCAAGTAAATATGTTGCCGATGCTCAAGTTGAAGTAAAAGAATTGGAACAAGATGCAGAAGATGTTTTACAGACATTTGATGAAGAAATTGTAGAATACTTCAATGCATCAGGTAAACCAATAACCGAAGCAAGTGAAAATGAACCAATACAAGTAAGTGTTTGCTTTAGAGATAAGATATTGAATTGGTATTCAAAATTTAATAACAATACAAAGAAATATAATACTGTATTTACTGACTTTCAAAAGACCGTATCGGAATACTCAACCAAGAACTTTTTTAGATTGAGGTTTGAATCCATACAAACAAAGAATAAAGATTACCAAAATAAGATGCGAGAAATAGAGTCTATCATAAAGAGAGTAAAAAATGCAAAGGAAAAATCCGGTGGTTCATCGAATAACAAATCAAAGTGTAAACTTTTATTTGATGGAACAAAACCACTAACATTCACGCGTAAAGAACTTAAAAATATGTTGATGTCAAATGCAAACTTTATTGCAATTAGTATGTTACATAGAATGGTTGAAGATTATTTGAAACAAACTAACAAGAGAAATACAAAACAAGCTATAACAAACTTGGTAAAATTTGCAACACAAATAAATGCGGAAGCAATTTTTGGTGGTGCAATAGATGTTCCTCTAATAAAATACAATGGTAAAGTAATTATCAAATACGGTTCACGTGATAAGTATGAAGATAATCACACAAAGAATATGGTTGATTACTTTAACTCCGCAAAAACAATCCCGATAATTGGTTTGAAAATAACTCCAAGTGCAGGCAAGAGTGGTGAGATTGCAACATACTACAATATAACAATCTTCTGTCTTTCTGATTACAAAGGTTCAGTTGGATCGAAACCGATGGATTCGGATTTCATTTACAATGAAATTGCTTTCAAATGTAATAGTGGTTCTGAATTTACATTTGCAGTTGAAGCTGATAGAACAACCGATGGTGCTTCTGTCACAAAGATATTCGTGGGTTAATACAAATGTTAGAACAGTTTTTTAGTAGTTTGGAAATAGATGATGTATCGGATTTGAATTATACGGAATATACTCCATACAATTCGCAAGAACAAAGAGAAGATGTTTTGGAAAAGATAGATTGGGTATTGCTTAAACTACATAAGATTAAAGATAGGCGTAAATATGATTATGATATTGTAATGGGAATTAAAAATAGAATACGATTTAACGATTGTTCATTAACTACAAAGGGTGTGGAATTTTTGAATATAATTACAACGGATTTGAAACAAGACATCTTCTAATAAAAAACCCCTCGAATTTCGAGGGGTTTACTTTTATCTTATTCCTTTATCACCAACTATTGCTATTGCCTGTTTGAAGAAGTTATTTGCATTTTTCATTTCATCTATCTTCACATTTAGTTTCTTCAAGTTCTTATCTATTGCCGTTAGGAATGTGTTATCGTATGCCTCGCCTTTTGTTTTCTTTATCTTCCCAACCCAAATGGCAGCTTGAAATTCTGGTGGTGTCATTCCAAACTTTGATGCCATATCTTGTGTTAGTCTTGCCATATAAACATAACTCGGTGTCTTTGCCAATAGTTTTGATTTCTGTTTCTTGTCTAACTGTGGATAGAAAAATGATGCCATCCATGTGTCCATCGTAACAGGAACCCAACCTAAATCCTCGAAAGCATAATTTGGATCAAGTAAGTTCAGAGTAAAAGAGAATACTTTTTCAGCAGATATAACCGTGGTATCATCCAAAGCACCGGTTGGTTTAATGTGTCTTGCTATTTCTTTTACTGCAGTTTCTCTAGTTAATCCATAGCTATTTGCTTTCAATAGTTTTAAGAAGCGTAGAATGTTTGGTAGATAAGTATTAACGCCCATGTTTCCTTTAATCATACCACGAACAGTTGCTAAGTCTTTGTAAGCATCTTGTGTTTTCATCATGTTGTAAAGTTTAGTTGGTTCTATCTCCATCATTTTTTCTAACTTTTCTTTACTTTCTGGATTTGATAAATCCTTTTTAATACCACGAAATGTTTGAGCAGCAAGTTTGAAGTTCTGTGATAATGTATTTCTTGGTGAAAAGATTGCGAGTAGAATGAGAAACATAGTTCCTTCGGTATCTCCGAATGCATCCAATATAGTTTTATTCATTTCAGCATACCAATTCTTTGCTTCACCGCCTAACTCTAGCAATTCATCAATACCTTCCATAATTGAACCATCTACTTTGAGAACACCTTTAACTTCTTCTAATTGAGCAGAAGACATTTTTGTATAATCAACATCTGCTTCTTGAAGTTTAACATCAACAACTTGATCCAAATCCGATTCGTATTCGGTGAATATGGTATCCAATTGTTTCAATTGATTACCTGTTAGTTGAACTTCAACATCACCTGTTGCTTCATTTACCATACGAAATCTTTTACGGCGTTCTCTTGCCCATTTTGTATCTTCATTTAATAGTTGTGATAACTTTATCATTTCTTTATCTCCATGTAAGGTATTCCTAAATCCAAGTGGAATTGTTTATCGGATGCCTCATATGATTGTTGTGATTCATCATTTGAGTCTGTTGTATATTGCCAGTTCCAAAACAAATTATCTGGTGTATCAAATCCATAATAGTTCAATACACTCTTTTGAGTTTGTGTAACATCTGCACCGTTCCAATTTTGTCCTATACAAATGAAACCGGCTTGTTTTCCTTCAATTATATTTTCTTCACCCAAAGTGTGATGTCTGTTTTCTATCCATGTCAATCTTTCAATCAACTTTTGATACTCTGCATTTGCTTGTCCCCATCGAATAGATGCAAAGAAAAGAACTATATCTGCTTTGAATATCTCGCTACTAACTTGCCATAGTTGATCACTTCTTTCGTTTACTGATGCCCAACATCTATGATTACCGGTTGGGTTTTTCTTCTTGTCATTTAATACCGCATCAATCACACCACAACTGTTACCCGTTTTGTGTGATACATTGCCCTCGCATGGAACTATTTTTAGTTGTGGAACATCAATCCATTCTGATTTATTCGGTATATTTTCTTTTATGAAGATTGCCAACTCTGTTGATTTTGGTAATTCCAAATCAATCCCGCCTTTATTATATTGTGTGTTAAATGGATAGCGTGTTGATGTGGTGACGAATAAAACTTTCTTTGAAGGGTGGGATGCCAAATAAGAAACTGTATCGTAAACAACTCCAGATAAATCTCGTCTTTTTATTAAAGACATCAAAGAAGGCATTGGCATATCTATATCCTTTATTTGTAAATTGTAATCAAAGATGTTAAAACATTTCCTTTACCAACAAGAGTTCCTGTATGGTCTCTTGTTATATCTAACTTTGGATCATACCAACCCAAAAACTTCCCGTTTGGTCCTCTGAATGTTTGTTTGTCATCTTTATCGGTATCAATTATACCTATCAACTGACCCTTTCTATCTCGTAGAAATCTTCTATCTTCAAGTAATATGTCTTTTAATTTAATCATATCTATAAATATGATGTATAAAAAAAAGCCCCATTGTAAATTACAATGGGGTAACTTTATTCAATATAAAATTAGAACATCATATCATTATTGTTCTGATAACCCGGTGAGGGTTCTTGTTTTTTTGGTTTTTCAACAATAACAGTTTCGGTTGTCAATAATAATCCCGCTACGGAAGATGCGTTTTGTAAAGCAACTCTTGAAACCTTTGTAGGATCTATTATTCCTGCTTCAAACATATCAACAAATTCACCAGTTCTTGCATTATATCCATTGATAGTTTTGGACTTTACATTTGACTCCTTAACTTTATTTACAATTACTGATGGTTCTAGTCCAGCATTTGAAACTATTTGACGGATTGGTTCTTCCAATGCCTTTCTTATTATAGAAACACCAATCTTTTGATCCTCATTATCAACTTCAACATTATCCAATGATGATAATGTCAATATGTATGCCACTCCACCACCTGGAACGATACCTTCTTCAACAGCGGCTCTTGTTGCATGCAAGGCATCTTCTATTCTTGCTTTCTTTTCTTTCATTTCAACTTCGGTGGATGCACCTATTTTTAATACTGCAACACCACCGGATAGTTTAGCAAGTCTTTCTTGTAGTGTTTCCCTATCATAGTCGCTTGTTGCCTTTTCTATGTGTGATTTTATTTCACCGATACGTTTTTTTATTTCTTCTGAAGAACCTGAACCTTCAACGATTGTTGTATTGTCTTTATCAACAGTAATCTTCTTAGCAGAACCTAAATTCTCCAAAGATACAGTCTCCAACTTTATTCCCTTCTCGTCTGATATTACAGAACCATTTGTTAAAATCGCAACATCTTCTAACATCGCCTTTTTTCTATCACCATATCCAGGTGTTTTAACTGCTGCAATTTTTATAGTTCCACGAAGTTTATTTACAACTAATGTTGCAAGTGCCTCGCCTTGTATATCTTCTGCAATTATTAACAGACTTCTTCCGGCTTGTGCAACCTTTTCAAGTGTTGGTAATAATTCTTTTATTGCAGTGATAGATTTATCTGTTATTAAAACATAAGCATTTTCCAATATCGCTTCCATTGAATCTTGATCGGTTACAAAATATGGTGACAAATATCCACGATTAAACTGCATACCTTCAACAACATCCAAAGATGTTTCTGTTCCTTTAGCTTCCTCAACGGTAATCACACCATCTTTACCAACCTTCTCCATTGCATCTGCTATAAGATCCCCTATGGTATTATCATTGTTTGCAGATATTATACCAACTTGTGTTACTTCTTTTTTATCCTTTACTGTTCTACTTATGGATTTTAATTTATCACAAACAATGTTTACTGCTAAATCTATTCCCCTTTTCAAATCCATTGGATTTGCACCAGCGGTTACATTCTTTAATCCTTCACGAACTATTGCCTGTGCAAGAACTGTTGCGGTTGTTGTTCCATCACCGGCCGCATCATTTGTTTTTGATGATACTTGTTTTACTGTTTGTGCTCCAAGATTTTCAATTGGATCTTCCAATTCAATTTCACTTGCAACGGTAACGCCGTCTTTTGTAATAACCGGTGATGCATATTCATTTCCTATTATTACATTTCTACCTTTTGGTCCAAGTGTTACTTTAACTGCATCTGCAAGTTTATCAACACCACGTTTAAGTGCAGAACGAGCTTCAACATCGAATGAAATTATTTTTGACATAACTTAAAACCTCCAATTAGTTTTCTAAAATTGCTAATATATTTTCTTCACGCATAACAACAAATTCTTCACCGTCAATGGAAACAGTAGTTCCATATAAACTTGTTCCGTATAAAACTTTGTCACCAATTTTAACTTCCATTGGTATCAAGTTTCCTTTCTCATCTCTCTTGCCGTTTCCGATTGCAATTACTTCACCACGAACCGTTCCACCTTCGTGAGCGGTATCTGGAATAATAATCCCACCGGTTGTAACTTCTTGTTTTTTTGATGGACTTATCACTACTCTGTCTTGTAATGGTATAAGTTGCATAAAAACCTCCAAATTAAATTTGTATAAAAATAACATACATATAATATCTATTCTTCATCGGGAGTTTCATCCCAATCAAAGAATTTTTCTTGTTCTTCTTTTTTCTTTTGTTCTTGTTGTTTGATACGTTCTTCCAATCTTCTACGGTATCTGCCGTCTCTCGGGCGTTTCTCGCCATACCACGGTGTCTTTGATACTGTTCCGTATGTCCATCCTTGATACGATGTTGATGGTGTCCTAACAAGATTGAAATAACAATTAAAACATAACAGACGCAGATTGTCTAATTTACAATTACGCCAGTTATTATCTATGAAGTCTATCAGAAGGGGATAATTCCCATCAGTCATTCTCGGTTCATTCCAACCACAAGCAGAACACTCACACGGAATCCATCCCGATAGTAATAATCTTTTTCTTAACTTCTTTGTTTCGTATGCAGGATATTTACCGTCAAGAATATCCTCTAACTTTTCTTTGTAACCTTTATTACAATCAAATGATTTACCATTCCACTTATCATCTTTCTTTTCACGCGTAAGTGGAACTCCAAGTTTTGAATGTAATTGGAATAGAGTTTTACCTGTCTCACTATCAATGTGCTGTTGTGCCCATCGTTTGTAAGTTCTGTAATCTACTTTGAGAAATCTGGCAGCATCTTTATTACCGAAACTGTTTTGCATTGCATATCTAACTTGTGCTTCGGTAAGTATTAGTGGTGGTCTGCCCATCTTTTTATTCATAACACACTAACTCATAACACTAAAACATAACACTAATAAATATAGTATAATGTTTCAAAACACTAACAAATATACAAATTTTTTTTACGAATAGCAAGCATAAATAAAAAAGGTGAGCCGAAACTCACCTTAACTTTATCGTTGGTCTAACAGAGCAAAGTCTGTAATTCGGAAATGGTTATATGGATTTATCGTTCTCTTACGATACCATACGCCCCCACCATCCCATTCTTTTCCACCTTTACCGGAAGTAGTGTTACCTTCTATTGTGGTTCCACTTTTACCTTCCCACTTGTCTACAAAACCAACATGACCAAATGTAGTTGTTCCTCTACGCCAAACTACAACCGAACCCATCGGTATCTTCATATTGGATTGTAAAACTTTTGTTGCTTTGATTGTCTTGTTCTTGGATATGAAATGTCTTGCCAATCCAGAACGAACACGCATTGTTTTTATGTCGGCACTATCAAGACAGAATGAAACAAATGCTGCACACCAAGGATTACCTGGTCGAAGTCCTACGGATTTGAGAAACTTTGTAACCCAAAATCCTCCGTTGTTTCCTACTTCTTTTGTTCCAACAAAACTATACGCAATGTTTCTAACTCTTTCACCGTCTGTCAATTCAACTGTTTGAGAAGCAGAGAGCGGCAGTGACGATGTTAGCAAACAACCAAATAGCATAAGCGATAGGATTTTCTGCAAGTATTTCACGGGTCTTTACCTCCTTGATTAAGTATGAATCAACAAACCAAGCAGCTCCAACAGCAAGTGCATACTTTGAAAGTCCTACTGCAAATGTGCTGAAGTTACCGTCCCCAAATGTTGCACCAATGGCAATCACGGAAAGAACTAATAATGGGGTAAATGTTTTTAAGGTATCTAACATGATGAAACCTCTATAATAAATAAAACTTATCTGTACAAATAAATATGGGTAGTGATTAAAAAACCACTACCCATTATGATTGACACAACCGTAACTGATGTTACGGTTTAGTTTTCTTCAATTCTCTCAATTTATTTTTTGTAGTCCGGGTGGGACTCGAACCCACACGAAGTTTACACTTCTCAGGATTTTAAGTCCTGTGCGTCTGCCATTTCGCCACCGGACTTCTAATTACATTTCATATACGAAACGGAAAAATTCGTTTCTCATACCTTCTGGTAATTGATTCACCAGAGTATCCGGAAACTGATAGTCGAACATCACTATCAAATCATCTGTCTTTGATTGTTCCAACATTCTCCACAACAGTTCACGCTTAGCTTTTAATTCTCGTATTCTATCACCAAACCGGTCGCGGAGATTTTCTTCAACAGAATAATCTATTAAATTTCTTTCGTAATAAGCACGGTATAAAAAATCTTTTGCGTTCTGTAATTTTTTGAGTTCGTCATCACATTGGTCAATCCAATCCAATATCTGTAATTCACTTATACCATTCATATCATTCTCCGAATATAGTTAGGAAACCTTTTATCGCTCTCATAAAGTCGCCGGCAAGAAAAATGAATATAAGTGCGTTGAAAATGCCAACCCCAATCCATATATTCGTCAGTCGCTCGCCGCGGGATTCCAGAATTTGTTTTGGTTCATTCATAATTAAAATCCAAATGTTAATCCATAACTAATGTTTACATCTTTATCGGTATAGTTTCTATCGAAGTATTCAAAGTCTTTCCATGTTCTTTCTAGGGAAATATGAAAGCCCATTCTTTGTGTCATTTCAAGACGAACACCAATACCAAGTCTGCCCATTTCACCGAGAATGTTTGTTCCCCAAAAGCCAGAGCCGAAGAAATATGTTCCACCAGCACCACGATTGCTTATTGAGTTAGTTCTCAAATGAACCGTCACACCAGTATTTTGTATGTTTGTCGAACCTATCTTCAACAGTTCTGTTTCCATACCCACATACGCGATAGTGCTTATTCTAAACACAGTGGCCAGTCTCAAATTCCCATCAGAGAATTGTGCGTTTGTAACTTGAAACATCAGACCATTAGGTTGTGCAAATGATGCAACACAAGTCATCAATACCATAATGATATACTTCATCATACAAACTCCTATTGTGTTCGGAATGTTCCCACTTCAAACTTCGTTTGAGTTTGTCACATCCCTCACCACTTATTTGCTAAACAACATCCACAGTATCATTCCAATCAACACAGTATTCAGGACAGTTAATCCAATCAACCACACCACCACATCCAATATAAAGTCCACCATTCTTGGTGAATCATCAGTCCATAACCTTG
>Ga0194118_10001220_pt1 | contig 38133 bp, 40 predicted proteins | sample TA2MahsurfametaG_2_FD_148662 | JGI IMG/M metagenome (GOLD analysis project Ga0194118, IMG submission 148662) | Freshwater microbial communities from Lake Tanganyika, Tanzania - TA2015013 Mahale N5 surface | ecosystem: Environmental > Aquatic > Freshwater > Lake | place: Tanzania: Lake...
ACGCGGCGTTGCTGCGTCAGGCTTTCGCCCATTGCGCAAGATTCCCCACTGCTGCCTCCCGTAGGAGTCTGGGCCGTGTCTCAGTCCCAGTGTGGCTGATCATCCTCTCAGACCAGCTACCCGTCGAAGCCTTGGTGAGCCGTTACCTCCCCAACAAGCTGATAGGCCGCGAGACCGTCCCGATCCGGTAGCCCTTTCGTCATCTCCCCATGCGAGGAAACGACGGCATCCAGTATTAGCAGGTGTTTCCACCTGTTATCCCAGAGACCGGGGTTGGTTTCTCACGTGATACTCACCCGTTCGCCACTAGGTCTTCCACTGTATTGCTACAGCTTGGACCCCGTTCGACTTGCATGTGTTAAGCACGCCGCCAGCGTTCGTCCTGAGCCAGGATCAAACTCTCCGTCAAGAACATGACGCCGACCGAAGTCGACGCTGCGTTCGTGGCGAGAGCGGAACTCCACCAGGGGGAATACCCCAGTGTTGCCGAGTCCCGATCCGCTCGACCGGCATAGCCGGCCATTGATTTGTATTAATGAATTGACAGACAGGTCCGGCTCGCGCCGTCCTGCCCGCACTGGCGTTCAGTCTTCTCTTCCGTTTTCAAGGAGCCTCAGCTCGGGCACACGGACCTCCCAGGGGAAACTCCGTTGGTGCCAGCCCCAAAAGCCGCGAACGGCTTTCCAGGGCGAACCTCAAATCTAGCGACGGGGTTCGGAAGCGTCAACCTGACCGGACTGGAATATTTCCGGGTTTTCCTGGGGCGATGAGCCGGGCAAAGCCGTCGGGCCAGGCTCAGCCGGCGACCCGGACCAGGTGGTGCTGGGTCTTGCCCCGGCGCAACAGCAGGTACTCCCCTGCGAGTAACGACACGGTCGACAAGTCGGTGTCGTCGGCGATCGTCTGACCGTTCGCGCGGAAACCCTTTTGACCGAGAGTGCGCCGTGCATCACTGTTCGATTGCGCGAGTTGCGTCGCGGTCAACACTGTCACGAGATCACCGAGTTGTGCACGCGACATGGTGGTACTCGGAACTTCACGGGCCACCGCGTCGAGCGCAGCGCGTGACGCGCGGGTCGGGTCGCCGCCGAACAACACGTCAGCCGCTTCGGCCGCGGCGCGCTCGGCATCGGCACCATGAACGAGCGCCGTGACGTCGGTGGCGAGTGCGCGTTGGCCGATGCGCTTCTCGGGAGCCGCACGATGTTCGGCGACGATCGCCGCGACGTCGTCGACCGACCGCAACGTGAGTTGCAACAGAAAACGTTCGACGTCGTCATCGGGCAACTGGATCCAGTACTGCCGGAATTGATACGGGCTCGTCTTGTCGGGATCGAGCCACAGCGCGCCGTGCACCGACTTGCCCATCTTGGCGCCTTCGCTTCGCGTGAGCAGCGGCCACGTGAGCCCGAACGCGTGCTTGCCGGTGCGGCGACGAATGAGTTCGATACCCGCGGTGATGTTGCCCCACTGATCGGATCCACCCATCTGCATCTCGACACCGTCGTGTTCGCAGAGATGACGGAAGTCGTTGGCTTGCAAGAGCATGTACGAGAACTCGGTGTAGGAGATGCCGTGTTCGCTCTCCATGCGCGCACGCACCGATTCCTTGGCGACCATCTGGTTGACGGTGAAGTGTTTGCCGACGTCGCGCAGGAAGTCGAGAGCGCTCATCGGCGCGGTCCAGTCGGCGTTGTCGACCAGACGCGCCGCGGACGAGCCGTCGAAATCGAGGATGCGCTCGAGTTGTTTCTTCACACAGACCACGTTGTGCGCGAGTGTCTCGCGATCGAGCAGGTTGCGCTCTTCACTGCGTCCGCCCGGATCGCCGACCATGCCGGTGGCGCCACCGGCCAGCACCACGGGTCGGTGTCCGGCCAACTGGAATCGGCGCAACATCACCTGTCCGAGCAGGTTGCCGACGTGCAGCGAATCCGCTGTGGGGTCGAAGCCCACGTACACGCCGATCGGCCCCGCCGACAGTCGCGCTTCGAGAGCCGTGCGATCGGTCGTGTCGTGCAGCAGACCGCGGGCGTCGAGATCGGTCAACAACGACATGGCTACATTCTCGCATCTCGAACCGTCCGACCACGGGGATTATGGTGACCACGTGTCGGACGTGCGCGAGTCGTTGGAGATTCAGGCCGTCGCGTGTCGTCGACTCGGATCGGTGCAGTACGCCGATCTGCTCGATGCCATGGTGCTCGATCACGACCGGGGCGGACCCATCTCGACCTTGCTCGCGGGTCGAACCGATCGCCCGGTGCACGATGCTCTCCCCTTGCGCCTCCTGGGTGCGGTGCACCACGCCGCTCTCGACGGACGTGCACCCGAACTGGCGGCCCGGTTTCCGTCGTGCGACGGCGACGGTGGCACCATTTCGCTCACCACCGTCTACGACACGATCGCGCGACTCGGCTCGTTCGTGGACGATGCACTCGGCCGCGGAGTGCAGACCAACGAAGTGGGGCGCAGTCTGTGTCACCTCGCCGTGGCCAACTGGCTGCCGTCGCTCGGGATCGACGAATTCGATTGGTGGGAGGTCGGCGCCAGTGCCGGTCTCAACCTCTCGTTCGACCGCTACGCCGCCGACACCGGACACGGGATCCTCGGACACGAGGGTTCGTCACTCACGTTCCCACCTTCGATGTTCGCCGCTCCCCCGCGCGTGAGCGAACCGGCCCGTTGCATCGACCGACTCGGCTGCGACCCCGATCCGGTCGATCTCGAGCGCGATTCGGTTCGGCTCGAGTCGTTCGTGTGGCCCGATCAGGTCGAGCGACGGGCCCGACTGCTCGCGGCCATCGCGATCACGCGTCCGCTGCACCATCGCGTCGACCGGGCCAGCGCCGATGAATGGATTGCCGAACGTCTGGCCGATTCATCCGATTCATCTGATTCGTTCGATCGGCCCGCGGTGGTGTTCCACTCGATCGTGTGGCAGTACATGGCCCCCGAGGTTCGAGCGCGCTTCCGTGACTCGCTGGTAACGGCGGGCTCGCGGGGTCGACGTCTGGTCTGGGCCCGCATGGAACCCGCCGGGGAGAAGGCCGACCTGCGCGCCGACGTGTGGTCGAACGGAACCGTGTCTCGCCATCACCTGGCCGACGTGGGATATCACGGGCAGAACTTCGACTGGTTCGAACGACCTCTCAGCGACTGAGAGCGGCCTTCACGAAGTCGGGGATCGGCGCCGGCCGCTGCGACTCGGGGTCGATGCTCACGTAGGTGATGGTGCAGTCGAATCGCTGATCGTCGTCGACTCGTCCGGACACCAGAACGTCGAAGCTGCTGTTTCCCCAACGGGCCACCGAACAGTGGAGTCGAGCCGTGTCGCCGAAGCGCAACGGCGCGTGCCACGTGAGCGAGGTGGTCTTCAACATGAAATCGAAACCCAGGGCATGGAGATTGGTGGCGGTGCCGGCCGCCTTCAACTGGTCGGCCAGGGCGTGGCGCATCCAGGAGTCGACGGCGTCGTCGCAGTAGGCGAAGTAGTTGGCGTTGAACACGATGCGTTGCATGTCGCACTCGCCGTAACGGACGCGAATGGTGTGTACGTAGGCCACGTCGTCTCCGGTCAGGTCTTGTCGATCCCGGTGTGCACGAGTTCGGTCACTCCGTTGGCGATCATCTGCACCGCCACCGCGGCCAGGATCATGCCGGCCACCCGCGCCAGAAGAATCACGCCGGTGGGTCGCACGATCCTTTGCACCAGACCGCTGAAGCGCAGCGCGATCATCGAGATGAAGAGGGCCGTGAACGTGCCGAGCATGACGGTGAACCACTCGCCCGCACTGTCGGTCTGACGGAAGAAGACGATCGTGGCGACGATGGCACCCGGGCCGGCCAGCAGCGGTGTGCCGAGCGGAACCATGGCGATGGAGAGTCGCTGCTCGGGTGTGGCCTCGACGTAACCGTCGTCGCCACCTTTCCCGTACAGCAGTTGAAGTGCCACCAGCAAGAGCAACAGCCCACCGGCCACTTGCATGGCCGGTACCGAGACGTGCAGATAGTCGAGAATCGTCTGGCCGCCGACGGCGAACAAGATGATGATCAGGAACGCGGTGGCGATGGCCAGGTACGCGGCGCGGTGACGCTCCTTGGCGGTCAACTGACGTGTGACCGCGAGGAAGATCGGGACGTTGCCCGGTGGGTCGACGATGACGAGCATCGTCACCAAGACCTCACCGAACAGTCGCATGCTCACGGTCGACGATTCTTCCACGCCGCCATGGCGCGTCCGAGGAGGACACGTTGTTCGGCCACCGGCTTCGGACCAGCTCCGCCGGGAGTGGTGCGCATGGTGACACCGACGCCCGGAGCGACCAACGCCGCGGCCTCGTCGCCGAGCTCGGTGCGCACGAGATCGACGAGTGCACCGTCGCCGGCGAGCGAACGCCGAACGAGAGCGCCGACGATCGCGTGCGCGTCGCGGAATGGAGTCCCCGCCCGCACGAGATGCTCGGCCAGATCGGTGGCTGCCATGGTGGGCGAATCGGCTGCCGCCTGCATCTTCTCGGGAACGAATCGTGCGGTGCCGATCATGCCGGATAGGGCCGACAGCGCCAGCGACACTTGATCGACCGCGTCGAAGAGCGGTTCTTTGTCTTCTTGGAGGTCGCGGTTGTACGCGAGCGGCAATCCCTTGAGGGTGACCAGGAGTCCGGTGAGATCTCCGATCACGCGACCGGCCTTGCCGCGGGCCAACTCGGCGATGTCGGCGTTCTTCTTCTGCGGCAACATCGACGATCCCGTGGCGTAGGCATCATCGAGAACCGCGAAACCGAACTCCTCGCTCGTCCAGAGAACCCACTCCTCGCCGAGTCGCGACAGGTGGACCGCGACCATCGACAACGCGAACAAGATCTCGGCCACGAAGTCGCGATCGCTCACGGCGTCGAGCGAGTTGGTGAACACGTCGGCGAAACCGAGTTGCCGAGCGGTGAAAGCCGGGTCGAGGGGCAGCGACGAACCTGCCAATGCTCCGGCACCGAGCGACGACACGTCGAGACGGTCGAGGGCATCGTGCAGTCGATCGATGTCGCGGCCGAGGGCCCAGCAATGGGCCATGAGGTGATGTGCCAACAGAACGGGCTGCGCTCGCTGCACGTGGGTGTAGCCGGGCAGGTACACGCCGTCAGCCGAATCGGCCCGAGCGATCAACGCTTCTTGCAGCGCCACGATGTGCGCGACGATGTTGGGCACTTCTCGCTTGCACCACAAACGCAAACCGGTGGCCACTTGATCGTTCCGGCTGCGGCCGGTGTGCAACTTGGCGCCCGGAGGACCGCAGAGTTCGGTCACCCGCCGTTCGACCGCGGTGTGAATGTCTTCGTCGGAAGGCGCGAACACGAACGAACCGGACTCCATTTCGGCTTCGACCGAGGCCAGGGCCGCGAGTACGGCATCACGCTCGGTCGCGGTGAGAATTCCGACGTGCGCGAGACCGGTGACGTGTGCACGCGAACAGGCGATGTCGTCGCGCCACAACCGTCGATCGAACGGAAGGCTCACGGTGTACGCCATGAGTTCGTCGGCCGGGCCGGCGGCGAAACGGCCGTGCCAGAGGGTCTTTCCCGAATCGCTCATTTCCGTCCTCCGATACCGGCCAAGTCGCGCAGGATCGCCGCCAACTTTTTCGCTCCGAGCGATTCTTCGGCGACGCAGAAGATGGTGTCGTCACCGGCCACCGTTCCGAGCAGGCCCTTCATTCCACTGCGATCGAGTGCCGAGGCCACCACGTGCGCACAGCCGGGTGGTGTCCGCACGACGACCATCGAACCCGACGCATGAACTTCGGCGACCCACTCGCCCATCACGCGACGCAACTGATCTTCGGGAGCGACGCGGGCCGGCGCGAAATCGGGGATCGCGTACACCGAGTCGCCGCCGGGAACACGCACTTTCACCGCGCCGAGATCTTCGAGATCGCGTGACACCGTGGCTTGCGTGGCGACGATGCCCGTCTTGCGCAACAACTCGACGAGCTGTGGTTGGTTGACCACCGAGTGCTTTCCGATCAATTCGGCGATCTTCTGTTGACGCTGCGTCTTGGCCGCCATCACCGCACCCCCATCAGATAGGCCAGGGCACCGCGCGCGGAATGCAGACGATTGTGACCCTGTTCGATGACCCGGCTGGCCGCACCGTCGATCACATCGACCGCCACTTCGTAGCCACGATAGGCCGGCAGGCAGTGCATGAAGATCGCCTCGGAATCGGCCCGCGCCATGAGTTCGGTGGTGACTCCGTACGCACCGAAGATCTGCAACCGTTCGGCCTTCTCGGCCTCCTGCCCCATCGAGACCCACGTGTCGGTGTGGACGGCGTGCGCGCCATCGACCGCCGCCTTCGGGTCGCTCGTTTGAACCACTGACTTCGCACCGAGTGCTTCGAAGCGTGCGAGTTCGTCGGCGGGTACGTCGTATCCAGCCGGGCAGCCGAACCTGAGATGCGCGCCGAGGTAGGCGCACACTTCGCCGAGCGAACGCGCGACGTTGTTGTAGTCGCCCACCCAGGCCACGGTGCGATCGTCGAGGCTGCCGAACTCGTCGACCATCGTGAGCGCGTCGGCCAGGCCCTGCAACGGGTGCGAGTGATCGGACAACATGTTGATGACTGGAACCGACGAAACCGCCGCCAAACGGTCACACACCGAATGCTTGAACACACGAGCGGCGATGATCGCGTGGTATCCGGCCATGATGCGGCCGATGTCTTCCACCGGCTCACGCACGTCGAACCCGACTTCTTCGCCGCGGGTGTAGACGGGGTGACCACCCAGTTGCACCACGGCGACTTCCACGCTGTGGCGGGTGCGATTGGACGGTTTCTCGAAGATGAGAGCGACGCCCTGGCCCTTGAGCGGCTTGGCCAATTTCTTGATGGGACGACGCGAGAGTTTGAGCACCTTGAGTACGCCGTCGGGACCGAGGTCGGTGATGTTCAACAAGTTCACAGTCCGACTCCTTCGGCCAGCACACCGGCGATGAGGTCGACCGCTTCGTCGAACTGCTCGAGTGGTGTCGTGATGGGCGGTGCCAACCGCAGCGACGTGGCGTTGACGGCGTTGGTGACGAGTCCGCGCTCGAGCAGAGCCGTGAACACGGCCTTGGCATCGCGACCGGGACCGAGCTCGGCCGCGCGCAGGAGACCCTGACCGCGAACCGCCTCCACACCGTCGATCTGAACCAACTTCTGCGCGAAGTACTCGCCCTTCTCCCGCGCCAACGTGGGTGCGTCGATCCGACGCATCTCGGCGATGACGGCCGACACGGCGGCACCGGCGACGGCGGTTCCGCTGTAGGTGGATCCGTGATCGCCCGGTTGGAACACCGCGGCCACGTCACGCCGAGCCCAGGCCGCCCCCACTGGGAAGCCGTTGCCGATGCCCTTGGCCATCGTGACGACGTCGGGAGCGATGCCAGCGTGTTGGAATCCGAACCACTCACCGGTGCGTGCGAATCCGGTTTGCACTTCGTCGATCATCATGAGCAGACCGCGCTCGTCGCACAGACGACGAATGCCCCGCAGATACTCGGTGGTCGCCGGGATCACGCCACCTTCACCCTGCACGGTTTCGATGAGCACCGCCGCGACCGACGGATCGATCGACGCTTCGAGCGCACCGAGATCGCCGTACGGCACGTGGCGAAAACCCTCGGGCATCGGCTGGAACGGTTCGTGCTTGGCTGGTTGACCGGTGGCGGCGAGAGCAGCGAGGGTGCGTCCGTGGAAGCTGCCGAGCGCGCTCACGACGCCGTAGCGACCACGCCCGCCGAACTTGCGCGCCAACTTGATGGCCACTTCGTTGGCTTCGGCTCCGCTGTTGCACAAGAACACCTGACCCCACTGGCCACTGGTTTCGTGCAACAACTGGTTGATGTCGGTAGCCGCCTTGGTGGCGGCCGGGTTGGCGAAGAAGTTGCTCACGTGCGACAAGGTGTTGATCTGCTTGGTCACGGCGTCCGACACCGCCGGATTGCAGTGACCGAGCGACACCACCGCGATGCCCGACAGGAAGTCGAGATAACGCTTGCCCGTGACGTCCCAGAGTTCGGTCCCCGATCCGCGCTCGAACATCACACTCGGTGCACCGAACACCGGCATGAACGGGCAGTAGTCGGCTCCGGCGGTGGAGAAGGCGTGGGCGCTCATGACTGACCTCCGCTGAGATGACGGGTGCGCTCGACCATCGTGCCGATTCCGGCGTCGGTGAAAAGTTCGAGCAGAAGAACATGGGCGACTCGGCCGTCGAGGATGTGCGCGCGCTTCACACCGTTACGCACGGCGTGAACGCAACTCTCGACCTTCGGGATCATGCCGCCGGCGATGGTGCCGTCGGCCATGAGCGCGTCGAGTTCGTCGGGCGTGGTTTGGCGAATGAGGCTGCTGGCATCGTCGACCTGACGCCGCAAACCTTCGATGTCGGTGAGGTACACGAGCTTCTCGGCACCGAGTGATTCGGCGATGGCTCCGGCCACGGTGTCGGCGTTGATGTTGTACGCCTGACCGTGGGCATCGGTTCCGATGGTGGCGATCACCGGAATGAACTCGTCGGCGAGCAAGCGATGGATGATGCCCGGGTTGATGGCCGTGACGTCACCGACGAAACCGAGTTCGGGATCGCGAGGTGACGCGGTGATGAGCGATGCGTCCTCACCACTCACGCCGACGGCGTAATCGCCGTACACGTTGATGGCCGAGACGATCTGCGGATTGACCTGACCGATGAGGACCATACGGGCGATGTCGACGGTTTCGGCGTCGGTGACGCGCAGTCCGTCCTTGAATTCGGTGGTCTTGCCGAGCCGCTTCATGAGATCGCTGATCTGCGGACCGCCACCGTGCACGACCACGGGCTTGAGCCCGACGAGACGCATGAGGACGATGTCCTGGGCGAAGAGGGCCAAGGCATCGTCGTCGGTGGCGCCGGCCAAGGCGTTGCCGCCGTACTTCACCACCACGATCTTGTCGGCGAAGCGCCGGATGTACGGAAGAGCCTCGATGAGGACTTCGGCGCGCAATTGATCGTCGACTGTGCTCACGGATACACCCCCACTGCAGAGAGGCCGGCGGTCTCGTCGAGACCGAGAGCCACGTTGGCCGCCTGGATCGCCCCGCCTGACGCGCCCTTGCAGAGGTTGTCGAGCGCGCTGATCACGATCGCGTGTCCGGTGCGTTGGTCGAAGCGAGCCGTGATGTGCACGGCGTTCGAGCCGAGCGTGGCCTTGGTGGACGGCGAGTCCTTCCGCACGACCACGAATGGTTCATTGGCGTAGGCCGACGTCAAGGCGTCGAGCAGCGAATCGGTGTACAGCGATCGGCCCGCAGCTGGCCGCGCGTAGCAGGTGGCGAGAATGCCCCGATTCATGGGTACGAGGTGAGGCGTGAAGAGAACCGTGGCGCCGATTTGTTCTTGCATCTCGGGTGTGTGGCGATGATCGAGCAGACCGTAAGCGTTCACGTCCTCATCGACCGTGCAGAAAGAGTTCGTGTGCTTGGGCGCACGACCGGCACCCGAGACTCCGCTCGCGGCGTCGACGATGATCGACGACGTGTCGACCAGCCCGGCATCGACGAGTGGGGCCATGGCGAGCGTGGCCGCCGTGACATAGCAACCAGGCGTGGCCACCAATGTCGCACCCGCCAGAGCGGAACGGTGGCGTTCGGGAAGTCCGTACACGGCATCGGCCAGCAAGGACGGCTGGTCGTGAGTGAAGCCGTAAAACGTCGGGTACGACGACGCGTCCTTCAAGCGATAGGCCGCCGAGAGATCGACGACGCAACCGACTTTGCCGACGAGTTGCGGGACGAGTTCGAGACTGGCTTCGTGCGGTAGCCCCAAGAACACCACGTCGACGCCGTGGCAGGCGGCCGGATCGTTCTCGGCGAACACGAGATCCGGGTAACGCCCGGCCAGGCTCGGGTAGATCGAGGCGGCCGGCGTGCCAGCCTGGGTGTCGCCGGTGGCGAGCACGAGGCGCAGGTCGGGGTGGCCGGCCAAGAGGCGCATGAGTTCGGCCCCGGTGTAGCCGGAGGCGCCGAGGATCGCGGCGGTACGGGGTGTCGTGGTCACGACGTATGATCATACGGACTTCTGCATAGAGATACAACAATTGGTGGCGGGGGTGGGGCGAGCGACCCTGCGAACATGGGGCATGGCCCAGGCCTCCGGTTTCCCGCTTCCGAGCACCAAGGGTCGCTTGCTGGTGGCCGCTCCGCCGCTGGGCGACCCCAACTTCGACCGGACCGTGGTGTTCATGCTCGAGCACAACGAGGGTGGGGCGATCGGCGTGGTGCTGAATCGGCGCTCGGACGATCTCGACGTGGAACTCGATACGTGGGCCGAACTGGTGGCGCCCCCGCGTGAGTTGTTCACGGGCGGGCCCGTGGAGGCCAACGCCCTGATCGCGTTGGGCAAGGTGCGCTTGCCATCTGGCGAGGTGAGTGTCGAGCCGGTCGATCTGGAGATGGACCCGGCGTTCCTCGATCCGAGGCCGACCATGATGCGAATCTTCCACGGGTATTCGGGGTGGAGCGCGCAACAACTGGATGGCGAGTTGGAGTTAGGTGCGTGGATCGTGGTGCCGTCGAAGGTGGACGACGTGTTCACCGAGAACCCCGAGGAGTTGTGGGCCGAGGTGTTGAAGCGTCAGCCCGGGCGTGTGTCGTGGCTGGCCTCCGCCCCCACCGACCTCTCCACGAACTGACCGACCCGGGTGCTTGCAGTTCGCGGCTGCGGCGACCACTCGAACACGAGCGCCCTGATCCCCATCCATCGATGCCTCCGACGTGCCCTCGGTTACCGTGCTTCGAATGAAGTGGGTCGTCGTGGCAACCATCAGCGCGGTCGTGATGACGGGATGCGGGAGCGCCGACGACACGACGCCGACCGATGTGACCGAACCAGCGGTCTCATCGAGTGTTGCCCCGGACACGAGCACGCCGCCGCTCGACACCTCCACCGAGGCTCCCTCCGACTCGATGCGCGGTAAGCGGTATTGCGAAGTGCTCCTTCTCGGCCCGACCGCAACCGGAATCGAGGCCACGGTGTTCAACTCGTTCCCGATGGGCGACTGCCCGGACGAACTCTGGCGCGAGCTGGACGGGGAAGCGATCGCTGTCGAACAGGGTGCGGCTCTCGCCCTGTTGAACGGTCCCCGCTATTGGCTGATGGACGCCGTGAAGCGTGGTTCATCCGACGTGATCTCGGCGATGTTCGGACGGATCGAGATGAACCGCTACGCGACGGTCGCGATCACCGATACGACGTCGATCGGTCGGAGTTATACGCCACAAACCGTGGATCGAAAGTCGACGTTCATCTTTCGATCGGGCCAGACGATCTTTCGACTCACCGCCGACGATGGCCGACAGTTCGTCATGCAGTCATGGAGTCAGCAAGTCGATGCGGCGTTGAGCGAGGCCGATCTGGTCGATCTCGGCGGTCGTCTTCAACTCCCGACGGGCTGGACGTACGAGGCCGTCACGTTGACGGCCGATCTCATCGTTGGAGCGTCGGCGCAGCCAGCGCAGGTTCTTCAGGACGAACTGCTCAACAGTTACTCCTTGATCGATTGACCGGTGTCACGGCCTCCTCGAGACGTAGCGAGACGTAGCGAGAAGCTGGCTGACCCCGGTGTTCTGGTGACGTTTCTTCACCCTATGGGTGAAGAAACGTCACCAGAACACCGGATTAGGTGCGGAGGTGGGCGTTGAGTTTGGAGGCGGCGGCCACGCACTTCTCGCGAACGCTCGCCACATCGGCATCCGTCAACGTGCGATCGCTCGCCTGCAACCGCAAACGGAACGCCAGGCTCCGTCCCTCACTCGGTCCACCCGATCGATACACGTCGAACAAGTCGAGCGACACCAGTAGCGAACCCGCCGCCTGACGCAATGCCTTGTCGATCTTGTCGGCACTCACATCGGCCGGAACGTTGAACGCCAGATCGAAATCGGTCGACGGGAACTTCGACGTGGCCTTCCACTGCGGCACTTTCGGCTCGCCCGCCAACAGCACCGACAGATTCAACTCGAGCACCGCCACTCGCTCGCTCACCTCGTACGCATCGAGCACGTCGGGGTGGATCTCCCCCACCGCACCCACCACGTCACGACCGGCCGACAGCGTGGCCGAGCGCGTGGGGTGCAGACCGGCGGGAACCTTCATCTGATCGAGACGCGCGCCCCAACCCATGGCCGACACCAATTCACGCCACACCGCCACCGCCCGCGGCGCCTCGGCCCCGGCCACGAGAACACACAGGGCCTCGTACTCGGCCGGCAGTTCGGCATCGCTCGGGGGATACACGTGGCCGATCTCGAAGAACCCCACACCGTGACGGCGATGCGACTCGTTGAACGCAACGGCCTTCAACAGTCCGGGGCGCAGCGACGTACGCAGCACGTCGTCACCCATAACCAACGGATTGACGAGGCGAACGGCGTCAGCCGACAGACCGGCCCGCGACAGATCGCCGTCGGTGAGAAACGGATGCGGCATGGCCTCGTCGAGACCCAGACCGAGCAGAACGTCGCGCACACGACGACGGCGATGTTGCACGGGTGAGAGCCCGCCGGCGAGAGTCGACTTCGCAACGGTCTTGCCGAGCTTGTCGTAGCCGAACATACGGGCCACTTCTTCGACGATGTCGATCTCGAGGGTGCAATCGGGACGCCACGACGGAACCGACACCGCGAGCGCCGAACCCTCAGCCCGGCAGGCGAAGCCGATGGGCTCGATCAACGAACTGATCTCGACCGCACTGAACGGCCGACCCAGCAGCGCACTCACGCGTTCGGGTCGCACCGTGATGGTGACCGCGGCCGGCATCGACGGCGTGCAGGCGTCGACGAAGCCGTCGTGCACAACGAGGTCGGGACAGGTGAGGCGCAACAACTCGACGAAGCGCGCGATCGACGTCTCGATACCGAGCGGGTCGACGCCGCGTTCGAACCGAGCCGAGGCTTCGCTGCGGAGTCCGAGCCGCTGGACCGTCTTCATGATGCCGGGCACCTCGAAGTACGCGGTCTCGAGCGCGACCGTGGTGGTGCCGTCGCTGATCTCGGTGTTCTGGCCACCCATGATGCCCGCGATACCAATGGGGCGATCGGTCGCATCGCAGATCAAGAGATCGTCGGCAGTGAGGGTGCGCTCGACACCGTCGAGGGTGATCATCGACTCGCCGTCGTGCGCCACACGAATACGGAATCCTCCCCCACCCAGCGTGTCGAAGTCGTACGCGTGGTTGGGCTGGTTGGTCTCGAGCATCACGTAGTTGCTCACGTCGACCACGTTGTTGATGGGGCGCATACCGGCCGCGGCCAAACGACTCTTCATCCAGTCGGGTGACTCGGCCACGCGAATGCCCGAGATGATGATGGTGGTGAAGCGCGGACAACGATCGCCGGCCACGATGTCGACCGACGCCGACTTGCTCGCACCACTGGCCACGATCGCACCGCGCGGCGCCGTGAGCGCAACGCCGAACCGTGCCGCCAGGTCGCGCGCGACACCCACGTGCCCGTACGCATCGGGCCGATTGCGCAACACGTCGAGGTCGTACACGATCTCTTCGGCCAGACCGAGAGCCTGACCGTACGGAACGCCGAGGGGTGTCTTCGGATCGAGGATGAGGATGCCGCTGTGATCGTCACCGAGGCCCAACTCGCGCGACGAGCAGCACATCCCCTCGCTCGGAATGCCGACGATCGGCTTGGTTTCGATGAGTCGCCCATCGGGCATGGCCGTACCCGGAGTGGCCCACGGGATCACGTCACCCGACTGCATGTTGAACGCACCGCACCACACGTGGTGTTCGGTGCCGTCGCCGATGTCGAGGAACACCCGGTGCACCTTGGCCGCATCGGGATGTCGTTCGGTGCGAATGACGCGCGCGGTGATGACGCCCGCGACCGTGGCCCCCACGCGATCGACACTCTCGACCGCCAGGCCGACGTCGGACAACGTGTGGGCGATCGCGTCGACGTCGTCGGGCAGTGGTGCCAGTTCGCGCAGCCAGGAATGGACGATCTTCATGTCAGAACTGCTCGATGAACCGGATGTCGTTGGTGTACATCTCGCGCACGTCGCCCACGCCGTGGCGCTCCTTGGCCATGCGATCGATTCCGAAGCCGAACGCGAAACCGCTCCACTCCTCGGGATCGAGACCGCCGGCGCGCAGCACGTTGGGGTGCACCATGCCGCAACCACCGAGTTCGAGCCAGTCACCCTGGGGCGTGCGGATGTCGAACTCGGCCGACGGCTCGGTGAACGGGAAGTACGAGGGCCGCAGACGGCTGCCGAACTCGGTGCCGAAGAAGGCCTTCGTGAACGCGTCGATGGTGCCGGCCAGATCGGCCAGCGTGATACCGCGATCGATCACCAGACCTTCGATCTGATGGAACACGGCGAGGTGCGTGGCGTCGGTGGTCTCGTTGCGGAACACTCGACCCGGCATCACCATGTAGATGGGCGGCTGGATGGCCTGCATCACGCGGATCTGAACCGGCGAGGTGTGCGTGCGCAACACCGTGCTTCCAGGCGCACCGTGGTCGACGTAGAACGTGTCGTGCATACTGCGCGCCGGGTGCGACGGCGGCATGTTGAGCGCCTCGAAGTTGTACCAATCGGTCTCCACTTCGGGCCCTTCGGCGATCTGGAATCCGAGACCCACGAACACGTCTTCGAGACGCTCCCAGGCCTGAGTCACCAAGTGGGCCCGACCCCGCGTGGGTGACTTCACGAACTCGGTGAGATCGAGCGCCTCGGCCGCCAACTGCACGTCACGCTCGGCTCGGGCCAACACCGCACGCCGTTCGTCGAGCGCCGATTGCACCGCAGTCATCGCATCGTTCAGCGCGGCACCCATGGCCTTCTTCTCGTCGTCCGTGGCCAACTTGCCGAGTCCGGCCTTCAACTGTGCGAGCGGACCCTTCTTGCCGAGCAGATCGGCGTCGAGACGACGCAGATCGTCGACCGTCGCCGCACTCGCGATACTGGCCACGGCGGCGGCTCGGGCGGCGTCGATGTCGGCGATCATGAGTAGATCAAACCGTACCGTTTCGGCCGCGTCGCTGACGAGCAACTTCGAAGCACAGCACCGTGGCGGCCATGGCCACGTTCAGGCTCTCGGTTCGACCCACGTGAGGAATGGACACCCACTCGTGAACGGGCGCATCGGAACTCATGCCATGAGCCTCGTGACCCAGCACGATGGCGATCGGGCGCGTGAAGTCGAACGACCACATGTCGGTGCCGGCATGCGACGAGGTGCCCACCAGAACCAGATCGGAACCGAGTGCGGCGAGCGATTCGACTTCGATGACGGGCAGACGGAACAACGAACCGGCCGAGGCGCGCACACACTTCGGATTGGTGGGGTCGACGGTCCCGGCGGTGACTACCACCGCGTGCACACCGGCGGCTTCGGCCGAACGCAGGATGGTTCCGAGGTTGCCCGGATCGGACACACCGTCGGCCACCACCACGAAGGTGGCCGACGCGAGTGCATCGGGCGCCACGGCCCGACGGCGAGCGATGGCCACGATGCCGTTGGGCGACTCGGTGTCGGCCACCTTGTCGAGCACTCCGTCAGCGAGGCGATGCACGGTGCCCGCACCTGCGATGGGTGATGCGTCCGGTGCGAGGAACTGTGCTTCGAAGTCGAGGCCAGCCGCGACCGCCTCGGCCACGAGCACGGGCCCGTCGATCACGAGCGCGTTCTCCTCGATACGCGAATTGCGACGCCCGATCAGGCGCCGCAGTCGTTGAACGTGCTGGTTGGTGAGACCGAGACCGGTACTCACACGTCAGCCAAGGGCAGCCTTGGCGGTGGCCACCAACTTGGAGAAGGCGGCCGCATCGGTGACGGCGAGATCGGCGAGGATCTTGCGGTCGACTTCGATGCCGGCGGCATTGAGGCCGGCGATGAAACGCGAGTAGCTGATGTCGTTCAGACGGCAGGCAGCGTTGATGCGCTGGATCCACAGACGACGAAACTCACCCTTCTTGGCGCGGCGGTCGCGGAACGCGTACTGCCCCGACTTCATCACCTGCTCGTTGGCGGCGCGGACCGAACGGCTCTTGTTGCCGTAGTAGCCCTTGGCGCGCTCGAGGATCTGGCGGCGCTTCTTCTTGGCGTTGACCGAACGCTTGACTCTGGCCATTTCGACTTTCCTTTACTCAGTGGGGGACGACGGGACGGAACTGCTCAGCGCTCGGCGAGAAGACGCTTGATCTTCTTCTCGTCACCCGAGTGAACGTCGACCATGCCGTCGAGGCGACGGGTGCGGGTGGACGGCTTCTTCTCGAAGAGGTGCTGGCGGTTCTGCTGGAGGCGGCGCAGTTTGCCGGTTCCGGTCTTGCGGAACCGCTTGGCGGCCGTCTTGCTGGTCTTCATCTTGGGCATTGCTTCCTCACTCTGTTGGTTGTGGGGCTGATTCGGTGACTGTCTCGGTGACTGTCTCAGAGGCTGTATCGGTCGTTGAAGCCGGACCAACGGACTTGGAGGTCTTCTTCGTTGCGGGCTTCTTGTCGGGAATGAGCACGAGAGTCATGTTGCGACCTTCGAGTCGCGCCTGCGTTTCCACCTTGGCGATGGAACCGACTTGTTCGAGCACACCATCCAGGATCCGGCTGCCGAGTTCGGGGTGAGCCATCTCGCGGCCACGGAACTGCAACGTCACTTTCACCTTGTGGCCGTCTTCGAGGAACTCCTGCACGTGACGAACCTTGGTGTCGAAGTCACCCTTTCCGATCTTGGGTCGGAACTTGACTTCCTTCACCGTCACGTGCGACGCCTTCTTGCGCGCTTCGCGCAGACGCTGGCTCTCCTCGTAGCGGAACTTGCCGTAGTCCATGATGCGACACACCGGCGGTGTGGCCGTGGGGGCCACTTCGACCAAATCGAGGTCGAGTTCACGAGCCAGGCTCAGCGCCTCGGGCAGAGGCTTGATACCGAACTGGGCTCCGTCGGGGCCGATCACCCTCACGTCACGAGCACGAATGCGTTCGTTGTAGCGAGGTTCGTTCTGCGGCGGTGCTATGGCTGCTCTCTCTTGTGCAAAGGGTTTGCCTCCCTAGATCGGACGACGCGAAGCCGATCGGAGGCGAGCAGCGCTCGCTCAGACTGACCTGACGCACGCTGGTCGTGGCCAGGTGGGGGCGAACCCCACTTCGCTTGAGTTGTGGCCTTGTAGGGTAACCGCCCGACGAGGCAAAACCCATGACGACCGCCGATTCCCACCCCTTCTCGACCGAACCCGAACCCGACGAATCGCAGCTCGAGGAGTCGATGGAAGCCCTGGCCGAGGCCCGCCGTCGCCTGGCCGAAGTGCCCGCCGAAGTCGTGGTCGTGAACCACGCGATGGGGCTCTACGAGTTGGCCGCCATCCACCTGACGGCCACACCCCCCGATCTCGGGGCGGCCGCGCTCTCCATCGACGCGTTGGCCTGTTTGGTGGACGGTCTGGGCGATCGCCTGGGCCCCGATGCGGCCGTTCTCGGCGATGCGCTGAGCAACATTCGCTTGGCTTTCGTGCAGATCACGGGCTAGCGGCGCAGGCCGAACGCTTCGGGGCGGGCGAACTTCTCGCGAACCTCGAATTCGACCGACTCCCCCACCGCCACCTCGCGTGACCCCTCGGCGATCTCCACACAGTGGAACGCGAATCGTTCGCCTTGGCTCTCGACCACTCCGAGTCCGATGTGCGCGTCGAACTCGACCACGACACCGCGCCGGCGTGACGACCGCGCGGTCATGTCAGGCGACGATCTTGGCGATCGGGATCTCGAGCAGGTCGGACGCGCCCGCGTCCTTGAGCGCCGGAATGAGCGTGTTGATCGAAAACTTCTCGACCACCGACTCGACGGCGTATCCGCCCCCGGCCAACTCGCTGATGGTGGGCGACTTGGCCGATGGCAACACCGCCAACACCTTGGCGAGATCGTCGGCCCCCACGTTCAACTTCACCAACACCTTGCCGCGCGCATCGAGTGTGCCGAGCAACAACGTCATGAGTTGACCCATCGCGTGGCGCTTGGCCGGATCGGCGTAGGCCACGGGATTGGCGATCATCTCGGTGTACGACACGAGCATGGTGTCGACCACGCGCAGGCCGGCCGCACGCAACGCACGACCCGTCTCGGTGATGTCGACGATGCAGTCGGCGATGTCGGGAATCTTGGCTTCGGAGGCGCCGTACGACAGGCGCACGTCGGCATCGATTCCGCGCGACGCGAAGAAGCGCTTGGTGAGACCCGGGTATTCGGTGCTCACGCGCACACCTTGCGGAAGATCGGCCACCGACGACGCCGTCGAGTCGCCCGCCACCGCCACCACGACCTTCACCGGATCGGACGTGGCCTTCGAGTACTTCAACTCGCCCAGACTCTGCACGTCGCTCTGGGTCTCTTCCACCCAGTCGCGACCGGTGATTCCGACGTCGAAGAGTCCCTCGGCCACGTACTGCGGGATTTCCTGCGGGCGCAGGATGCGAACCTCGGCGATGCGCGGATCGTCGATGCTGGCCTTGTAGTCGACGCTCGACGAACGACGAATGGGCAGATCGGCCGCCTCGAACAAATCGAAGGTGGCCTTCTCCAAAGAACCCTTGGGAACGACGAGCCGTAACACGACCACGAACGCTATCGGGCCGGCCTTCAGTGATTCGTGGGAGTTTCGGCCAGGAGGCGCAGCGCGTGCGGCAGCACGTCGACGATGGCATTGATCTGTTCGACACAACCCTTGGGCGAACCCGGTGTGTTGCACACGATGGACTGACCGCGCACACCGGCGATCCCCCGCGACAGTCGACCCAATGGACTCACGAGTCGCATGGCCTCGGCCAGACCGGGGGCCTCGCGTTCGATCACACGGCGTGTTCCTTCGGGCGTCTGGTCGCGCGGTGCGAATCCGGTACCGCCGGTGGTGACCACCAGACCGGCGAAGCCGTCGCACAGACCCAGGAGAGCGCGGGCCACTTCGTCGGCACCGTCGGCGGTGAGAGCTCGCTCGACCACCGTGAAACCGGCCGCGGTGAGCGCATCGGCGAGAGCGGCTCCCGACAGATCGTCGCGCGTACCGTGAACCACACCGTCGCTCACGGTGAGCACCTTGGCGAGCAGATCAGCCATGAACTCGACGGTATCGGACGACCACCATGCCGTCGGTGTCGGACACGTGCGGTAGCAGACGATGGCCGGATCCGAATCGTTGCCATGGTTCGGGTAGTTCGGAGTCGTCGATCTCGAACCCGTCGGGTGTGCGATGGTCGATCGACTCACCGGCCGTGATGGTGCACACGCTGTACACCAATCGCCCGCCCGCAGCGACCAGTTCGGCCGACGCGGCGAGGATCTCTCGCTGGAGCGACACCAAGTCGTTCACGTCGTCGGGAGTGATGCGCCAACGCGCATCGGGGCGACGGCGCAACGCACCGAGACCCGAGCACGGAGCATCGACCAGGACGCAATCGAACGCGCCGCGCGCGAAAGGTGGTCGACGACCGTCGGCCACCAACACCGGAACGTTCTGGCCGAGTTGTTTGGCGTTGCGCGCGACCAAGGCGGACCGCGTGACGCTCACGTCGGCCCCAATCACGTGCGCGCCCGATGCGGCCAAACCAGTGGATTTGCCACCGGGTCCGGCGCAGACATCGAGAACACGCTCGTGTGGTTGCGCGGCCGCGACGTCGACCACCATCTGACTCGCACGATCCTGCACGTAGCCGTCGTCGCGTCGCGTGACCGGCGGCGCGGTGTTCATGTGCTCGAGCGCCCGCGTGGCTTCACCCGGAACCTCGCGCTCGAACACGTCGATGATCCAGTCGGGATACGACAGACGGATCGCCTCATCGGGCCACACCATGGGAGTACGCGCCACGCGTCGCAACACGGCGTTCACGAACGATCGGGTGGATTTGGGTGCCAGATCGACCGAGGCCGACACCGCGGCGTGGTCGGGCACTCCCGCGAACACGAGTTGATACGCACCGAGTCGAAGGACTCGTCGCGTGACGGCATCGGGCTCCTTGGTGACGAACCGATCGACCACCGCGTCACAGGCACGCCGCATCCGGGTGGTCCCGTAGACGAGTTCGGTGGCGAAGCGACGGTCGGCATCGGACAACGACGACGTCCGCAACATCGACGGAAGGACCAAGTTGGCGTACGCACCACCGTCTTCGATTCGGGCCAGGGCTTCGACGGCCAGTCGACGGGCCGACGTCATACGAACGTTGATCCGTCGGGGCGCGCTCCGTTGGCCCAGGCCGACGCACTCATCGCCGCTTTGCCTTCGGGTTGCACCGACAGCAGTTCGAGGCTGTCGGAGCCGGTGCCCACCGACACCCGGCCGTCGATCACTCGACAGGTTCCCGGCGCGCTGGTCACCGTGTTCACGGCGCGTGCATCGTGGATCTTGAAACGCTTGTCGTTCCAGGTGGTCCAGGCCCCGCCCACGCGGACCTGGCGCACGGCACGCGACGCCGGCGCGTTCCAGTCGATGCGCAGATCGTCCGGGGTGATCTTGTCGGCATAGACGGCATAGTCGGCGTCGCCGCTCTGCGGCACTTCGATCGGCAGACCCCCACGGCAGGCCGCCAGCAACATCTCGGTTCCATCGGCCACCAGACGAGCGCGCACATGATCGGCGGTCGTCGTGTCGTCGATCGTCATGGTGCGGCGATCGAGCACTCCCCCGGTGTCGAGTCCGACGTCGACGCGCATGAGACACACACCGGTTTCGGTGTCGCCGGCGAGCAAAGCGCGCTCGACCGGTGCGGCCCCGCGCCAACGCGGCAGCAACGAGAAGTGAAGATTCACCATGGGGACGTGGGCCAACACATGTGGCTTGATGAGCGCACCGTACGCCACCACGATTCCGAGATCGCACGGAACCGTGAGCACGTCGTCGACCGCATGCGACACCGTCAGCCCCAATTCGAGTGCAGCCTGCTTCACCGGGCTCGGTGAGAGATCACTCCCCCGACCACGACGCTTGTCGGCGCGGGTCACCACGTGGACGACGTCGATACCGGCATCGACGAGGGCTCGCAGTGGCGGCACCGCCATGGCTGGTGTGCCGAGAAAGACGACGCGACGAATCGGCCCGCTCGGAAGCGGCGCCCGATCGGTCATTGGGCCCGCAGGCGGCGCAGCGGCTTGGCGTCGGTGTCGCCGTCGAGGATGCGCTTGTACTCGGCCAGTGCTTCTTTGCGCTGCTCGGGCTGCATGCGGTCGAACATGAGAATGCCGTTGAGGTGATCGAGTTCGTGCTGGAACAGACGCGCTTCGAGTTCGTCGGCTTCGAGTTCGAACTCGTTGCCGTCGAGGTCGCGTCCGCGCAACAACACGGTCTTCGGACGAGTCATCTGCACGTACAAACCGGGAATGCTCAAGCAACCCTCGTCGTACACCCATTCGCCATCGGACTCGACGATCTCGGGGTTGATCACGACCAATGGGTCGTCGCCCATGTCCCAGACGAAGATCTGCCGCTGGATGCCCACTTGAGGGGCCGCCAATCCGATACCGGAGTCGCTGCGATACAGCGTGGAGAACATCTCGTCGACGATCCGGACCACCTTGGCGTCGATGTCGGTCACCGTGGCAGCCTTCGACGCCAGTACCGGGTCTCCGTATGTCCGGATCTGATAGGCCATGTCTGCGAGGCTACTTCCGACATGTCGCACTACTTCGACAACTCCCCGAGCGCGGCATCACATCCCGAGATCGTCGAGGTACTCCTTCCCGGTGATGCGTTCGACTACGTGTCGGATGCCGGGGTCTTCTCACATGGCCAACTCGATGCCGGAACCAAGATCTTGTTGTCGGATGCACCCACTCCACCACCCACGGGAACCTTTCTCGATCTCGGCTGCGGGGCCGGACCCATCACGTTGGCGCTGGCTCGACGATCGCCGACGGCCACGGTGTGGGCCATCGATGTCAACCAGCGCGCACTCGACCTCACACGATCGAACGCCGAACGCCTCCACCTCACGAACGTGAAAGTCGGCGCGCCCGACGACGTGCCCGACGACGTCGTTTTCGATCTGATCTGGAGCAATCCCCCGATCAAGGTCGGCAAGGACCTTCTGCACCGCATGCTCACGCGCTGGCTCGCGCGACTGGCCCCCAACGGCCATGCGATTCTCGTGGTCAACAAGAACCTCGGTAGCGACTCGCTCGCGCGCTGGCTCGGCACCGAGGGCTACGAAGTCGAACGCCTCGGTTCGCGTCGTGGCTATCGCCTGCTCGACGTGTGGCGCGCCTAGACACGCGGCGGATCGACTTCGATACGAACGCCGGCTGGTCGATCGGCCCGGGCCACCGCATCGGCCAAGAGATCGGGTGATGGCGCGCGCACCAAGAACTCGTCGCCGTGTCGCGCCACCATCACGTCGGTCCCCAAGCGCATCGTGAACGACTCGGCGTCGTCACCCTCCACGAGTGCCAGCGCAGAAAAAGGCGGCAACGCGAGGTCGCGACGGCGAGCGGTCTCTCGCTCGGCCGCCACCCCCGGATCACCGGTCACGGCACTCGTGATCACGTCGTGGTCGACGAGCGTCGTCTGCACCAACACGTGGCCGCCGCGTCCTCGCGGTCCCACCAAGCGTCCGGCCCGCACGAGCAGCGACATCGCTTGTTCGGCCGCGCGATAACGCGGAGCCAACAACTCGGCGTCGAAGTCGAGGAACACCACGGTGTCGATGCGCCGTACTCGATGCAGAACCGCCTCCGTTCCCACGAACACGTCACAACTCGTGTCGTCGAACGTCGACGAACCCGTCACTTCCATCACCGAGCGGTGGGCCGCCGCTTCGATCTCGGCGCGCAAACGCGTCGTACCAGGTTTCACGCGGGCCATGGCCGTCGAGCCACACGACGCGCAGAGCGTGGCCCGCGAGGTCGAACACGACGCACAGGTCAAGGTTCCCTCGTCGATCTCGGCCACCGACGCACCACACGACTCGCAGCGCGCCAACTCGCGACACTGGCGACAGGCCACCAATCGCGCCTGCCCCTTGGTGTTGACCACGCAGGCCACCCGTCGCCCATGATCACGCAGCTCGGCGATCAACTCGTCCGACACCAGCGAACGTTTCCACGGCTCGACCGAGCGACGATCGACGATCGACACTTCGGGCCAGGCCGCCGATTCACGATCGACGGGCGGCGCCAACACGAACCGTTCGTGGCGCACCATCGCGCTCGGCGTGGGCGACACCGCCACAAACACCGCCCCGGCGCGACGGGCTCGCTCGACGAGGACGTCACGCGCGTGCCACGTGGGAGTCCGTTCTTCTTGTAACGCCTCGTCGTGTTCGTCGAGTAACAACGCAACCGCCAAACCAGGACAGGGAGCGAACGCGGCCTGTCGCGCACCGATCACCACGTCGACTCCGCCGCGGGCCTGCGCCCAATCGTCGGGGACCAATGCGACCGACACCGCGGTGCGCCGCAGCCGTGCGGCCAAGGCACGCGCTCCTTCGACCGACGGACACACCACCAGAGCCGGGCCCACGCGCGCGGCCGACAGGATCGCCGGCAACTGATCGGCGGTGGGCGGAAGGCGCAACACACCGCCACCCCGCTCGATGAGCGACGTGGTAGCCGGGGACGACGGCTCGGCCACCACGGTGGTGCGTCGCGGAGTTCCGGCGCGATGCACCACGACGGGCGGTGATGCGGTGACGAGGAGAGGGCGCAAGCGACCGGCGCACCAGCGATGGGCCGCCCACTCGCAGAGTGCGAGCACGTCGGCGTCGGGGCCGAGGCCACTCGATTTCGCGATCGGCTTGAGGGTCGCGGTGACGTCGCTCACCACATCGTCTTCCACGACCCAACCGCCGACACGACGGCCGTGCAGCGAGACACGAACACGAGACCCGAGGCCGACCGACGTCGCGAAGTCGTCGGGCACGACGTAGTCGAAGACACGATCGATCCCGGTGACGTCGGGGGCGACGCGAACGACTCGAGTCAGAGTCGTCTCAGAGTCCGAGAGCCGACGAGAAGTCGGAGAGGCGCGACAACTTTTCCCACTCGAACTCGGGCAGTTCGCGACCGAAGTGACCGTAGGCCGCGGTCTTGCGATAGATCGGGCGCTTGAGTTTGAGATCACGCACGATGGCGGCCGGACGCAAATCGAACACGGCGCGTACCGCTCCTTCGATCTTGGTCGACGAAACTTTCTCGGTTCCGAAGGTCTCGACGAGGATGCTCACCGGATGCGCCATGCCGATCGCGTAGGCCACCTGCACTTCACAGCGGTCGGCCGCACCCGCGGCCACCACGTGCTTGGCCACCCAACGCGCGGCGTACGCGGCCGAGCGATCGACCTTGCTCGGATCCTTACCGCTGAACGCGCCGCCACCGTGACGGCCCATGCCGCCGTAGGTGTCGACGATGATCTTGCGACCGGTCAATCCGGTGTCGGCGTGCGGACCACCGAGCACGAACTTGCCGGTGGGATTCACGAACACCGCGTAATCGTCCTGGGCGAACTGCGCCGGGATGACCGGACGGATGACCTGCTCGATGAGGTCGGGGCGGATGACCGTGTCGCGATCGACACCATCGTGGTGCTGGGTGGACACGAGCACCGTGCGCAGACGAACGGGTTTGCCGTCTTCGTAGTCGAACGTCACCTGGGTCTTGCCGTCGGGGCGCAGGTACGGAATTTGTCCGGACTTGCGGGCGTCGGTGAGGCGCTCGGCCAAACGATGAGCCAAGTCGATGGGCAACGGCATGAGCGTGGGCGTTTCGTTGCACGCGTAGCCGAACATCATTCCCTGGTCGCCGGCACCCTGCAGATCGAGATCGTCGCTGCCGGAGCGCGAACGAACTTCTTCGCTGCGATCGACGCCTTGGGCGATGTCGGGGCTCTGCGCATCGAGAGCGACGAGAACACCGCACGTCTTGCCGTCGAAGCCGTACTCGGCGTTGTCGTAACCGATGCTCTTGATGACCTCGCGCGCGATCTCGGGAATCTCGACGTACTCGCCCGTGGAGATCTCGCCCGACACCAGGCACAGTCCGGTGGTCACCAACGTTTCGCAGGCCACACGCGCGTGCGGGTCCTTGGCGAGGATCGCATCGAGCACCGCATCGGAAATCTGATCGGCCATCTTGTCGGGGTGACCTTCGGTCACGCTCTCGGATGTGAACGTCCACTGTCGGCTCATCGGTGCTCCTGAATCGGCTGGGGTCAGGCCCGCAGGCCGACCACGATGTCGAGCAGCGCGCGGGCGATGTCCCGCTTGTCGCTCAACGGATGCGACTCTAATTCGCCACCGGGTCGCACGAACGTGACCGCATTGGTGTCGTGCTGAAAGCCCACACCGGGCTGGCTCACGTCGTTGGCCACCACGAGATCGAGGTTCTTGCGTTCGAGTTTCGACTGCGCCTGGGCCACCAGATCACCGGTTTCGGCCGCGAAACCGACGAGGATCTGGCCGGGACGCTTGGCCGCGCCGAGACCGGCCAGGATGTCGGGGGTGGGCTCGAGAACGATCTCGGGAACGCCACCCGACTTCTTGATCTTGCCCGATGTACACGACACCGGACGGAAGTCGGCCACGGCGGCCGCCATCACGACCACGTCGGCCGTCGCGGCCAAACCGTCGAGGACGGCTTTCATCTGAGCGGCCGTTTCGACGCACACCGTTTCGACACCGATGGGTGCCGGTCGATCGACCGTCGTGACGAGCGTGACGCGCGCACCGCGACGACGAGCCTCGTCGGCCACGGCGTAACCCTGTTTGCCACTCGAACGATTGGCGATCACACGCACCGCGTCGATGGGCTCGCGCGTTCCGCCCGCACTGACCACCACATGAGCGCCGGCGAGGTCACGTTGGCCGAGAACCGACGACACTTCGGCGACGATCGCATCGGGAGCGGCCAGACGACCCTTGCCCGAGTCACCTCCGGCCAGTCGGCCGTCTTCGGGGTCGACCACATGAACACCGCGCTCGCGCAGAGTGCGCACGTTGGCCTGAACCGCTTGGTGCTCCCACATCTCGGTGTGCATGGCCGGGCACACCACCACGGGTGCGCGCGTGGCGATGAGGACGTTGGTGAGCAGATCGTGCGCCAAACCGTGTGCATACGCCGACAACAGACGAGCGGTTGCCGGCGCGACGAGAACGAGATCGGCACCCTGACCGAGGCGGGTGTGCGGAATGGGCGACTCTTCGTCCCACAACGACGTCTGCACCGGTTGGCTGGCGAGTGCCGAGAGCGTGGTGCGTCCGACGAAACGTTCGGCGCCGTCGGTCATGACCGGAGCGACGTGCGCACCGAGGTCGACCAAGCGACGACACACTTCGACTGCTTTGTACGCGGCGATACCACCGCACACACCGAGGACGATGGTCTTGCCCGCGAGAGGCGCCGAGGACGTCGTCACTCGGAACTCGTCACTCGTCGGCCGAGTCGCCCTCACCGAGCAGCGCGGCGGCCGCGTCGGCGGCAGCAGCGGCTTCGGCGGCTTCGCGCTCGCGCACTTCGTCACCCGAGATACGCACGATCTTGCCGGCCGCGATTTCTTCGAACGACAGGCTGAGGAGCTTGCGCAACGACGGAACCTGCGGCGGAATCAGCTTCTGCGACACCGCACCTTCGGGGCGGTAGTAGTCCTGGAGTTGACGCGAACGCGACGCGGCCAACGTAACGAGGCTGAACTTGGAGTCGACCTTGGAGAGCAGCAGTTCGAGCTGCGGGCTGGTCATCGAATCGTCGTTGGCGGGCATGGACGCCCAGGCTAGGGCGACCCGGCCGCTTTTCGTCGGGCGGCGATGATGTCCATCATCTCGCCCACCGTCTGGTCGAGGTCGTCGTTGACCACCACCACGTCGGCCAGGGCCCGGCCGATCGGCTCTTCTTCCTCGGCCTTTCGCAGGCGCTGCTGAACCTTGTCGTCGGGGTCCCCACGACCGATGAGGCGACGACGTTGCTCGTCACGCGACGGCGGCAGCACGAAGATCAAGGTGGCCTCCGGGTGAACGGCTTTCACCTGCTGAGCGCCGTCGACTTCGATTTCGAGCACGATGTCTCGGTCGCTGGTGGCGTCGGGCACGGGCGATCCGTAGTAGTTGCCGAGAAACTCGGTCCATTCGAGAAAGCCGCCACGATCGCGATGCGCTTCGAAATCGTGTCGTGTGACGTACACGTACGCATCCTCGCGTTCACCGGGCCGTCGTTGGCGCGTCGTCCAGGAACGGCTGAGCAACAGCGATGGATCGCGTTTCACCAGTGCGTCGACGATCGTTCCTTTACCGACCCCACCGGGTCCGGACACGATGATGATGAGTGGAGAACGGGCGGGGGTGACCCGCCCACTCACTTGGCGAGATGCTCGAGCAAGGCCTTCTTCTGCTGTGCGCCCAGGCCCTGGATCTTGCGGTTGTCGGCGATGCCGACTTCCTCCATGATCTTGCGCGCCTTCACCTTGCCGAGGCCGGGAAGGCTCTCGAGCAACGACACGACCTTCAACTTCCCGACGTTGGGGTCGGATGAAATGAGAGCGTCGGCGACGGTCAGGGTCCCCTGCTTCAGCTTGACCTTGATTTCGGCACGAGCCGCCCGGGCTTCAGCCGCTTTGGCGAGCGCGGCAGCGCGCTGTTCCGGAGTGAGTTGCGGAGGTGTTGCCATGCACGAACCCTACCCCTGAGCAGGGGGAAGTGGGTGGATACCGCCACGGTGGGCGACTCCGGTGAGGTCGGACAGACGAGTGATGCCGTGGGCCGCGGCCCAGGTCACGAGGTCGCGGGCCACGGTCGCCGGGGCGCGCGGGTCGGCGAACGTGGCGGTCCCCACCTGCACCGCCGAGGCTCCGGCCTGGAGCAGCGCCACCGCCTCGGCGGCCGAGGACACTCCGCCCACCCCGACGATCGGCAGATCGGGGTGGGCACTGGCCACGTCGAAGACGGCCCGCTGGGCCACCGGGTGAATGATCCGACCCGACACACCACCCCCACCGTTGCCCAGCACCGCCCGACCGGTTTCGGGGTCGAGGACCAGGCCGAGCACGGTGTTCACCAAGGTCACGGCCTCGGCGCCCGCACCACGTACGGCGCCGGCGATCTCCACCAGACGATCGGTGTTGGGGCTCAACTTGGCCCACACCGGCCGAGTTGCACCAGACATCGCCGCGACCGACGCGTCGATCACGGCTGCCGACAATTCGGCATCGTGCGCGAAGATCCCCCGTCGACCTTCCAGGTTCGGACACGACAAGTTCACCTCGACTGCCACCACACCATCGGCGGCTCGACCAGCCCGGCGAAGTCCGTCAGCCACGGCCAGCGCGGCCTGGCGATACTCGTCGAGCGATCGACCCCACAGGCTGATCACCACGCGACACCGGCTCGTGACCAGTTCGGGGAAGAACTCGTCGAACCACCCGGCCACCCCCGGACCCTGGAGTCCGACCGAATTGATCATGCCGTCGGGCAACGGGTGCAGTCGTGGTGCCGGATTGCCCGGCCACGGCATGACCGACAGCGACTTCACGACCACCGCACCCAAACCGGACAGATCGCAATACCGCGCGAGTTCGGCCCCGTGACCCGACGTGCCGGCGGCCGTCATCACGGCGTGCGCCAGTTCGACCGAACCGACGCGCACGCGCGTGTCGACCGCCCGATCAGCGGCCATGGTGCTCCTGGAGTGAACGAACTTCCAATGGTCGTCCGAACTGCTCGGCCATGCCTTGGACCGCGGCGAGAGCGGCTTCGACCGTGGTCACCGAACTCACCCGATGCACGTTGGCCGCTTTGCGAATGGCCTCGCCATCGGTACGACCACCACGACCTTGCGGAGTGTTGATGACGAAGCAGATGTCACCGCTCGCGATGAGATCGACCGCGGTGTTGCCCGCACCCTCACTCACCTTGCCCACCACTTGATCGATGGCCAGCCCGAAACGCGAGAGATACTTCGCGGTGCCGGTGGTCGCGGCGATTCCGAATCCGAGTCGTCGCAGTCGCTTGGCCACCACCAGTCCGGCCGGCTTGTCGGCGTCGGCGAGCGACAAGAACACCATGCCCTCGGTGGGGAGCACCGTTCCGGCTGCCAGTTCGGCCTTGTAGAACGCTTTGCCGAAGGTGACGTCGAAACCCATCACTTCACCGGTCGAGCGCATCTCGGGTCCGAGTGCGGTGTCGACTTCGGGGAAACGATTGAAGGGAAGCACCGCTTCCTTCACGGCCACCGCACCCGACGCGAGCACCGAGTCGATCAACAAACCCTCGGTTCGCAGTTCGGCGAGAGTCGCACCGAGCATCACACGAGTGGCCACCTTGGCCAGCGGAACACCCGTGGCCTTGGCCACGAACGGAACCGTTCGACTGGCGCGCGGGTTGGCCTCGATCACGTACACGCTCGTGCCGGCCACTGCGAACTGCACGTTGATGAGTCCGCGCACGTCGAGCGCTTCGGCGATCGATGCGGTGTAGGTGGTGATCACTTCGACGACCCACGACGGCAAGTTCTGCGGTGGAATCGCACAAGCCGAGTCGCCCGAGTGCACACCGGCTTCTTCGACGTGCTCCATCACCCCGCCGATGAGCACGTCACCGGTGTGGTCGCGAATCGCGTCCACGTCGACTTCGGTCGCATCCTCGAGGAATCGATCGACGAGAACCGGACGTTCGGCCGACAGACCACCTTCTTTGCCGAGGCTGCCGAATCCGGTGAGTTCGGCCATCGCCCGAGCCAGGTGTTCGCGATCGTGCACGATCTGCATGGCGCGACCGCCGAGCACGTAACTCGGACGCACCAGAACCGGGAAGCCCACATCGGCCACGATCGCTTCGGCCTCGGCCAGCGTGACCGCCGTACCGCCCGGAGGTTGCGGAATGTTGAGGTCGTGGCACAACGCGTTCCACTTCTCACGGTCCTCGGCCAAGTCGATCGACGACGGTGATGTGCCGGCCACCAACTCGACGGGCAACTGACCCGACAACTTGAGCGGTGTCTGACCACCGAGCGACACGATGACCTTGGGCGCCACTCCCCCGGCCGCGGCGGTTTCGACCGCGATCACGTTCATGACGTCTTCACGTGTGAGTGGCTCGAAATAGAGACGATCGGACGTGTCGTAGTCGGTGGAGACCGTTTCGGGGTTGCAGTTGACCATCACGGTTTCGAAACCGGCGTCGCGCAACGCGAACGAGGCGTGAACACAGCAGTAGTCGAACTCGATGCCCTGACCGATCCGATTGGGACCCGAACCGAGAATCACGACCCGCGGTTTGTCGGACGCTCGGACCTCGTTCTCGTCCTCGTAGGTGGAGTAGTGGTACGGCGTCGAGGCCGCGAACTCGGCCGAGCAGGTGTCGACCGTCTTGTACGTGGGCACGACTCCGGCCTGCTCGCGGGCCGCGCGTACGTCGAGCTCGGTCGTGCCCCACAAGTAGGCCAACTGCGCATCGGAGAAACCGAGGCGCTTGGCCCGCTTCCACGCGCGCGGCGTCAACGTCGCGGCCGACGCCGACGACAACGCGTGGCGCTCTTCGACGATCATCGCCATCTGATCGAGGAACCACGGATCGATGCGACACGCGTCGTGAATGCGATCGATCGAGACACCGCGACGGAGCAAGTCGCCCACCTGGAGCAAGCGCTCGGGTGTCGCCACCGCGACCACGGCCAACAACTCGTCGTCCGACATCTCGGCGTACTGCTTCTCGGCCGGATCGCAGTTGAATCCGAGTCGACCCTGTTCGAGCGAACGCAGCGCCTTTTGCAGGCTCTCCGGGAACGTGCGACCGATGGCCATCACTTCACCCACGCTCTGCATCTGGGTTCCGAGCTCCCCTGACGTGCCCGGCAACTTCTCGAACGCCCAACGCGGAATCTTGGTGACCACGTAGTCGATGGTGGGTTCGAACGACGCCGGCGTCATCCGGGTGATGTCGTTGGGAATCTCGTCGAGCGTGTAGCCGACCGCCAACTTGGCCGCGATCTTGGCGATCGGGAATCCGGTGGCCTTCGACGCGAGTGCGCTCGACCGTGACACGCGCGGATTCATTTCGATGACGACCTGCTGACCCGTGGCCGGATCGACCGCGAACTGCACGTTCGACCCACCGGTCTCGACGCCGACTCGGCGAATACAGGCCAGAGCCGAATCGCGCATGATCTGGTATTCGACATCGGAAAGAGTCTGAGCCGGCGCCACCGTGATCGAGTCCCCGGTGTGCACACCCATCGGATCGACGTTCTCGATCGAGCAGATGATCACGCAATTGTCGGCACGATCGCGCATGACTTCGAGTTCGTATTCCTTCCACCCCGCGATGCTCTTCTCGATGAGGATCTCGCGAATCGGGCTGGCGTCGAGGCCGTTGCTCGCGATGGCCCGAAACTGCTCGGTCGTGGAAGCGATTCCGGTGCCGCGGCCACCAAGGATGTACGCGGGGCGAACGATCACGGGCAATCCGATCTGTTCGACCACCGACATCGCTTCGTCGAGCGCGTGCGCCACGCCCGACGCCGGAACCGACAGGCCGATCTCGATCATGGCCTTCTTGAACTTCTCGCGATCTTCGGCGGTGGAAATGGCCTCGGCGTTGGCGCCGATCAATTCGGGTGTTCCGGGCACCCCGACCAGACCGCGTTCGAACAACTCCATGGCGATGTTGAGGCCGGTCTGTCCACCGAGTGTGGGTAGAACCGCATCGGGCTTCTCGCGATCGATGATTCGCGACACCACTTCCCACGTGAGCGGTTCGATGTACGTGCGGTGCGCGAAGTCGGGGTCGGTCATGATCGTCGCCGGGTTCGAGTTGGCGAGGATCACGCGATAGCCCTCGTCCTTCAGGACGCGACAGGCCTGAGTGCCCGAGTAATCGAACTCGCAGGCTTGGCCGATGACGATCGGGCCCGAACCGATGATCAGGATCGACGAGAGGTCGGTGCGCTTGGGCATGTCAGAAGCTCCCGTCCTGCATCAATCGATCGAACTGATCAAAGAGATAGCGACTGTCGTGAGGGCCGGGCCCGGCCTCCGGGTGGTACTGCACACTGAATGCCGGTGCGTTCAGAACGCGCATTCCTTCGTTGGTGAGATCGTTCAGGTTGAGGTGTGTGACGCTGGCTTTTCCGGCCAGGCTCTCGGGGTCGAGACAGAAGTTGTGGTTCTGACTGGTGATCTCCACGTGTCCACTGGCTTCGTGACGTACCGGGTGGTTGCCACCGTGGTGCCCGAACGGCAACTTGAACGTGGTGCCACCCAGCGCACGACCGAGCAATTGGTGGCCGAGACAAATCCCGAACACCGGCACCTCGCCGAGCAGTTGCTGGATCGCGTCGACGGCGTACGGCACGGCCGCCGGATCGCCGGGACCGTTCGACAAGAAGACACCGTCGGGTCGACGGGCGAGAACGTCGGCCGCCGACGTGGACGCCGGCACCACGTCCACCGTCGCGATCTCGGCCAGACAACGCAGGATCGTGGTCTTGATGCCGAAGTCGTAGGCGACCACGCGATGGCGACCAGATCCGAACGAGTAAGGCCGAGCGGTCGTGACGGTGGCGACGAGATCGATCCCATCGGTGCCGCGCTCGGCGCGCGCCGCCGCCAGCAACTCCGACTCGGATGCCGTACCGAACGCGCCGGGCATGGCGCCGGTGTCGCGCAGCACGCGAGTGAGACGCCGCGTGTCGATGCCAGCGATGCCGGGGACTCCGCGCGCGGCCAGCATCGCGTCGAGGCTCGTTTCGGCGCGGTGATTGCTGTGGCGGCGAGCCAGGTCGCGGACGATGACTCCGCGACAGTGCGGCCGCGACGCCTCGTCGTCGATGGGCGCGGTTCCGTAGTTGCCGATGTGCGGATACGTGAACGCGATGATCTGACCGGCGTAACTCGGATCGGTGATCACTTCTTGGTAGCCCGACAGCACGGTGTTGAACACCACTTCACCAGTCGCGATCGTCGACTCGGCTCCGATCGCCTCCCCTTCGAACACGCTGCCATCGGCCAGAACGAGGGCCGCCTCACGAATCGCCACGGTCATCCCCTCGAGTATGAATGATCATACGGTCTCGCGCATAATTATAAAACATCGTCACCTGGTCGCCGTTCCGTCGACCACCACGGCCCGGCCACCGAACACGGTGTGCTGCACCCGGCCCCGCACGGTTCGGCCGTGATAGGGCGTGTTGCGACTGCGGCTGGCCAACTGTCCACGATCGATGGTCCAGGTGGCAGTCGGGTCGAACACCGTCAGGTTGGCCGGCTCACCAGCCGCGACCGGTCGACCATGGCGATCGGCCAGATGGGCGATGGCGGCCGGCTTCCAACTGAGGGCCGCCACCACGTCACGCAACGGCATCGCCAATTCGGTGAGGGCGAGGGCCAATGCGGTCTCGAGCCCGAGCATGCCCGGTGGCGCTTGATCGAGTGGCTGATCCTTGAGATGAGGTGCGTGCGGAGCGTGATCGGTCGCGATGGCATCGATGGTTCCGTCGGCCAGGCCGCTCTTCAGCGCCGCGATGTCGGCCGGTGTGCGCAAGGGGGGATTCACCTTGAACGCCGGGTCGAATCCACTGAGCGCTTCGTCGGTGAGCGTGAAGTGATGCGGAGCCGCTTCGGCGGTGATGGGCAAACCCTCGGCCTTGGCCGCGCGCACCATGTCGACACTTCGTGCGGTGGACAGATGCAGGAAGTGCACGGGCGAACCGGTCAGACGACACAACTCGATGTCGCGATGAACCATGAGTTCTTCGGCCAACGACGGCCATCCCGGGAGCCCGAGGCGACTGCAGCAGGCTCCTTCGTGCATCACGGCACCATGGGTGAGGCTCGACACCTCGCAGTGCTGAGCGAGAGTGAGTCCGAGTTGACCGGCGTACTCGAGTGCTCGGCGCATCAGTTGCGCGTCTTGGACACCATTGCCGTCATCGGTGAAGAAACGAACTCCGGCCTCACACAGTTCGGCGAACGGTGCGAGCATCTGCCCGGCCCGGCCGACGGTGATGCATCCCGCCGGCACCACCTCGCACAGACCGGCTCGCCGTCCTTGGTCGCGAACGAAGTCGACGACCACCCGCGAGTCGTGCGGAGGTTCGGTGTTGGGCATCGCGACGACCGCGGTGAAACCTCCGCGGGCCGCAGCGCGACTTCCGGTTTCGATCGTCTCGGACTCTTCTCGACCCGGTTCGCGCAAATGCACGTGGAGGTCGACGAAACCAGGACTCACCACGCATCCCGCGGCGTCGAGCACCTCGTCGGCGCGCACCTCGCGGCCCGTTTCGACCACCTGGACGATGCGATCGCCGTCGATCAGAACGTCGGCCGTACGGCCTTGGTCATCGGTGGACGTGGAATCGATGATGCGACCACCGCGTATCAACAGGCTCACGATGCGACCTCCTGACCACCGAGCACGTCGAACAGCACCGCCATGCGCACCGAGACTCCGCTCGCGACCTGATTGGTCACGAGACTGCGCGGCAACTCGGACGGGTCGATCATCATCTCCACTCCCCTGTTCATCGGACCCGGGTGCATGACCACGGCCCCGTCCTTCATGCGGGCGGCTCGAACGGCATCGAGTCCGAATCGAGTCGAATACTCACCGAGGTGCGGGACCAATGCCTCGTTCATGCGCTCCCGTTGCATACGCAGCATGTAGAGCACGTCGGAATCGCCAATGACCGAATCGAGGTCGTCGGTGATCTCGACTCCCCACGGTGAAGCGTCGGGCGGCATCAACGTGCGCGGACCGACCAGTCGTACCGTGGCGCCGAGGGCCGTGAACGCTTCGATGTCGCTGCGCGCAACCCGACTGTGGCGAACGTCGCCCACGATCGTGATGGCGAGACCGCGCAGACACTGGGGTGCCGGCTCGATGCCGAACGCGCCGGTGATCGAGTGGCAGTCGAGCAGAGCCTGCGTGGGGTGTTGGTGCCAACCATCGCCCGCGTTGACGATCGAGGCGTCGGTCCAGTTCTCCATCTGCCACGGAACACCACTCGACTTGTGTCTGACGACGAAGGCTGCGACTCCCATCGCACTCACGGTCTCGACCGTGTCACGCAGACTCTCACCCTTGTTCACACTCGACGTCGACACACTGAACGTCATGGTGTCGGCCGACAGTCGTCGGGCCGCCGTCTCGAACGAGATGCGCGTGCGCGTGGAGTCCTCGAAGAACAGACTGACCACGGTCTTGCCGACCAAGGCCGGAACCTTGGGTACCGGTCGGCGATTCACCTCGGCCATGTGCTCGGCCACTTTCAAGACGCGGACGATTCCGTCCACACCGAGCTCGTCGATACTGCGCACGTGCTTCATCGCGGCGCGACCTTCTTCAGCACGACGGCCTCGGGCGTGACCTGGATGTCTTCGTCGCGGCTGGTGGGAATGTTCTTGCCCACGTAGTCGGGTCGGATCGGCAACTCACGATGGCCGCGGTCGACCATCACGGCCAACTGCACCGACGCCGGGCGACCGTACTGATTCAGCGCGTCGAGGGCGGCGCGCACCGTTCGACCAGTGAAGAGAACGTCGTCGACCAGCACCACGCGCGAACCACTCAGATCGACGGGGATGTCGCTCACCGACACCGGCGTGACCGGCCTCAGGGCCAGATCATCGCGGAACAACGACACGTCGAGTCGGCCGAGAGGAATGGGTTGGCCGTCGATGCGTTGAATGGCATCGGCGATTCGTTCGGCCAACCACACGCCACCGCGCTGCAGGCCGACGATGACGACGCCCTCGGTACCGCGATTGCGTTCGAGGATCTCGTGCGCGATGCGAGTGACCGCTCGGGAAATGTCGTCGGATCGGAGGACGTGGGCAGGCTCGGTTGTGGCCCCGGCCGCGGCCGGCGTTGCTTCCATGTTGTCCTCCGTTCGAGCCTCACCGGACTCGTTTGACGGCCACATGGAAACTAGCAGTGGTGCCAGCGGGTCAGTGGCAGCGCGCGAGGATTTCTTGCAAGTCGTCGGGAAGTTCGACGGTGAAGGCCAGGATCTCGCCGGTGACGGGGTGGGCGAACGACAACGACCCCGCGTGCAGGAACGGCCGGTTCATGGCCATCGAGACGCGATGGCCTCCGTAGGCCGAATCGCCCACGACCGGATGGCCGGCCGCGGCCAAGTGGACGCGGATCTGGTGCGTACGACCGGTTTCGAGTTGGCAGGCCACCAGCGACACCTCGGGTTCGGTGAACTCGCCGATCACTTCGTAGTGCGTCCGTGCCGGTTTGCCGTTGGCCACCACGGCCATGCGCAATGGATCGCGTGGATCTCGCCCGATGGCGGCGTCGATGGTTCCGCGCGGCGCCGCGAAGTGTCCCCACGCGAGTGCCGTGTAATGCCGATCGACGTCGTGATCGGACAACGCTTCCACCAAGGCGTGGTACGCCTCGTCGGAACGCGCGACCACGAGCAGGCCCGAGGTTCCGACGTCGAGTCGATGCACGATGCCCGGTCGAGTGGGGTTGCCAACCGAGGCGATTTCGGGAAACAGTGCGAGCAAACCGTTCACGAGCGTGCCCTCGCGATGGCCGGGAGCCGGATGCACCACGACTCCGGGTGCCTTGTTCACGACGATCACATGATCGTCGACATGAATCACTCGTACCGCCACGGACGAGTCGGCCCGGGGAAGCTCGTCGACCGGAATGGACGAGGTGTCGACCGTGACGCGTTGACCCTCGCTCAAGCGGACCTTGCCCGAGGTGACCACCGCACCGTCGACGGTGACTCCTCCACTCTCGACGGCGTGGCTGGCTTCCGATCGGCTGATCTCGGCCACCAAGGACACGATGCGGTCGAGCCGCTCGCCGGCCAGAGCGGCCGGAATGATCTCGTCGAACTCGTCGCTCATTCGTCGACTCCGTCGTTGGTTCGCCGAGACGCGAGCACGAAGCCGAGGATCATGAGACCACCGCCGACGTTGATGGCGATGTCGGCCACGTTGAAGATCGGAAACCACTGGAAGTCGATGAAGTCGACGACCGAGCCGTGCAGGATTCCGTCACCGCGGAACAGTCGATCGAGGATGTTGCCGAGCGCACCGCCGACGATCAGACCGGTCGCAACGGTGGACAGTCGGCTGTTTTCGTTGCGCAACGACACCAAGAGACCCACCACCACGATGGTGGCCACGACTCCGATGACCGGACCCCAACCCTGGCCCCGACCGAACGCCATGCCGGAGTTGAACGCCAGGTTGAACTGCAAGGTCCAGACGACCTCGATGATCCGGTCGTCGAGAGACGACAACGCCCACTGTTTGGTTCCCTGATCGAGGGCGACGACGACGGCCACGATGGCCAACGAGACCGCGAGCGCCCGACGGCCCGCGGCTGGATGACTCATCGGATGCCGCCGACCCTCTCGGATACCAGTTCGGTGGCCCACGGAATCGCTTCGAGGCGCTCACGCGGGATGGGCTTGGTGGAGACGACGCTGTATCCGTAGTCGCCCGATTCGATGCGCGCGAGGGCGGCGTCGATCTCGATGACGATCTGACGGTCTTGATCGGACAGCACCTTGGCGCGCTCACGCTCGACTGCGAGCGTGTCGCCGTCGCCACCTTCTTCGTCGAACTGATCGTCACCCATGCCAGCGGCTTCGATGAGGAGGTTGCGCTCGAACTCGAGTTGTTCGGCTTGGCCGAGGTACTCGGCTCGCTTGGCCACGAGCAACTGCCGTTGCGCCCGCAGGAACGCGAGGTCGAAATCCTTGTTGGAGACGATGCCGTCCTTGGAGATCGGCCGCTTGCCCGGTACCGGCGGCTTCACGAAGGGTTTGGGTGCCGGCGGCTTGGGCGGGGCCTTGGGCGGCTTGGGTGCCGGAGCGGCCACGACCTTCTTCGGTGCGATGGCCTGGGGTGCGATTTTGCTGAGTGCGACTTTGCTCGGCGCGGCTTTCTTGGGTTCCGGCTTCTTCGGCGCCGCTTTCTTCGCAACGGGCTTCTTGGGAGTCGGCTTCTTGGGTGCGGCTTTCTTGGGTTCCGGCTTCTTCGGCACGGCTTTCTTCGCAACGGGCTTCTTGGGTGCGGCCTTCTTGGGAGCCGGCTTCTTGGGCACTGCCTTCTTGGGAGTCGGCTTCTTGGGTGCGGCCTTCTTGGGGGCGGCGTTCTTGGGTGCGGCCTT
>Ga0194118_10001221_pt1 | contig 38123 bp, 26 predicted proteins | sample TA2MahsurfametaG_2_FD_148662 | JGI IMG/M metagenome (GOLD analysis project Ga0194118, IMG submission 148662) | Freshwater microbial communities from Lake Tanganyika, Tanzania - TA2015013 Mahale N5 surface | ecosystem: Environmental > Aquatic > Freshwater > Lake | place: Tanzania: Lake...
CATTCTGACTATCGAGGTCTCAATCTGATTACCAATAAAATGTATGATCTCGGCTTTCGTGTTGCGAGATCAATTGTCAACCGAGCAACTAAAATACCACAACAGAAATTCACAACTGTTGCTGGAACCTCATTGGGATAAATAAATTTGTAGTATTTTTTAGACCTTAGTTCGCAAAAACCTAGCCAAACTCTTTTTTCTTTTTTATCTTTGGCATATCTCTAAAGTTTTATTAAGATCAATGTAAATAAAAAAAGAGAGAGATTATGCTTGAGAACCTAAGAAGAAAATCACTGACTAAGACTTACCATGATCCAATACACCAAGTACATTTTGAATTGGGGTATGCTAGATACGAAAATCACTTGAGTATTGAACAATACAAACAAAGATTTTCTAAGGAAAAGATTAATGAATCATTTCCAAACACATTCAATCAAGTTTCTAAAGAATTTAGATTAAGTCCTTGTAGCTTAGGTAAAATAGGTTTTAACATGATTGTCTGTCTAAGTGGTAGCTTTACGATGGGTCATGAAGATCAATCAGACAACAAACCTAGAACAGTAATCATAGATAGACCATTTTTACTAGGAGAAACAGAGATTACCCAAGAATTGTATGAAAAAGTCATGAAAGAAAATCCTAGTGAGTTTCCTTTAAGTCCTCAGCATCCAGTAGAGCGAGTATCATGGGAAGATGCGATCAAGTTCTGTAATAAGTTAAGTAAGCTACAGGGCTTAGATTTATGCTATACTAAAAAATCTAATAGTCTAGACTTTGGGTGGCATTGTAATTTCACTAAAAATGGCTATAGACTACCAAGAGAAAAAGAGTGGGAATATGCTGCTAAGGCTGGTACTGAAAATCTATGGGCAGGTACGAATGAAAGGACTGATCTAACAAAATATGCTCGGTTTAATGAATCTTTGAACGAATCAGCACTGCCTGTAGGATCAAAAGCACAGAATGAATGGGGCTTTTATGACATGAGTGGAAATGTATGGGAATGGTGTTGGGATAAATACAATCCTAAAGGTGGTGCTGATGCCGGTCGTGTTAATCGTGGTGGAGGTTGGAATACTAGTGATGTGTCGGTGCTTTGTTCTGCTTTTCGCAACGGCACCTCGCCCGACTTTCGCCGCGACACCCTCGGCTTTCGTGTTGCAAGATCAATCGTCAACTAATTTTTTACTTTTATCTTTGGCATATCTTTAAAGTTTTACTAAGATCAATGTAAATAAAAAATAGAGAGAACTTATGCTTGAGAACCTAAGAAGAAAATCACTGACTAAGACTTACCATGATCCAATACACCAAGTACATTTTGAAAGTGGTCTAGCTAAGTATGGTTCTAGTGCAGAGATAGATGTATGTACTCAAAAATTGTCTAAAAAATTACAAAAGTCTTCATTTGAAACACAGATCAACAAATTTCACAGACTTGATATTAAAACATACATTTATTTCACATTGAATATGATTTATTGCCCCAAAGGTAGCTTTACGATGGGTCATGAAAAGCAAAACAACAACCAACCTAGAATGGAAATCATAGAAAGACCATTTTTACTAGGAGAAACAGAAATTACCCAAGAATTGTATCAAGCTGTAATGGGGCATAATCCTAGCCAAAACAATGAAGATTCTCAAAAACCAGTAGATAATGTATCTTGGTATGATGCATTGATTTTCTGCAATAAATTGAGTGAATTGCAAAACTTAGAGAAATACTATCAAATATTGAATCCATCAAACAGAGACTCAGGTGGGTATGATTGGGGCACGGGGACGATTATGTCTGCGAATGTGATTCGGAACAAGAATGCAAATGGATATAGACTACCAGAAGAAAAAGAGTGGGAATATGCAGCTAAGGCTGGTACAAACAACCGATGGGCGGGTACTGATGACCCAAATAAGCTAGCAGAATATGCATGGTTCAACCAACCTGAATTAGAAGAGGGGGGTACATCAAGAGTTGTAAAACAGCTGAAACCAAATGAATGGGGATTCTATGACATGACTGGAAATGTGGATGAATGGTGCTGGGATGAGAGACATTCGAGAGGCGATTCGGAAGATGATTCGGAAGATGATTCGGAGGAACTAGAGCATGTATGCAAGGGTGGTTATTGGTATGGATCGGATATTGAAACAGTTCTTAAGAATGCAAGCTCTTGTTTTGAAGGTACGCTTTCTTATTACACAGGATTTCGTATTTGTAGGACTGTAATTTAGGGTGGTATCTTTTTATCTTTGGTATATCTTTAAAGTTTTACTAAGATCAAGGTAAATAAAAAAATAGAGAGAGAAATCATGCTTGAGAACCTAAGAAGAAAATCACTGACTAAGACTTACCATGATCCAAGACACCGAGTAGCTTTTGAATTGGGGTATGCTAGATACGAAAATCACTTGAGTATAGATCAATACAAACAAAGATTTTCTAAGGAAAATATGCTTGAATCCTTTCAAAACCCTTTCAATCAAGTTTCTAAAGAGTTTAGATTGTTTTCCTACAGCTTAGACAATGTAAAATTCAATATGATTGCTTGCCCAAGTGGTAGTTTTACAATGGGTCATAAAGATCAAGATGACAACAAACCTAGAACAGAAATCATAGAAAGACCATTTTTACTAGGAGAAACAGAGATTACCCAAGAACTATATGAAAAAGTAATGGGAACTAATCCTAGCGATTTCAAGCATCCTCAAAAGCCAGTAGAAATGGTATCATGGGAAAGTGCTATCTTATTCTGTAATAAATTAAGTGATTTACAAGGCTTAGATAAATGCTATACAAAAAAATCAAGTGAAGAATGCGATTGGTTGTGTGATTTCACTAAAAATGGCTATAGACTACCAACAGAGAAAGAATGGGAATATGACGCTAAAGCAGGTACTGAAAACAAGTGGGTGGGTACTGATGATGGAAGAAAGCTAAAGAAATATGCTGTTTATAGCGATTCAAATTATTCAACAAGGTCTGTAGGATCAAAAGATCCAAATGAGTGGGGTTTTTATGACATGAGTGGAAATGTCTATGAATGGTGTTGGGATAAATACAATCCTAATAATGATAATGCTTCTGCCTTTCGTGTTTATCGTGGTGGCAGTTGGAGAAGCAACAACCTGTATTTGCGTTCTGCTATTCGCAACTTCAACTCGCCCGGTCTTCGCAACAATGCTCTCGGCTTTCGTGTTGCAAGATCAATCGTCAACTAATTTTTTACTTTTATCTTTGGCATATCTTTAAAGTTTTACTAAGATCAATGTAAATAAAAAATAGAGAGAGAATATGCTTGAGAACCTAAGAAGAAAATCACTAACTAAGACCTACATTGACCCCCGACACCAAGTATCTTTTGAATTGGGGTATGCTCATTACGAAAATCACTTGAGTATTGAACAGTACAAGCAAAGGGTTTCTAAGAAAAAGATTACTAAACTCTTTCCAAATCCTTTCACTCAAGTTTCTAAAGAGTTTAGAGTATTTCATTTTAGCTTAGGTGCTATAAAATTCAACATGATTTATTGTCCAAAGGATACTTTTACAATGGGTCATAGAAATCAATCGGATAACAAACCAAGAACAGAAACAATAGATGTGTCATTTTTTCTAGGGGAAACAGAAATTACCCAAGAGCTATATGAAAAAGTGATTGGAACTAATCCTAGTGCGTTCAAAAACAACCCCCAAAATCCAGTAGAGCGTGTATCATGGTATGATGCGATTTTGTTCTGTAATGAACTAAGTAGGCTACAAGGCTTAGATGAATGTTATGTTTTAAAGAATATCTCTACAAAGGATAGAGATGGGGTGGATCAAAACAGAATTATATCAGCACAAGTTACTTGTGATGCCAAGAAAAATGGGTACAGACTGCCAACAGAAAAAGAGTGGGAATATGCTGCTAAGGCTGGCACTGAAAATCGATGGGCAGGTACAGATAATGCAGATGAACTAGGAGAATATGCTTGGTTTGGACAAAATTTATCAAATGGATCAACACAGCCTGTAGGAACGAAAGTACCAAATGAATGGGGTTTTTATGACATGAGTGGAAATGTTCGGGAATGGTGCTGGGATAAACACGAACCTAAAGGTAGTGTTTCAGACTGGCGTGTTTATCGTGGTGGTGGTTGGAGTGGCTCTGCCAATCATGTATATTCTACTTTTCGTAACATTGGCTCGCCTGAATACAACGACAAAGGACTCTTCGGCTTTCGTGTTGCAAGATCAATCGTCAGCTGAGTTTTTTATGTTTTTATCTTTTTATCTTTGGCATACCTTTAAAGTTTTACTAAGATCAATGTAAATAGAAAAAATAGAGAGAAGAATATGCTTGAGAATCTAAGAAGAAAATCACTGACCAAGACCTACAATGACCCAATACGCCAAGTAGCTTTTGAATTGGGGTATGCTCATTACGAAAATCACTTGAGTATAGATCAATACAAACAAAGATTTTCTAAAAAAAAGGTTACTAAATCCTTTCCAAAGCTTCTCACTCAAATTTCCAAAGATTTTAGTTTAGTTCCCTTTAGCTTAGACGATGTAAAATTCAATATGATTACTTGCCAAAGTGGTACTTTTACAATGGGTCATGAAAATCGATGTGACAACAGACCTAGAACAGAAACAATAGATACACCATTTCTACTAGGAGAAACAGAGCTTACCCAAGAGCTGTATCAAGCAGTAATGGGAACTAATCCTAGTCATTTCCAAAACAACTCTCAAAATCCAGTAGAGAATGTATCTTGGGTGGATGCGATCAAATTCTGTAATGAGCTAAGTAGACTACAAGGCTTAGATGAATGTTATACTGAAAACCCTAAGAGTCTAGATTACGGTTGGGATTGTGATTTTAGTAAAAATGGGTATAGACTACCAACAGAGAAAGAATGGGAATATGCTGCGAAAGCTGGTACTGATAACCTATATTATGCAGGCACTAATAAAACCAAAAAACTAGATGAATATGCTTGGTTTACGAATAATTCAAATGAATCAACACATCCAGTAGCAACTAAAAAACCAAATAAATGGGGTTTTTATGACATGAGTGGAAATGTTGAAGAATGGTGTTGGGATAAGTACAATCCTAAAAATGGTGCTGATGCCTGGCGTGTTGATCGTGGTGGTAGTTGGAACTCTGTCAACCCGTCTTTGTGTTCTTTTGATCGCGGCTACGGCCGCTCGCCCGGACTTCGCCACAACGCTCTCGGCTTTCGTGTTTGCAGATCAATCGTCAGCTGAGCAACTGAACATCTCGTCAACTGTCAAAAAAGTGCTTAGGGGTTAGTCATCTCTTTTTTCCAATATGCATTTTTGTCAAGTGGAAATACCGATATTTTCGAGATTTTAGCTCCAAATCAAATCCCCCAAAAGGATAAACCCTTTCGTATAAAGGATCTGCATTTATACGAGATGCCCCTTGTGTATAAAAAACCCTTTCGTATAAATATGCTTTTTTAAGCTAAAAACAAGGTTTTTGACATATCAACCTTTCGTATAAAAATATAATGCTTTTTTATACGAAACGGTTTACCTATATTTTGCACTAAAAAGAGTAGCCTTTTGAAAATCAAAGTATCGGTGTTTTCGATGTTTTTTCCACTTGACACTTATTTTTTATACGAAAGGGTGTCGGATAGTTGTTTTTTTTCTTTTTATCTTTGGCATATCTCTAAAGTTTTACTAAGATCAATGTAAATAAAAATAGGGAGAAGAATATGCTTGAGAATTTAAGAAGAAAATCACTGACCAAGACCTACAATGACCTAAAACATCAAGTGCATTTTGAATCTGGTCTAGCTAGATATGAAAATCATGTAGAGATAGATATCTGCACCCAAAAGCTATCAAAAAAGAAACCTACAAAACCTATATTCCCAAGAGTAATAGATACAATTTCTCTAGAATCCTTTAGCTATTTTAAATTGGGGATGATTTACTGCCCAAGTGGTAGCTTTACGATGGGTCACGAAGATCAATCAGACAACAAACCTAGAATGGTAATCATAGATAGATCATTTTTACTAGGAGAAACAGAGATTACCCAAGAGCTGTATGAAAAAGTGATGGGAAATAATCCTAGTTGTTTCCAAAACAGACCTCAAAATCCAGTAGAGGATGTATCATGGGTGGATGCGATCAAATTCTGTAATAAGCTAAGTGAATTACAAGGCTTAGATGAATGCTATACTAAAAACCCCAAGAGTCTAGATTATGGCTGGGATTATGATTCTTCTAAAAATGGTTATAGACTACCTACAGAAAAAGAGTGGGAATATGCAGCTAAGGCAGGTACTCAAAATCTATGGGCAGGTACTAGTGATGAAAGTAAGCTAGGAGACTATGCTTGGTTTGATGAAAATTCAAATTATTCAACAGAGCCTATAGCGAGAAAGCTACCGAATGAATGGGGCTTTTATGATATGAGTGGAAATGTATGGGAATGGTGTTGGGATAAATACAATCCTAAAGGTGATGCTGATGCCTATCGTGTTCGTCGTGGCGGTAGTTGGTACGGCGGCAACGCCTCGGATTTGCGTTCTGCTAATCGCAACAACTATTCGCCCGGCCGTCGCAGCAACTATCTCGGCTTTCGTGTTTGCAGATCTATCGTCAACTGAGTTTTTTCTTTTTTATCTTTGGAATATCTCTAAAGTTTTACTAAGATCAATGTAAATAAAAAAATAGGGAGAGATTATGCTTGAGAATCTAAGAAGAAAATCACTGACTAAAACCTACAATGATCCAATATATCAAGTACATTTTGAATCCGGTCTAGCTAAATATGAAAACCATATAGAGATAGATGTCTGCACTCAAAGGTTATCAAAAAAGAAACCTATAGAATCTTCATTCCCAAGAGTAGTAGATACAATTTCTCTAGAATCCTTTAGCTATTTTAAATTGATTATGATTTACTGCCCAAGTGGTAGCTTTACGATGGGTCATAAAGATATTGATGACAACAAACCTAAAAAAGTAATCATAAAAAGACCTTTTTTACTCGGAGAAACAGAGATTACCCAAGAACTATATGAAAAAGTAATGGGAACTAATCCTAGTGGTTTCAAGCATCCTCAAAAGCCAGTAGAAATGGTAGACTGGGATGATGCGATCAAATTCTGTAATGAGCTAAGTAGACTACAAGGCTTAGATGAATACTATACTGAAAATTCAAATAGTAAGGATTTTGGATGGGATTACAATTCTAGTAAAAATGGCTATAGACTACCAACCGAGAAAGAGTGGGAATATGCTGCTAAGGCTGGTACTCAAAACCGATGGGCAGGTACTGATGATGAAAGCAAGTTAGGAGAATATGCTTGGTTTGACGAAAATTCAAATGGATCAACACAACTAGTAGCAACTAAAAAACCAAATGAATGGGGCTTTTATGACATGAGTGGGAATGTCTATGAATGGTGTTGGGATAAATACGAAACTAAAGGTGGTGCTGATGCCGGTCGTGTTATTCGTGGCGGTAGTTGCTACGGCGAAACCTGGCATTTGCGTTCTGCTCGTCGTGGCCTCTATTCGCCCGACTCTTGCGACGACATCATCGGCTTCCGTGTTTCAAGATCAATCGTCAGCTGAGTAACTGAACATCTCGTTCACTGTTAAAAAAAAAGTTCTTAGAAACTAGCTATCTCTTTTTATCTTTTTTTATCTTTGGCATACCTTTAAAGTTTTACTAAGATCAATGTAAATGAAAAAAATAGAGAGAAATCATGCTTGAAAACCTAAGAAGAAAATCACTGACCAAGGCCTACATTGACCCCCAACACCAAGTAGCTTTTGAATTGGGGTATGCTCATTATGAAAGTTGCTTGAGTATTGAACAGTACAAGCAAAGGGTTTCTAAGAAAAAGATTACTAAACTCTTTCCAAATCCTTTCACTCAAATTTCCAAAGATTTTAGTTTAGTTCCTTTTAGCTTAGAGAATGTAAAATTCAATATGATTGTTTGTCTAAGTGGTACATTTAGGATGGGTCATAAGAGTCAAGAGGACAACAAACCTAGAACAGTAATCATAGATAGGTCATTTTTACTAGGGGAAACAGAGATTACCCAAGAGCTATATGAAAGGGTAATGGGAGATAATCCTAGTTGGTTCAAAGGTAAATCTCAAAATCCAGTAGAGCAAGTATCATGGTATGATTCGATTTTGTTCTGTAATGAACTAAGTCGGCTACAAGGCTTAGATGAATGTTATGTTTTAAAAGATATCTCTACAAAAGATAGAGATGGGGTGGATCAAAACAGAATTATGTCAGCACAAGTTACTTGTGATTTTGGTAAAAATGGGTATAGGTTACCAACAGAAGAAGAATGGGAATATGCTGCTAAAGCTGGTACACAAAACCAATGGGCAGGTACTGATGATAAAAGCAAGCTATATGAATATGCTTGGTTTTATGAAAAACGGTTTGGATTTACACATCCCGTAGCAACTAGAAAACCAAATGAATGGGGGCTATATGACATGAGTGGAAATGTAAACGAATGGTGTTGGGGTAATTATCATGTTTATCGTGTTAATCGTGGCGGTGGTTGGAACGACAACACCTCGTATTTGCGTTCTGCTTCTCGCCTCCACAATTCGCCCGACTCTCGCCGCGACGGCCTCGGCTTTCGTGTTGCAAGATCGATCGTCAACTAATTTTTTACTTTTATCTTTGGCATATCTCTAAAGTTTTATTAAGATCAATGTAAATAAAAAATAGAGAGAAGATCATGCTTGAGAACTTAAGAAGAAAATCATTGGTACATGGCTATTTTGATCGAAACCAAGCACTTGGCTTTGAAGATGGTTCTGTGTTTCTAGAAAATCAAGGTACAATTCAAGGCTTTAGGCAGAGTGAAAAAGGAAGGTTTCTCAAAGCTAAAAGGATGAATAGTCTAGAGCAAGTTCAAATAAATGGAGTTAGCTTTAATATGATTCCATGCCCTAGTGGTGTTTTTGTCATGGGTCACAAAGATATTAAAGACAACCAACCAAGAATTGAAAGAATAGAAAGACCATTTTTACTAGGAGAAACAGAGATTACTCAAGAACTATATGAAATGGTAAAAGGGTCTTATTCTTATGCTCATAAAGACCCAAAAAGTCCTATAGTTATGGTTTCTTGGTATGCCTGCTTGGATTTTTGTAACAAGCTGAGTAAATTACAAGGCTTGGATGAATGCTACACTCAAAATTCAAGTCAAGATGGTGATTGGGATTGTGATTTTACCAAAAATGGATATAGACTACCAACAGAAAAGGAATGGGAATATGCAGCTAAGGCTCATACTGAAAATAGATGGGCAGGTACAGATAGTGAAAGGGATGTGGGCACATATGCTTGGTTTGGTCAGAATGGGGGTAATTCAAAATATAAGATTCATCATGTTAAAAAGCGAAAGCCAAATGAATGGGGGCTATATGACATGAGTGGAAATGTGAAAGAGTGGTGTTGGAATCTACACATTGACAAAATGGACAACGACAAGCCTAAAAGAGTTGCTTGTGGTGGTGATTGGGAAAATGAAAAATATAGAGCAAGGGTTGCTTGGAGAGATCTATTCCCCGCGAATATGGCAATGCTAAATACACTTGGCTTTCGTGTTTGCAGATCAATCGTCAACTGAGTTTTTTTCTTTTTATCTTTGGCATACCTATAAAGTTTTATTAAGATCAGTGTAAATAGAAAAAAGAGAGAGATTATGCTTGAAAACCTAAGAAGAAAATCACTAACCAAGACTTACCATGACTCAATACACCAAGTATATTTTGAATCTGGTCTAGCTAGATATGAAAACCATATAGAGACAGATGTCTGCACTCAAAGGCTATCAAAAAAGAAACCTATAGAATCTTCATTCCCAAGAGTAGTAGATACGATTTCTCAAGAATCCTTTAGCTACTTTAAATTGCTTATGATTTATTGCCCCAAAGGTAGCTTTACAATGGGTCATAAAGATCAATCGGACAACAAACCTAGAACAGAAATCATAGACACACCATTTTTACTAGGAGAAACAGAGATTACCCAAGAGCTGTATGAAAAAGTGATGGGAACTAATCCTAGTGGTTTCAAGCATCCTCAAAATCCAGTAGAAAATGTATCATGGGTGGATGCAATCCAATTCTGTAATAAGTTAAGTAAGCTACAAGGCTTAGATGAATGCTATACTAAAAACCCCAAGAGTCTAGATTGTGGCTGGGATTACGATTCTAGTAAAAATGGCTATAGACTACCAACAGAAAAAGAATGGGAATATGCTGCTAAGGCAGGTACTAAAAACCGATATGCAGGTACTAATGATGAATCTAAACTAGGTGAATATGCTTGGTTTGATAAAAATTCAAATAGATCAACACATCCAGTAGCAACTAAAAAACCAAATGAATGGGACTTTTATGACATGAGTGGAAATGTCTATGAATGGTGCTGGGATAACTACAATCCTAAAGGTAATGCTTCGGCATGTCGTGTTCCTCATGGCGGTAGTTGGAGAAGCAACGCCTCGTTTTTGCGTTCTGCTTATCGCGGCCACTATTCGCCCGACTTTCGCGACGACTACTTCGGCTTCCGTGTTGCAAGATCAATCGTCAACTGAGTTTTTTCTTTTTATCTTTGGCATATCTATAAAGTTTTATTAAGATCAGTGTAAATAGAAATAAGGAGAGAATATGCTTGAGAATCTGAGAAGAAAATCACTAAGTAAAACTTACCATGACCCAATACATCAAGTAGCTTTTGAATTGGGGTATGCTCATTCCGAAAATCACTTGAATATAGATCAATGTATAGATCAATACAAACAAAGATTTTCTAAGGAAAAGATTACCAAATCCTTACCAAATCCTTTCACTCAAGTTTCTAAAGGGTTTAAATTGATCCTCCATAGCTTAGGCAATGTAAAATTCAATACGATTTATTGCCCAAAAGGTAGCTTTATCATGGGGCATAAAAATCAAGGGGACGACAACATACCTAGAATAGAAACGATAGATAGGTCTTTTCTACTAGGAGAAACAGAAGTTACCCAAGAGCTGTATGAAAAAGTAATGAATACTAATCCTAGTAAGTTCAAAAACTCTCAAAATCCAGTAGAGCAAGTATCTTGGGGAGATGCAATCCAATTCTGTAATAAGTTAAGTAAGCTACAAGGCTTAGATTTATGCTATACAAAAAACTCAAGTCAAGAATACGATTGGTTATGTGATTTTAGCAAAAATGGGTATAGACTACCAGAAGAAAAAGAATGGGAATATGCTGCTAAAGCTGGTACTCAAAATCTATATGCAGGTACTGATGATCAAAGCAAGCTAAAAGAATGTGCTTGGTATCGAGATGGTTCATATTTGTTAATACATGAAACAGTAACTAAATGGGGCTTTTATGGTATGGATATGGCTGAATACAATTCATATTTGTCAACACATCTAGTAGCAACTAAAAAACCGAATGAATGGGGCTTTTATGACATGAGTGGAAATGTTAAGGAATGGTGCTGGGATAAGTACAATCCTAAAGGTAATGCTTCAGCCACTCGTGTTAATCGTGGCGGTGGTTGGGACAACTCCTCCTCGAATTTGCTTTCTGCTTTTCGAGACTCCGCATCGCCTGGCTCTCGCCCCAACAATCTCGGCTTTCGTGTTTGCAGATCTATTGTCAACTGAGTTTTTTATTTTTATCTTTGGCATAGCTCTAAAGTTTTACTAAGATCAATGTAAATAAAAATAGGGAGAAGAATATGCTTGAAAATTTAAGAAGAAAATCATTGACCAAAACCTACAATGACCGACAAGTACATTTTGAATCTGGTCTAGCTAAGTATGAAAATTATGCAGAGATAGATGTCTGCACTCAAAAGCTGTCTAAAAAGAAACTTGCAGAATCTACCTTCAAAAAAGCAATCGACACAATTTCTAGTGATATAAGTTTATGGTTTAGATTCAATATGATTTATTGCCCCAAAGGTAGTTTTACAATGGGTCATAAAGATGAATCGGATAATAAACCTAGAACAGAAATCATAGACACACCTTTTTTACTAGGAGAAACAGAGATTACTCAAGAGCTATATGAAAAAGTGATGAAAGAAAATCCTAGTGAGTTCAAAAACAACCCCCAAAATCCAGTAGAGCAAGTATCATGGTATGATGCGATTTTGTTCTGTAATGAACTAAGCAAGTTACAAGGCTTAGATAAATGTTATGCTTTAAAGAATATATCTACAAAAAACAGAGAGGGGGTAGATCAAAACAGAATTATGTCAGCACAAGTTACTTATGATTCCAAGAAAAATGGCTATAGACTACCAGAAGAAAAGGAATGGGAATATGCAGCTAAAGCCGGTACTGAAAACAAGTGGGCAGGCACTGATGATGGAAATAGGCTAGGAGAATATGCTTGGATTAACAAAAATTCAAGAGTAGATGTCAGACAGCAGGCACACATGGTAAAAACGAGAAAACCAAATGAATGGGGTTTTTATGATATGAGTGGAAATGTGCATGAATGGTGTTGGGATGAATATGTGGGTAATGGTGAAAATTCGGATTGTCGTTTTCTTCGTGGTGGTAATTTTCTCATGGATGCATCGTATTCGCATTCTGCCCATCGCTTCAGACTCTGGCCCGAGGAGCGTACCTATTTCGTTGGCTTTCGTGTTTGTAGATCAATTGTCAACTGAACAACTGAATTTCTCAACTAATGTCAAAAAAAAGAGTGCTTAGAAACTAGCTATCTCTTTTTTCTTTTTTATCTTTGGCATATATCTAAAGTTTTATTAAGATCAATGTAAATAAAAACAGAGAGAGAATATGCTTGAGAATTTAAGAAGAAAATCACTGACCAAAACCTACAATGATCCGACACACCTAGTTCGTTTTGAACAAGGTCATGCAATTTATCTAGGCTCATATCACATTGAACAATACAAGCAGAAAATATCTAAGAAAGCGATAGCGAACTCATTTCCAAGTACATTTGAGACCTTAGACAAAGGCTTCTGGGTAATTTCTAATACCTTAGAAGATGTGAAATTCAATATGATTTTTTGTTCAATTAGTACATTTATCAAGAGTCCTCAAAATCGAAAACCTAAATTACCAAAATTAGAAGCGATTGAAAGACCATTTTTACTAGGGGAAACAGAGATTACTCAAGAATTGTATCAAGCAGTAATGGGATATAATCTTAGTGGGTTCAAAAACCCTCAAAACCCCGTAGAAAATGTGTCATGGTATGATGCAATCTTATTCTGTAATGAACTAAGTAAGCTACAAGGCTTAGAGTGTTGCTATGATTTAACATATATCTCTACAAAAAACATAGATGGGGTAGATCAAAATAGAATTATGTCAGCAAAAGTTACTTGTAATTTTAGTAAAAATGGGTATAGGCTACCCACAGAAAAGGAATGGGAATATGCAGCTAAAGCAGGTACAAATAACCTATATGCAGGTACAGATAATGCAGGTAAAGCTTATGAGTACATTGTTGGTAGTGAAAGTTTAAAGTGGTCAACAGAGCCAGTAAAGACGAAAAAACCAAATGAATGGGGTTTTTATGACATGACTGGAAATGTAAACGAATGGTGTTGGGATAAAAACAATCCAACGAATCTAGCCTTTGATGCTTACCGTAAGACTTGTGGTGGTAATTGGTCAACAAGTACTAGTAGTAATACGATTTCTAGTCGCTTTAGCATGTCTCCCAATGATCGCTACAACCGAACTGGTTTCCGTGTTTGTAGAACAGTGGTCAGCTGAGTTTTTTATGTTTTTATCTTTGGCATATCTCTAAAGTTTTACTAAGATCAATGTAAATAAAAAAAGAGAGAGAATATGCTTGAGAATTTAAGAAGAAAATCACTGACTAAGACCTACAATGACCTTACACATCAAGTACATTTTGAATCTGGTCTAGCTAGATATGAAAATCATGCAGAGATAGATATATGTACCCAAAGGCTATCAAAAGACTTGCAAAACTCTTCATTCCCAAGAGTAATAGATACAATTTCTAGCGATACAAGGGTATGGTTAAGATTCAATATGATTGCTTGCCCAAGTGGTACTTTTACGATGGGTCATGAAGATCAAGAAAATAACCAACCAAGAATAGAAACAATAGATACACCATTTCTACTAGGGGAAACAGAGATTACTCAAGAACTATATGAAAAAGTAATGGGAACTAATCGTAGTGAGTTCAAGCATCCTCAAAATCCAGTAGAAAATGTATCATGGGAAAATGCGATTAAATTCTGTAATAAATTAAGTAGACTACAAGGCTTAGATCAATACTATACTGAAAACCCTAAGAGTTTAGATTATGGCTGGAATTATGATTCTAGTAAAAATGGCTATAGACTACCAACAGAAAAAGAGTGGGAATATGCTGCTAAGGCTGGTACTGAAAACCGATGGGCAGGCACTGATGATGTAGGTAAGCTAGAAGAATATGCTTGGTTTAAGGGTAATTCAAATAGATCAACACATCCAATAGCAACTAAAAAACCGAATGAATGGGGCTTTTATGACATGAGTGGAAATGTTAAGGAATGGTGTTGGGATAAATACAATCCTAAAAATGGTGATGCATCAGCCCTTCGTGTTTATCGTGGTGGCAGTTGGAGAAGCAACGACTCGGATTTGCGTTCTGCTAGTCGCGGACTCAATTCGCCCGGCTCTCGCGACGACGATCTCGGCTTTCGTGTTTGCAGATCAATCATCAGCTGAGTAACCGAACATCTCGTCTACTGTCAAAAAAGTACTTTGAAATCAGCTTTTTCTTTTTTATCTTTGGCATATCTTTAAAGTTTTACTAAGATTCTTGTAAATGAAAAAATAGAGAAATATTATGCTTGAGAATTTAAGAAAAAAATCATTAACCAAGACTTACCATGACCTTAACCATCAAATCAGTTTTGAACAAGGTCATGCAAGGTTTGAAAATACTCTAAGCCTAGAAATTCAAAAGCAAAGGCTTTCTACCGAATATACAGACCATTCTTTTCCTCACACACTACTAGGTGCATCGAACAAGCTTAGGTTATTTCAGTTCAGCTACCAACCAAAGCATTTAGAATGGCTTTATGCTGAGCCAGAACCTGCTATTGAATTTAATATGATTTATTGTCCAATGGGTAGCTTTACGATGGGTCATGGGGATCAAAAAGACAACCCACCTAGAACAGAAACCATAAAAAGACCATTTCTACTAGGGGAAACAGAAGTTACCCAAGAGTTATATGAAAAGGTAATGGGAAAAAACCCTAGCCATTACAAAGGCTCTCAAAATCCAATAGAGAAAATTGAATGGTTAGGATCAATTAGTTTCTGTAACACACTAAGTCTTTTACAAGGCTTAGATCAGTGCTACACTAAAAATTCTAAGAGTCTAGACTTTGGTTGGGATTGTGATTTTTCTAAAAATGGGTATAGATTACCAACAGAAATGGAATGGGAATATGCTGCGAAAGCGGGTACTGATAACCTATATGCAGGCACAACCCATTCCGATCAGCTAGACAATTATGCTGTACGAAAATCCAAGACCTACCCCACGAAAACTAAGCTACCAAATGAATGGGGTTTTTATGATATGACTGGAAATGTTGGGGAATGGTGTTGGGAAAAATACTATGCCCCCAATTCAGCTTATGAAGCCCATCGTGTTTATAGGGGTGGCTCGTTTTTAGACGAAGGTCTAAGTTTGACGAAAAGGCACGCAGAGAGCTTTGATGATCCTAAGAGGCGTGCTTACCCTTATGTTGGTTTTCGTCTTTGTAGGTCAGTGGTTTCTTAAAAATTGTCTTTGGCATTTCCTTAAAACTTTATTAAGATTGAGATACACAAAAAGTAAGAGCGAGAAAATGTTAGAAAATTTAAGAAGAAAATCCACATCAAAGACCTACAATGATCCAATACACCAAGTGCATTTTGAGCAAGGCTTGGCGAGATACGAATCTTTCATAGAGCTTGGTGTGTGTGATCAAAGACTATCCAAAGCATTACAAGACTGTTCATTTCAAAAAACAGTAGACATAGTTCATAAAGAAACCTTTAGCTATTTCAAATTGAACATGATTTATTGCCCAAGTGGTAGCTTCATGGCTGGCAATAAAAATCATACATATAGCTATGAAAGAAAAACAATTCAAAACCCATTTTTGCTGAGTGATGCAGAGATTAGCCAAGAGTTGTATCAAAAGGTAAGGGGTAATAATCCATCAGAACAATTCCAGCATCCTCAAAACCCAGTTGTGAATGTGTCATGGTTTGATGCGATTGCGTTCTGCAATGAGCTCAGCGACTTACAAGGCTTAGAAAGATGCTATGTTGAAAACAAACACAACTTTGCTGATTATGGTTGGGATTGTGATTTCAAGAAAAATGGGTATAGACTCCCCACAGAGCTAGAATGGGAATATGCAGCGAAAGCTGGTACTGAAAATCGGTATGCAGGCACTGATGATGTAAGCCAGCTAGGAGATTATGCTTGGCTTAGAGAAAATTCAAACGATCAAATCCATCCGATAAGAACGAAAAAACCAAATGGATGGGGCTTTTATGACATGACTGGAAATGTGTATGAATGGTGCTGGGATAGAAAGTATGATGATGATACATTTAAAAGGCAACAAACAGGTCGTGTCATTCGTAGTAGTTATTTTACCATGAGACAAAACAGCACTTCACAAGACTTATCAAACACATTAGTAGATGTGGGAAATATCCCTATGATCAGCCGTACTAATTTAGGCTTTCGCATTGCAAGAACAGTTACAAAATAAAATCCCAAGCTAATCCCAAACTAATCCCAAACTAATCCCAAACTAATCCCAAGCTAATCCCAAGCTAATCTCAATCTCATCAAAAAAGCCAAGCCTTATCAAAAAAGCTAACCACACAAAATAAAATCCCAAGCTAATCTCAATCTCATCAAAAAAGCCAAGCCTTATCAAAAAAGCCAAACCCAAAGCCTATCATTTTTACTGTTGATATTTTTTGTAACTTAGTGTTGATTTATTTGCAAGGGTATCTAGCTTACGGTATTTTAAATTCTAACTTGACACAACAGTAAAAAGGAAGCACAAAATGTCAAAGTATGCCTTTCAATATGAGATGAAATCGGAATATTATCTCTCAGAAACTCTAGATGCCTTTCAAAATTTCATTGAGAACATTGCAACCCAAATCCCTTTCATGGAAAGTATTAAGCAAGACCCAATCGAAGAACGAAACTTTTTATATTATCGTTCTGTTGGCTTAGTAGAGCAAGCAATCGGATATCGTAAAAAGGTTGCCTACTATAGCTATGTGAGTGTTTTACAGCTGATTTTGATCCGTTATTTCCAATTCAAAAAAATGTCTATCGCTCGTATGCAAGAATCTCAAATCTTTGCAAGTAAGAACCTAGTCATTGATACCTTTCAAAACATCTTTGGAATGGAAATCCTTGTTCAAGATGCAGAGCTTGATAATTTAGACACACTTGTCAAAAGTGTAGCCTTACCAGAACCCTCACAGCCCCAATCTATGCACCAAGTACCAAGTGTTGTCAATGGAAACTCATACTCTGCCAAGCACATTTGGAATGCTTTTGCTATCAATCCTACAATCGTTGTTAGCTATGAAATCAATACCCACCCATATATGGAAGAAATTCTAAGATCCTTTACAAAAGTGGTAGAGCATTTCGATCAAAAAGCCAAAGCAAATAAATAATCATGCGTCAAGGGGCTAGGTAGGTATCTCTAAAAAAAATAAATTTATGCTTGGTTGTTGACTTTCAATTTGCTAACATCTCCAATATCTTGAAGCAATTGAAAGGTAATGAAAATATGACTAAAAAAATTCCAACTCGACAAAACCCATTAAAAACATCCTTAGAACCAAATACTCTAGAACAATATCTCTCAAAACCAGTTGGGAATCATCCAACAATGACAACCGTTGTGGATAAATCCAATAATGTGAAATACCATAGAAGTACAATTTACAAGGATGCAAATACGAGTGGTGATCTTGACCCCATAACAGGATTGTACAATCTGGACCCAAAGGTTGATGTGGAGGGTGGTATCTGGTACATTGATCATTTGAACCAAGATATCCCAAGCATTGATAGAGGTATTGAGAAAAATAAAAGTGGACAACTCGAATTCCATAAAAAATACAACGATGATAGCAACACATATTCTGCATATGCTGTTCAAATCGGAGATTCTAAGTATGATGACACTTACGATTTGTTGCACACTTTTTTCAAAAAACAGTCTAGATTCTATCTAGCAATCTCTTCTGACGAATTTACAAAATGTACAGGGGCGGCAATTCTTTGTCCTATTTCATCAAATTATACTTTTAGAAAGCAATCTCACATTGATGCTATTAGAGATCCAAATACACCCAATTCAGTTGTAAATACAACATTTGGTAAAGATGTTAGGACTAAAAAGGATTTCGATTCTAGTTTCCATACAGAAACAGATTTCAATTTCTTTATTGAAACACTCGTTCAAGGGTTAGCAATTGATATTTCTGGTACTGACCAAGATTACAATGCAAAAATGAAGCGATACATCGCAATGAAAGATGCTTTCTCTAAACAGTTGTATAGCCCTCTTCCCACTATAAAAGATCAAAAACAATCAGAGCGAGCAGAAAAACTGCAAAAAGACGGGCAAAAAAAATTTATTTCAATGCTTGGTATACCAAGTTCGGAAATTTCAGGGATTTTTGCACAATTAAAGGAATGTCCACCACTAAAGATCACTTGTTATATAGACATTCGATACCATTCAAATACACGACAGCGTCCAACCTCAATGTATAGTCAATTTTCTAATCAAAAGCTAAGTACTCAAGCAGATCCTGTAGAATATGTGATCGCTCATGGCTTTGTTTTGGATGCTGAGTTGGATCAAACTTCTACAACTAATATTAGATATATAATTGATCACTCTTTGTTGACATCACAATCATTTAGAGTTGTTCTTAGGAACAATGAATATGAGGAGATATGCTACTCTGAAGGTAAGCCTATGATGATTGATTTGGAATTTGATTTTCTAAACCCTAATCAAGATATTATCTTAGATGAAATAAATACAGTGCAAACCCCAATCAGAGTTACTAAGCTTGCATGGCAGCATCCAACAAAGCCAGGTGTTTCTATTTCCACTAGACCTTTTGATAGCGAATTAATCATTTCTCCTACCAACCCCAAAAAATATAGCTACATCCCAAACAATGTAACGCCATCTAAAGCTAGATATGGTGGAACTCATTCAGGTTTGATTTCATCACGATATACGCCCGCTGAAAAGAATAAGAATAAAGATTTTGTTAAACCTGAAGTAAGAACCTCATACATTACTACTGAAATTTTTTCATTACCTACACACTATTTTTTTGCTATGAATGATTTTGTGCATTCTAGAAAAATTTCTAATTTTCAAAATAAACCACTTGCACATTGGCAGCAGTTTGTTATTGATTCTTTGTTACCCAAAGACATCAAGAGTACTCAAAACAAATACAAGGCTCAGCTAGATAGCCTAAAAATGCATCCTAACCAAGTATCTGCTACATTTCCCCAAAATATGCAAATTCCAAAACAGTCGGCTAAGTATACCAATAATATTAAATTCAAGATACGAAAAGTACAAGAATTGGTTTACTCTATTCTTGCTAATGAAATTACAGACATCTTTAAAGCTTGGTTAGGTTTAGGGAAAGGCTCGAATTTCAATCTTTCTTCTTTGATAGATTTACTTGAAGGGGATTCTCAATCAGTGAATAGAAGAAAGGAAGATTTAACCAAGACTAGAACATTAGACAACAAATCCTGGAATACTCAAAATTCTATTCAAATTGATTCAGCACAAAATACTATTCAAATCAACACATTCCCAAATGTCAAAATCGACAATGCTAGCAATGATTCCATTGGTTGCTTTTTCTATCCTTGTGGGATTTTTAACGATGTAACACAAATATATGAGCTTGATGGCTTGTCCATGTATGTGCTAGCTTTATATATGCAAGCAATCAATGACACAACATTTTTTCAAACAAATCGACCAAACAGGAGCTACAACTCTTTTTTAGTTTTTGAAGAAGAATTAGAAAAAATTTTCAGCAATGGCAATAAAAAATTGAGCTTGTCTTCATTTAGGAAAGATTTTCTTGTGCCAGTATTCTCTAAGCTATGTATGGATTTATTGCTTCAATATTTTTTACAAGAACTAGCGGTGGGCAACAGTGGGGTCAGCTCAGTCATCTCTCAATATTTTCAAGGCTCAAAGGTTCCTGCTTTCTTATCAAATGTTCAAAACAGAAACAAATTGAATCAATATGTTTGGAAACACAGTTTGAATGTGTTTATTAGTACATATCAAGATCCTAGTAGACAATCTAAGGATTCATATCTCTTGCAAACACCAATCTCCCCTGTTCCAAAAGGTATGGACACTAATGTTTTTGAGTATAAGGCTGCCTATAGATATCAAGAAATCAAAACCTTTTTCTTATTCTCTTATGCATCTCTATCCTCCAAGACCCATATTGATGTGTCAAATTACGATGATGCAATTGTGTATATGCACCATGCGATTACAACACCAGCCACCAACCAAATGTGGCAAGATGCAGAGAAAATTTTGAATGCTATTTTAGATTTTGATGTCTTTAAAAAGGATGTAGACTCTGGGGATTTAGGAGCTATTACAAACCCATTGAAAACGGGCGAAACAGAAGATGATGTCAAAATTATTCAAGGATTGTGGAAAGAAATAAAAAGGGATGCTCCTATTGTAAATCTCGAATACTTAGGGGTTTATTCCTTTTTCGGTACAGGTAAATATGTTGTACCAGATTTAAAGACAGATATAATTAACTTGAGTGGTAGGAAATCAACAAGGTATAAGGTAGACCTACCAAACCTACCAAAAGGTGTCAACAGTGGCATTGTTACAGTTAACAATACCACTGTAAAAGACTCAAAGAGTCCTGTAGAAATCGGTAAAAGACTTTATGTATTCATTGGAGACCCTGAATACGCAAAGATTACAAATCAATATTACTTTGCTCCCATAGTGACAGAATCGGAACTTTCGCTAGATTTAACACAACAAGAACCCCCACAACCCCCAAATACGAATCCTTTGGTTAATGGTCGCAACTATCAGTATGCTCTCAAAGTTTATCAGTCTGGACAAAACACACTATCCATTAACTCAAACAATTTCACAGATGCGAAATTTGAAACGCATTTGAAAGAAGTATTGCTTTTAACTGAAGACTTTTACATCGATTTCTCTAGAATGTTTACAACTGTGGGCGAATCTAGTATTGATGTAGATGGGGTGGGATCAAACACATCAATCCAATTACTAGCTACACAGTTCACTGGCACACTGCAACCCAAGGTAGATTTAGCATCTCCGATTGGGGGAAAAACAACCTATTTGCACAAAGACCAAATCACACAGCTCAATGTTGACAGATTCCAAGTTTTAGGTAAATCTATCATTAAACAAATTTTTAGACCAACCTACTATGCTTGTAATATTACAGAACCAATTAGAGATACATCTATCAATTTGATAGAGCTTTTTTGTAAGATATATGCAACCCCAATTGAGATAGCAGATGGACTCATCTTAGGGGATGAATTTAGTACAAAGCTAATGAGCAATTTTAAGGATGTGTTGTCTTTAGATTTGCTGTCAATTTCATTGTCTAAAAACCCAAGCAAGAGTGGTCAAGAGTATTTCGTTTCAAAAAATTTATGCTCAAATGCGATTTTCGCTTTTTGTGATTTCTTGATAGATTTAGAGAATTTGTCAAAGAAAGGAAAACTAGATTTCTTTGAGAAGAAAGACATTGAAAATGAAGAGCTATGGTATAACGACGAGGGCAATGTAGAAATGATCAGTAATGCTTTATTGGCTTTAGAAAATTCTTTGAATGATCTTAGAGCTAAAAAAATTGAAAATCTGCCAAAAGTCGATGTTCCGATTGCTAAAATATCTTCTCGTTTTGAAGCTCTTATCACTTTCTTATCAGCCTTTGAAGAATGTCAAGATCCACTCAAGAAGCTGATATTAGGTATGTATGCGATTAACCCTAGTCATGTACAAAATACAACCTTAACACTGAGCTCTAAATTTGAATTGATTGATTCAATGCAATGGCTATTTTTAGCATCTGGTGTAGAGAGCATAGATGACCTAGAGGATGTAGCGATGTTTGCTGGTGGCAACCTAGTAAATGATGTGGCACACCATGCAAAAAATAGCAAGGATTATACTGCAACTACTAAAGTGAAACCTCCAAAATTACAGCCGATAGGTACTAAAGCTCCTAACATTTTCGGTCTTTATGATATGTCAGGCAATGCAAAGGAATTAGTTAAAGTATCTGAAGGCAAAAAAGAATATCTTGGAACTTTTGGTGGGTCTTATTTGGATGAGCCAGATGACTTGCGATTGCTGAACTTGAAAGTTGGCAATATGGACTCTTGGTTTGCAAAGGATATGACTAACCAAAACAAAATTCTTTTAAAGGATGATCGTGCAAATGACTACAAAGCAGTGGATGTCGGTTTTAGGTTTTATATCCGATATACTGTTAGAAAGCCTAAAAGGGCAGGCTATAGCTCGTAGGGATTAAGCGATTTAAATTGAGTCGTTGATAATTAGATTCTCAAAAATTTACAAAAAATAAAATTATGTTTGAGTGTATGCTCCTATTATCTTATTTTGATGAAAAAGGAGCTTAAAATGACAAGCAATCAAAATGCCAATCAAAATGCCAATGAAACAAACAAAACCCAAAAAGTTTTACTCACTTGTGCAAGTGTGATAGGTCTTAGCTTAGTGCTTAGGGGCTTTAGCTACTACTTTCAAAACAAGATCTCAAAAGATCAAAGCAAACAAATGCTCTTATCAAACAACATCGTAATACCCACAGAAAGTTCAAATAGGGATGCAAGTGATTCGGTAAAAGACATCCCCAAAGCTATACCTAAATCTGATTATGTTTCTAGTAGTGCAACAGATGTCTTAGAAACTCAAGGCAGTGGGAAAACACAAGCATCAAGCTTTAATGTTCAAAAAGGTAAAGTACAGATGCCCCTACAAATGCTCGAATGTCCAATAGGATCGTATCGCTTTGAAACCTTTACAAGCCAATACACACCACAATATCAAACACAAGCAAAGCAAGTATCTATCACTAAGCCTTTTTTGTTGTCTGCACATGAAATTACCCAAAGCTTTTATACCTTTATCAAAGCAAACAACCCAAGTAAAGCATCTCAAACTTCAAATGCACCCGTAGATAGCATTTCATGGTTTGATGCTTTAGATTTTTGTAATCAGCTAAGCATACAATGTAATTTACAGCCCTGCTACAAAATCACTCAAATACGAACACAAGACACAGAGCGAGATGGTACAAAAACAACACCCTTTATTGTAAGTGCAAATGTTGAGTGGGATCGTAATGCAAATGGCTTTAGATTACCCACAGAAGAAGAATGGCAATATGCAGCGATTGCTAATTCAAAAACTGCTTATATTGGCTCGGATTTGGCAGATGAGTGTTGTTGGTACAAGGGGAATTCTTCTCAAAAAACACAAGCAGTGGGAATGAAAAAACCAAATGCTTGGGGCTTCTATGATATGGGTGGGAATGTAGATGAATTTTGTTGGAACTCTGTTGAAAAAGGTAATCCCAATCAAATTCTAGGGAATCATGTGATCAAAGGTGGTTCTTTCATTTCCCCTAAAGAGAATTTGTTTGCTACTCCTAGCTTTAGATCTGGTGGTTTTAGGGGGAGTTCTATTGGCTTTAGAGTAGCGAAAAATACGTAGGGATGTTGAACAGCTTGCAATACAAAAAAATAAATTTATGTTTGAAAAAGCTTTATTCGTTTCTTACACTACAAACAAACCTTTGATATAACACAAAACTGTGAAAGGATGAGAATATGGCAAAGTTTTACGAATACCCATCAAAAAAATTGACCTTGGGTGTATTGAATGGAAATGGGGAATTGGTATCTTCCCTTGAGGTAAATGACAATGCAAGCGATATCCAAGATGCGATTGATGATCTTAAAGAAGAAATCAGCAATCAAAACATTGATAGGCTACAACAAGACAAAGATTTATTGTATCTAAATGTGATGCCAGATGTTCAATACTTGGTTGATTCCGAGAAAGAATTACCATTCCAACCTACAAGGAGATCATCAGCACAAGGTGAATATCCTGAAGCGATTGCCAATCCTGCCGCACCAGGTTTTGAAAAGCTTATCTTGGATGTCAAAAAAGAACAAGAGCTTCCTAACCGAATGCATGAACCCATTCGAGCTTTTCACAATTTGAAAATCAAAAACCTTACTAAACCCATCACGCTTGAAGATTTACAAAGCATCAGTTTAGCTGATGCTTATATCAAGCTAGGTAAGTACATTGGTACCCAAAAAGAAAGGTTTGCCTACAATCGAGCCTTAGATTTAACTGAATCAAAAGATCCAAATGTACGAAAAGAAACTCAAACCCAAGTGATTCAAAAACTGAAAAGCTTTTTTGAGCATTTGTTTATTCACACCAATTTCAAGCTACAAAAAGCATCTATACCATCTAATCTAGAGTCTTTAGATTTAGCCCGTATGGCCGAGATACCAGATAAAGAGCTAGGTAAAAACAAAAAGGCTCGTAATGAAAAAGATGGTACGGGTGTGACACGAAACATTGTGGATTTGACTTGGGGTACAAGTGGTCTAGCATTGTCGCCCTTTCATTCTTTGTTTGTTAGATCAGATCCACTACAAATGCTCCAAACAAAAACAACTGATAGAGCACAAAAGGACAATCAAACATTGATCCCTGCATTCTATGATGCCGTAATCGAAGAAATTCAGTATCTATACAATCAAATTCTACATGGGATAGATTATTTTGATGCAGACACACAAAATACGATAGAATACCCATCTATGTTAGATGCATTGGTTTTTTCGAATAATCCTAGTGAAGATTTTAGAACTAGAAATGAAATTAAGACCTTGCTACATGAATCCTTTGATGAAATTAAAATTGCTACGAAATATGATCATGTGAAATGTGTCAAAAATTCTCAGGGTAGAAATGTATGGGTTTCAGCAGTAGATGGGGATTGGTCAAAAAACCCAACTATTCGCTCAAATATTCAAAAACTTGAAAAAATACTAGGTTTGAATGGTAAAACAATTAAGGTATTGGACAAGCACCCCAACCGAATTTTGTTAGATGCAACTCTAGACCTACTGTTTTTGTACTTTACCAAAGCAGAAATTCAAAAATGTATCACAGATAATTTTGATGAAATGAGTTCAAAGGATGCTTATCTAGAAAAGCTCAATCAAGTGTTTTGGCAATATGTACCAGAAACTAAACAGTCTAAGCCCAAAAATAGTTATTATCAAAGTGAAAAAAGAGCAGAGTTACCACCATTAGATTTAGGTTTAAATACAAATGATGCTGCAGATGTTGGTTGTGAAGCTGTCACTATTGCAACAAAAGCGGGTGTCCTACATGTGCCTAATATGTGTTCTAGGGCATCTATTTTTTGCCAAAACTCTTGCTTAGTGGTAGCAGGGCAAAATGTAGTTGCTGGTTCTAGCATTCTTGGTAATGAATATCAAGTAAAAGCACAAGATTTAGCAGACAATTCTGACTCGGAATCATCAGCAGATGAAGATAATGTTGCTTCTATTCTTGATAAAACTTTTCCAGGTAAATATAGAACCACAAAGACTTTTACAAAAGATGAAGCAGGCAAAAAAATACTTGCTAGCAAAGAAACAAAGATATCCGACTATGCACTGTCTAAAAAAGTAATGTATATTCGTAGAGATTTGTTCCCTTACCAAACAAGAAACTATGCAAGGAAAATGTATGTTAATTTAATGTTCTTGAGAGAGCCTCTCGCTTTCTGCAAGGTACTCGTTGAAGTTTTGATGAAATACGCAGTTGGTATGGACAAATCAAAAGACAAATTGATCGAGAAAGGCTATTTGAAGCCAATCGCAAAACAAAATCTCCCAGCATATTATCGCTTGAATGTGTATTCCGATGTGCCTTGGGAAGTTATGTTTCCTGGCTTATTTGAAATTTTTTCAGGGCAAGTAGCATTGCAAGATATTTTACATGAAGATGACCTACAAAATCGAAAATTTCGTTTTGGGTCAAAGGATGTAGCAACCATAAACTCTGATGGCCTCATTCCTAGAATTCAATTCTATGATTACACCAAAATATCGAATCGTGGTCCCTATCACTATGAGTTTGATGCTAAAAATTCAAAGTTCTCACTTGTTGATCAAAAAACGAATAAAAAATATCCAACTGAAGCTGCAATGAAAGTTGAAACACGCAAGCAGCTTAAAAAAGTTGATAATTACCATTTGACATTCAGCTATAGTGGTGCAAATGTACGAGATTCTATCAACGAATTAGAGTTCAACAATAGAAATGTCACCTTTGCGTTCTTTAGAATCACATCTACACGCTATGAAAATTTCAAGAACCGATATACCAGTCACTTAAAAAGTCTTATTCAAAGAGGCTCGCAAAATCTCTCAAAACAAGAAACTACTGCATTAGAAAATCTGTCGAAAGATATCAGCACATTTTTTACAAATGTACAAGATACCGTTGTTTTCCCAACAGAGTTTTGGGGTTACAAAGTAATTGATGGCGATTTGTACGACAATCGTACATTTGACAGACTCTTTAGAGATTCAAGCAATGAAGCACAAGTTGTTGGCTTGAAATGGAAATTTGTTCGTGTTTCTAAGAGCTATAAGCTGAGCGATCCCACAACAACACCTGCAGCGGCGGCTTTCTCACATTTGATGCTTGGTGAATACAAATATCAACAGCAAGGTGATCAATCTACTGCAAAGAATCAATTATTTCTTGTGAATCTTTCTACTAAATTGTGGGACACAGAGAAAAGCTTGAAAGATTTAGTGGAAAAAGATCCTACACTAATACAGTTCAAATCTCTCTCAGATTATGAGCAGCATTGGGATGGGGTAATAAATGGACATTTTGATCCTGAAATAGAGAGAGCAAAACGGTTAGGAAATACTAAAGCAACCGAAGACTTGGAAAAGCAAAAGAAAGATAAAATAGCTGAAAAAAACAGTATAGGTATAAAATTCTATATTGGTGGGGCTCTTGCTGCAGGTAAGCCTGAATCTCTTGTATCCCCCATACCAAATCTAGCTGTGAATGGGAATCCAGTTAGGGATAAGGATTACTTTGCGAATCTCTTCAAAATTGATAGGGACAGCAATTTGTATAACGATATGGATGTAGATTTACCTTTGATGCGTATTTATTACCATTTCAAGGATTTACAAGGAGGCTCTGTTCGAGATCAAGGAAAGATCAATGCTTACTTGAAATATTTGAGTTCAAGCTTTGTTGGTCCAGTAACAGAAAATGGTACAGTGATGAACAAAGTTACTGTTAATGTCTAAAATCTAATTAAAAAAAATTGAGATATAAAGCCTAATTTTCAATCAATTTCAAGTTTTGAAAGATTATTTAAATTTTAAAAGATTGTTTAAAAACCATAATTAGGATTGTTTGATCCATGACCCTCTAACTGACTATCAGCCTTTGTTGGCTTTTCGGAAATCAATGCTTCAGTTGTGAGCAATAGAGATGACACACTTGCAGCATTAATCAAGGCATGGCGAACAACCTTAGTAGGATCAATTACACCGGCCTCAAACATATCACAATAGGTATTGGTAGCTGCATTGTAGCCATAAGCATCTGCACGATCTTTGATTGCTTGAACTACAATACTACCCTCTACACCTGCATTGAGAGAGATTTGTCTTAAAGGTTCTTCTACTGCTCTACGAACGATATCAATACCCATTTGTTGTTCATGATTTTCTAGCTTAATGCTTTCAAGCACCTTAGATGCTCGGATAAGTGCAACACCACCACCAGGAACAATCCCTTCTTCTACTGCAGCCCTAGTTGCATGGAGTGCATCTTCAACTCTAGCCTTCTTTTCTTTCATTTCCGATTCAGTTGCAGCACCAACTCTAATGATTGCAACACCACCAGCAAGCTTGGCAAGTCTTTCTTGTAGCTTTTCTTTTTCATAATCACTAGAGATAGTTTCGATTTGCTTACGGATTTGGGCAATACGACCATCGATTTCAGTTTCTGAGCCATAACCATCAATGATAGTAGTGCTTTCTTTTTCAACAACGATTTTCTTGGCTCTACCTAAATCCCCAAGTGTTGCATTTTCAAGCTTAACACCAAGTTCTTCACTGATCACAGTTCCACCCGTAAGAGTAGCGATATCTTGGAGCATTGCTTTCTTACGATCACCAAAGCCAGGTGCCTTGATTGCAACTACTTTCAAATTACCACGAATACGATTGATCACGAGTGTTGCTAAGGCTTCCCCATCAACATCCTCAGCAATAATTAACAAAGGTCTATTGGTCTTAACCACTTGTTCAAGGACTGGCATCAAATTTTGCATTGAGCTAATACGGCTTTCCGACATTAGGACAAAGGCTTCATCAAACTCTGTTACCATTTTGTCGGTATCTGTTGCAAAATATGGGGATAGATACCCACGATCGAATTGCATCCCTTCTACTGTTTCAAGGCTAGTTTCAAAGCCCTTAGCTTCTTCCACAGTAATGACACCATTTTGACCTACCTTGTCCATGGCTTCTGCAATGATTCTACCGATTGTGTGATCACTATTCGCAGAAATTGTACCAACTTGCTCAACATCCTTTGTGTTTGATGTTTGCTTAGAAAGTTTTTTCAATTCTGCACCCATGAGTTCTACTGCCAAATCAATACCTCGCTTGATATCCATTGGATTATTACCAGCAGATACGAGCTTGACACCCTCACGATAAATCGCTTGAGCAAGTACAGTTGCAGTTGTAGTGCCATCACCTGCAATATCTGCAGTCTTGGATGCAACTTCCTTAACCATTTGGGCACCCATGTTTTCAAGTGGGTTGCTGAGTTCGATTTCCTTAGCAACAGATACACCATCCTTAGTAACCAATGGTGCACCATAAGGCTTACTGATCAATACATTGCGACCCTTTGGTCCAAGAGTTACTTTAACTGCATCTGCTAATGCATTGACACCACGAAGAATAGCAGCTCTAGCTTGCTCTGAGAATACAATATCTTTTGCACTCATTTATGACTCCAATTTTTTGTAAAAAAGAAAATGTGAAAATGCGAATTTGTGTAAAATTACCCAACAATCGCTAAAATGTTGGATTCGCTGAGAATAACCAAATCTTGATTTTCGTACTTGATTTCAACCCCATCGTACTTACCAAAAAGTACAGTTTGACCTACTTGTACTGTCAAAGGGATAATTTGATTATTTGCCCCAAATAGTCCTTGACCTACAGCAAGTACAATACCTTGAGATTGTTTTTCTTTAGCTGCATCTGGAATAAATAACCCACTGGCAGTCTTGGTTTCGGACTCTAATCTTTTGATCACAACACGATCATGTAAGGGTCTTAAGTTCATTGCTACATCCTTTTCTTTAGGTTGTAAATACAAAAAAAAATATGTGAAAATGAGAGAATCAAAGTGCATTGTTTCTCTTTATTAGCTTGTACACCATACACAAATCGTCAAGAATATGCCAATATTTTTTTAGGTCTTGGTTCTTGTTTTTTTGTTTTAGCCTTTTGTTTTTTCAAATAAATTCAAAATTATAGGATAAAGCGATTCAAATTTACATATCTAAGGGTAAAATATATTTTTATCTTCTACCAATCAAACCTCTACGGCTACTGTGTCGAGATGCAGGGTTTTCTGTTGCAGAAGAATATCTGCTAGATCTTTGCATTTCACCATAGTAATCTCTAGAATCCGAATAATCATCGTCATCATCACGACTATCATCTTCATCATAGCTATCATAGGCAGGGTTATGGCGACTAGAATGTGATCTAGATCTAATAGGCTTTGGGTTACTCTTAACATTGCGTGCTTGATAACCCATTTTCTTGTAATCCAAACCAAATCTACTAATAGAAACAGCATTACCATCTTCATCTCTTAGATCATAGTAAGCTCTAGAACCAAGAGCATCTGCAACATCATAAGCTTGTTGTTGGTTCATACCTTGCTTTTTAGCAATATCTACGAAATGGAATTCTGCATCTTGGATTGTGTCGATACCTCTAGTTTGGAGAATGGTAATGAGAGGATACATTTCTGCTACCAAAGGATAAGCTTGGAAGAAATCTGCTAGTGCTCGACTAATTTCTAGTTGCTTGAAGCCTTCTGGCCAACTGTCTTTATCAAAAGCTTCGCAAATTTCATTTTCATCGTTCGCATCAGTTGTCACTGCAATGTTGCAAAGTAACAAAATGAAGCGTCTTAAGAATTTAGCATTGTATTCATGATCAAACATATTTTGAGCTTGAGCAAGAGCACCATCATCAGATTTTGTGAACATGAAATTGAGTGCAGTTTTTGCATCTTTTTTAGCCAAAGCGTCATCCACTTTGGTAGATGTTGTTTTGGGTTCGGGGAAACCAGCACTTGTTGCCCATGTTGAAACAAAAGACCCCTTTGCAACTGTATTCTTTAGATATGCCAAGCTTTTGATGATAAAATCCGACAAAACTGCAACAGCTTGGGGGTTTGAATCAAAGTTGGTCTTTAGAATCATGTCGGTAAGATAATACAATTGTACTGGAGCAAAAGACTGATTCAATGCTGTTTGAGCCCAACCTTGTGCACCTGAAACATTATCTCGAATCGCTCTACCAATTAAATAAGCAGAACCTTTCCAAGCGAGATTATGTGTTTCTCTTTTTTGAGCCTTACGAGCAATCACATCCTTAGTATCGCTTGCAAGAATCTTGGGGTATTCTGCTGGTACATACCATGTAGGACTTTTTGTGGTTTTCATCAAAGCTTCAAAGGCTGGCCAAGCTGAGGAAACAGGAAAGGCTGTTGCTACTTTCTTGGTAATCGCAGTTCTTGCACCTACATATAAGCAACTGATTGCCTTTACAATGTCAGCTTCTTCTGTTTGAACCTTACACCAATTGATAAAGCCTTTTGAACGAAGAGCATCACCATTGTCAATAATATAGCCCCATTCAATGTTGAGAGCTTTTTCTCTTGTAGCAGGTGCCCATGCAAGATTTTCATTTTCTTTTGCATTAGCATCAAAAAATGGACCATAAAGGTATGGGAGTGCTGCACCATCATCATCTGCATAAATACAGCAATTTGGTTGAGTTTTACCTGCAACCTTGTCTGCATAAACATTTTGAATAGAGCAATAATTACCATTCTCGCCAACACCCTTGCCTGCAAAATACATTTTTTCAGGAGCAATACATCCTAGAATTCTAATGCGATTGCTATCTGACCACAAGGTATCGATCTTACCTTTGATTTGTACAGTATCAACATTAACACTTGTTAAGCCAAGATATGTAGTACTACCAAAATAGTAATTGAATTCTGGACAGTTGACAATATCTAAGACTGATAAGGAGCATGTACCGATCGCATCAGCTTTAGCCTCATCAATCGCTTCGGATTTCTTTCGTGCTGCATTGATACGAGCTTGAATTGCTGTTCCTCCATGACGGAATTCACTCTTTTCTGTTTGAGCTATGGGGAGAACAGATGCGAGTGCTTTGCAATCTTCTAGATACAAGCAACGAACTCTGTCTGTGATACAAACTCTTTCAAGCTGAGAGAAATTCTTGAGTACTACAACTTGTGAGTCTAGTTCAATCGTATCTTCACCAGCCATCTTTGCAGCGGTTCTAGAACCACCTCTCAAAGGATTGGGTATTACAGTTTGGTCAATTACCAAGAGATCAACTTGTAGAGCATCTGGACTTAAGTCAATATCCCAAGTTCTACCAATAAAACCACAATCCAAAAGTGCAACCAAGCCTTTGCCGGATTCCTTTGCATCATAGCTTTCATAGATCACAAATGGGTTTTTGTCATCGCTGCCCCAAAGAGCAAAGAAATCTGTCATAGTACCATTGATCAACAAGCTGTCTTGCAAGCATGGTTGACCTTTTGCGTAAATTGTGACTCGATTTGCTACTTGGTTTGGAGTATTCGCACCTGGTAACTCAATGTATTCTAGGTTTGGGCAGTTATCCAACATCAATTTAACAGCTGATGATGAATTCACTTTGATGTGTGTAACATCAGAATCCTTGATGATGATGTTACCTTCAGAGGATGGGGTAATCGCTACTGCTTTGCTAGACACGCTTGCATTACCTTTGGTATCGCAAGACACTGCCTTAAACGCAACCTTGCTTAAACCATCAACATATGATATATCTTTTTTTGCCATTTTTTTGCCTTTCATTTACTGAATAGGAAGTGGGTTGAGCTTATTTTTTTCGTTTAGTTTGAGAATGCTTTGGATTTTCTCTACTGTAGGTGTAAGCATCTTCTTGTGAATATCTAGAATATCTAGGTGATATTTCATCAGCATCTTCATACACAGAAGCTCTGTCATATCCGATATTTCCATGTAAATTTTCACTTGGGTTGCTACGAGAATGACTTACTGTAGACTTTGATGTAGAACTGCCTTTACTATACACTAAACCTTCAATCTCTTTCAAGTTTTTTATGCGAGTATGTTTTGGAGCAGGGTTTTCGATGATATCCATCGTCAAGTTCAGCTTCTTTGTACAAGCTTCTACCCATGACTTGTAAGATGGGATGGCATTGAGATAATTTTCAAAATCTTGTAGGTTTTGATCTTGAATATCGAATATCTCAGATGCCGACAGTACACTAGGAACAGAACCACCTTGCTCTTTTGCAGCTTTGATTTCCATATTGCGTTGTCTTCTAGCTGCTTTGATTTTGTCATTTTCTAAGTTAAGAAACACTCTTTCCATAATCATTCTTAGTCTACGACCTAAATCTCTACCATAATTGATTTTAGCACCATATACAGAAACACCTTTGTCATCACTAAAATAATCGCCAAAAAAAGATTCTTGATTAACTAAATCTCTTGCAAAACCAAATGCATTTTCTAGTATCTGCTTTGTCTTAGCATCTTTTAGATTATCTTCAATAACAAATTCCCACTTTCTTGTTTTTTGATTCAATGAATGTCCTTTTTGGGCAAGGATTTCTGTTTGGCTGATGAATTCGGAGCATATTGTAGAAACTAAGAAATTTGCAGTTCCAACATTTCTAATGATGTCCAAAGCTACGGTGGCAACAGGGTCTAATTTTTTAGCAGTACCTAAAAAGTATTTTTGATTATCGGAGCTGTATTTCAAAACCTCGTTGATTAAACTATTTCCCCGACTATTGGTAAAGTTGTTTGTACTCAATTCTTTAGAAATGTTTTGTCTAGAATACTTTGACATATTGGGTTTTTTAGATGTACCAACAAGAAGCTTGTACCATTCTAGAAATGGATAGCCAGTTGCCTTACCAATTAAACCATAAATCATGTCATCAAGTGTAGCATCGGAAAAATAGTTAACTGCGAGCCCTTCCCCCACTGATGACACATCTTTTTGGTATAATTCTTGATAGTATTCAAACAAATACAAGGTTTCGGAAACGCGAGTCCAAGAACGAGGAGATGGCCAACCCTTTTCAAGATCAACATTCATGTTATGGAGTCTTAGGTTTGCAGGAGTTTCATTACCTGCTGAGATGGTATTTGGGTTAGTAGCATATACAGCGATTCTGTCGGACATGAATGAGTAGACAGATGGGTGAATGCCATTTAAGACACCCCATTCGCACCATTCAAAGGCTTCAAGCTTTGTTCTTAAGTGGAGAAAACGATTCGCTAAAGCACTTGACATCGCCCCAGCAACTGCCTTTTGACCTTTTTCATTACCTGCAGCACAAATGAACCAACCAGGTGGAACTTTGTAACCAGCTTTACCTTCCCCAACATCTCCAAGCTTTCTATCTAGAATCAATTCGTAAGCAGCTGCTTGCAATGTTTTATCGGCAGCAGTCAATTCATCAAAGAAAATAATCCCACGAGAGTTTGGGTGTCTTGGCCATTCGGTAGAGAGATACCATTCTACTAAGCCTCTGTCTTCATCTGGCACTGGAATACCTCTCATATCAGATGGGTCTTTTTGTGCCAAACGAACATCTACAATGTCTACACCTAATTCTTCAGCAACTGCTAAAATGATAGAGCTTTTACCTACACCAGGTGGACCCCACAAAATAATAGGTGGTAAATTTTTTGAAACCTTGCTTGCTTTAGGATATTTACAATCTCTTAATGGAATACCCCTATCTTCACATTCTAGTTCATCTTCATCCATTGCATTCAAGATTTCTTTTAGGCAAAAAAGTAGGATTTCTTGAGCTCTACCCATACTTACGGTTACAGCTTTTTGCACACTTGTTGTTGCGGTTGTTCCTGCCATTTTATTCTCACTTTCAAAATAAGATTTGAGTTTAGTTTAAGTTTGGAAATAGATTCAGTCTTCTTTTGCAACTTTTTTCTTGGTAGTTACCGGTGTTGGAGTACCACTAGTAGCAGCACTTGCGGCAGCTTTCTTTCGAGCAGATGGCAATCTAGACATTTGTGCATCTGTTAACAAGATGTAATCTTTAGGAAAATCTTTTGGATCTGGGAAAGATTTGAAATACCGATCTTCAAATTTCTTTCTTTCTTGGAAATATTCCTCACAAGCTAAATCACTATCTGCAGATGTGGAATGAAACAAGATATTGTCCATTTTCAAAGTTCTAAGTGTTTGTTCTAGAGCCCTACCAATCAAGATTGCGATCCCTGCTCTAGCAGAGATTGGAATGCTATTGATGATTTTGTACATATTGACAAGAACTAGCTCTTTAATCTTTCTACGCTCATCTTCATTAAGACGTCTACCTTCCGTATTGTAGTTGAAAACATCTTTAGTTTCGTTGAGTAAAACACCTGCTACTACTTTTGGTAATAAGATCGCACGATCAATTGATTGTTTCACATATTCATCCTCGTCCAAAGTAGGTCCTTTTGTCCAACATTCAATTACTTTTGCAAAATAAACTTGAGCTTTAGTACCATCGATGTCTGATACTTTGTTAGGATCATTGTACCAATTTTGTATATTACTCAACTCAATACCTTGAATTTTTGGGTCTTTGAATGTGATTTGTTCTGTCAATATTTCACCAGGATTGCTACGAGTAGCTTTCAATCTCGCAGGATTAGCTTTCACAGTTTTTAGTCCAACTAGATCAGTAATGCCAGGTGTTAGAAACCAAGTCATGAAAATTTTCGCACTGACATCCCTAGATCTCCAAAATGGCATAAAGTTAGTGGCTTGCCCTACTAACCCATAAATCATGTCTTGCAAGCTACTTTCAGTAAAACGAGAAAAAATCTTATTCTTTACTTTTTTAATTCGTGCTTGTTTTTGAGCATCTGCAGTATCTCCACTATAAGACCTTGATCGTTCACTAGAGATACGATCATAAGCATGCAAAATACTTGAAACTCTTTCCCAAGAACGAGGAGATGGCCAACCCTTTTCTAAGTCAAAATATTCTGGATTCATATTGTGTAATTTGTCATCAGAAGTTACACCAGGTAAGGCGGTAGTATCTTCGATATAGTCGATGACAACTGGATGTACATTACTTTTTTTAGCCCAATTAATCCAATCTGCTGCTTTAGCTTTAACTACAACATGGAGAAAACGATTTGCCAAGGCACTAGACATTGGTTGAGAAACTGCTCGGTCTTGTCTTTGATTACCTGCAGCAACGATCAGCCAACCAGGAGGAACTTCATAACCAAATTTACCTTCGCCAACATCCCCAAGCTTTCTATCTAAAATCATTTCATAAGCAGATACTTGTAGTGTTTTATCAGCAGCGGTCAACTCATCAAAGAAAATAATCCCACGAGAACTCCAATCTCTTGGCCATTCGCTTGAAAGAAACCATTGTACTGCTTTTGTTGCTGTGTTGGGAACTGGCAAACCTCTCATATCTGTAGGATCTTTTTGTGCCAAACGAACATCTACAATGTCTAGATTCATTTCTTGAGTGACACCAATTACCATTTGACTTTTACCTACACCAGGTGGTCCCCATAACATAATAGGTGCAAGAGATTTGGCAACCTTGTTCCCTCTTTTGTAAGGACATTTTCTCTGTCCTGTTTGTTCATCAAGACCATTATATAGTTTTTTCAACTCCGAAGGGCTTGTTGCATCTCGATTTACACCATATTTCTTACAACATTCGATTTCATCTTCATCCATCGCAGCATGAATCTTTTTTAGAGATAGGCGAATAATTGCTTGGACTCGATCAGAACCTATTTTTTCAATATCATAACCAGTACTCATGTTTTACTCCTTATCAAAGGTTTCGTGAAATTATCTGTCATTGTAGGTTATCCAAAATCTTATGCAAACAAAAAAAACAAAATTTTTTGTTTGCAATTCCTTTTTCTAAATATTAACTACAAAGTATGTTATAAAACTTTTAAATCTCAAATCTCCAAAAATAGGAAGCTATATGTCTATGATTCACAAAATTTATCATCAATTTTCACAGCCTTTCTTTGAAAATGAACGATCTGCCCTACAAGATCGAAAACTCAATCAAAGCTTTGATAGCTTGTGCCAAAACCCCAAATCTCAAATGTGTCAAAGTTTAGGCTACTCAAATATTCAACAAGGTTTGGATAGTTTAACAGACCGAGAAGTAATCCTTGTACCAATTCAAAACACTCTTGCTAGCTTTGTGATCCATACTGATACCGCAAATCTGTCTGCTCTTGGTTTGAATTGGATGTTATCCTATGAAATTGCAGAACTAGCAGGCTCATCCATTGCAAGCATTGAAATCTGTGAGAGCTGTTTACAAGAAACAAGTATTGCTCGTATTCAAGCTCAAGACAAAAAGCTATTCCATCTCATCCTCGACCCTAAATTTGTTTTGAAATCTCAAGCAGATCGTGGCAGAATTTTGGTTGAACTCTTGATTCAAGCTATTCTAGAGTTTGAATACAATTTCTGTAAGTATAGTATTGAATTAGATGCATTCATTAAGAGAATGAATGACAATCAAGTTTGGCACTTGTTGGAATCAAAGCTAGAACAAGGAGATGCTGGTTCTCGTATTACTAGAGAGCAATTCGATCGAATCCAAGATGATGTACTTACTACATCTACCCAAATTCTAGGTTTCATGGATGACATTCAACAAACATCCGATGAACAACACTTGTTTGACATTGTTGAAAGAATTCAAGCACATGTACTTAAACACAAAAAGTTTTTCCTATTGCTTGATTTCTGTGCAAGAGATATTCGTAATGATTTTGCATACCATAGGATTTATATGTCCAATCTCTGTGCAATTCCTAGCTTTATTGTACCTATATCCTTAACAAAAGGAAGATCGAGATCTTTTATGCCTAACACTCGAAATTCAAATCAATCAAGTGGCTATGGTTATGGGCGAGAAGATTCTACTGCTTTCGGTTGGGAACCACAAGGCTCAGAGCTTGAAAACTATGCATGGTATCAAGAAGCACCAAAATCTCGTAGCTTTCAATCCTCTAGTAAGGTTGACAATTCTAGGAGTGATTTACAAGATTATGCATGGTATCAAGAAAGTGATGATGAGAGTGAATTATCTAAATATGCTTGGAATCAGCCTCAATCTTCAACAAACACACAAAAGAAATCTCAAAAGAGAGATTCAAACTTAGAAGATTATGCATGGTATCGTGAAAACGATGAAAATGATTTTTCTGAACAATCGGACAGATTTGATTCTAGGAATCTTTTCCCCAAGAACATCGATCAAACTAGAAGATTTGACATTCATCCTATCGGACTTAAGGATGATGCACCTCGCCCAGCTCATACAACAAAGCGAGTCAAAAAAGAAAACTAGTTTTGTATGTATTAAGTATTGAGTACAAAAGTGTTGTTTCCTAATCAAAATTTGTACTTAGCTTTATGTAGATTATTTTTTTTTCAATTT
>Ga0194118_10001222_pt1 | contig 38122 bp, 26 predicted proteins | sample TA2MahsurfametaG_2_FD_148662 | JGI IMG/M metagenome (GOLD analysis project Ga0194118, IMG submission 148662) | Freshwater microbial communities from Lake Tanganyika, Tanzania - TA2015013 Mahale N5 surface | ecosystem: Environmental > Aquatic > Freshwater > Lake | place: Tanzania: Lake...
CCGGGTCTGTTTGTCTTACTGGAAGAGACTTTGAGTGCCAATCCTCCGAGGGAATGGGCAAACCGGGCTTTCTTGAGGGGGTGGTTGGCCGGGTTTGTTCTCCAACTTCTTTTAGACTGTTTCTTAAAAAACACAGCACCGCAGCTACTTTTACTATTTCAGCTCCTTCCGGTTTTAGAGTTTCCTTTTCCCCAGATGGCACTGATTTAGGTTCAACTTTAGTTACGCCAACCAGTCAAAACCTTTCAGAAACGATTTTAGTATACGTTTATCTAGATCCTTTAACTCGTGGCGAAAACCTGTCTGGCAATATAACGGTATCTACGGAAGGACCTTCTGCGGGACCTTCAAAAACCATACCCGTTTTAGGCCGTAATTCTGCCGCTCCAGTAGTTGCTGTTGTAAAACATAAAAATCTTGTAACTCCTACCTCGAGCAATCCGGTTGTTGGCGTTGATCTCGTTTATGAGCCGGAAAACAGCAATCCCGTAACTCTTACCGGCTTTACCCTAAATCCGCCGCAATACAGCTTTTCACCCTTTTATTTTGACTCTTCGGCACTTCCAAATGTACAAGCGCAATCTCTCGATCTTGATTCTTGGTCTTTGGTGCAACCCTCAACTCCGGGAATTGTTGCGGTAAAGGTAAGCTGGCCTGAATTTACAGACCCGGTTCAAGGCCTCTCTTTTGCCGCCGGGCAACAGCTTGCTTTTTACAATATTCTTCCGGGATCTACTTCCAGCCCTGTTTATTACGGCGCTGAAAAATATATTGAGATTGAGAAGGTTACCCCGTTGCCTCTTGGCTATTCTTACTCCCCGCCGTCTCCAATATTAAAAAATGTCTCGGGATTTGCCGAAACTCAACCGACTATTTATACAAAGTTTCTAGGGACCGAATCGTCTGGTCAATCTTACGAATCCGTCTCAGCCCCAAATTTCCCGGGAAGTTATTCTTTTCTTGCGGCCATTCCGGATAAACCCGCCGAGTTTTACTTTCTGGACTCTGAAAGACAGGCTATTCCCCATGGTCTTGTTACCGGCAGCGTGGTAACTGCTTTCTCAAGCGCCACAAACCCAATAACGTTTAGCACTTTAAACTATGACCCAATTCAAATTCCATCAGAGATCTTTGTTGATCCGAACGACCCCCAAAGTTTTAACATTCGTAAAGTTTCCGACCCAACGCAGTTTTTGAAATTCGCCTTTTCTGGTGATTTTTTAATTAGCGTCAATCAAGGAGGCTCATTAGTCTCGTCAAGTTCAGTGTTAGGCCTTTCAGACAGCACAATTGCCCCGCCAAATTCAGGAGATACCATAGCTTACGCACCCGACTATATTGTCCAAAGAAGAGCCGTTTCTGTCTTCGCTTCCTCAGATAATATTTATCCGGCAACCGGAATATCAACTTCTTCCTTTAGAATTTCAGGAGTTTTGAGTTCTGATTCAATTTCAGTTTCAGCTTTAGCTTCAACGCCAGAGAACTTTTCTGGCTATTTTAGCCTTTCTGATAACGAGCCTATTTCCAACCCAAACGACACCTTCCCTAATTTGTATTACGGGGTTAACTCGTTTTTATCGTTTTCCGGAAGTCCACAAAACTTATCTAAATACCTCTTTCCCGAAAGGTTTTCTTCCAGCATTGCCCAGGTTTACAGAAAAGCCCTGTTGGTAACTAGGCCAGAACTTTCAACCGCAAGTTTCAATGTTTCACGGGTGTACGACGGTTCTTCCTGGTATGATTACGACGGTACCCTTTCCGTCACTGGGGTTGAAGCTGGGGATTCTGTGATTGTCGATCACGCACTAAGCGCTTTTGACTCAAACCCTAGTGACGAGCCAATTGAAACCGGTTCTAGCGTCCGTAATCCTCACCATGCTTTTCCGGAAGTTCTTCTTTCCGGCGCCGACGAACTTTCCTATTTACCTGTTCTATCTGACCACCAGTTAGCTTACTTAACTATAACTCCTAAAGAACTTTCTTTTTCAACCACTGACCCAAATCTTCAGAAGACTTACGACGGCACTCCCGAATTTTCGGGTTTGACCCTTCCGCTGGTTGGGGCTGTAGGGTCTGATGAAGTCTTTGTTTCTTCTCTTTTGGCAAGCAGCAAAGACTTTGGTTCTGATAGGTCGGTTGTTTCCGCAAACCTAAACGGTCGACAGGCAAAAAACTATACGCTTAATATTAATACCGGTTGGTCTGCTTCTGCCAATATTTCCATTGCCAAACGTTCTCTTTCGCTCAGCCTTACCGCTTCTAAGGTTTATAATGGTCTGAACAATCCAAGGATACCCTTGGTCTCTGGGCTTGTCGGGGCGGATACAAGGCTTCGAACAGAGCCAATTTGCTACGGCCCCCTTGCTCCAATTTATTCCTCATCTTCAGTCGGTTCTGGTATAGCATCGACGTCCAACATTGCTTTTTTTGGTGGAGACTCATTAAACTATTCTGTGTCTTTTGTCGGATCTTACGACGGTTCCGATCCTACAGGGCCGTTAGGAACAGTTGTTGCAGCACCTCTTGTTTTATCTTCAACCGGCGTAACCGGAACTAAAGTCTATAATGGCAGTACCGAGGCTTCTCAGGAAGTACAGTTTTCCCTTGTTGGCGCAGTCGGTACTGATTCCCCAACAAAAGCAGATTTTAATTTTACGGCAACCCTAGCAAACCCTAATCGCGGATTACGGGCCTGCCAAGTATCCTTGTTAGGCTTTAAAAATACTAGTCCGTATTTTGGGAACTATATCGTCAGCAACCCAGAAGGCGGTTTCGCAACTGGAGCCATAACCATAACCCCAAAACTGGTTGGGGGTGCCGAGGCCGCCTCCTGGTTAGTCTTAGACGGAGTTTCCGGCGGAACATCCGTAATCTACAAAAACCAAAATCCAACTGTTTCTTTCAATGTGCCGGAAACGCCTTTAGGGACCACTCCCACAAGTTTTCTGTTTGAGTTTGGAGGCGTCGCCTCTCCGGAAGCCAAAATAGTTGGTTCTTACAAGGTAAGGCTTCTTTTCCCGGGGTGGGACGAGTCGAGTTCGACCAGTAATTACCGACCAGACCCAGCCGAAAACGCCGAGTATGTCTTGCTCCCTTTTTCCGTTCAACCCAGACCTTTGACTGTTACCTCGGTCACAGTTCCGCCAAGAAACTATGGTTCGACCAATTGGCCAACTGCTTCGCTGGCTTATGTGGTTCAAAATGAAGTTCCGGGTGTGACTTCTGGCGTTGGGGTTGTCGGGACTTACACCTCTGGAAACGGTGTTTTTGTCCCTTCTTCCCAAATTCAAATTTCCTATTCAGCCACTAATCCAAATTTCACAGTCAGCGGCCCGAGCTCAATACCCGGAGTTGTGGCTCCAAAAACAGTTACAGTTTTGTCGTCTGTGGATGTTTCGTCTGTCACAAAAGTTTATGACGGGACAACAGATATTTTTTCAATTCAATGGGCTGGAATTACTCCTGGAAGTTCGCCTGCGCTTGGCGGGGTTTTGGCCGGGGATGAAACTTTTGTTTCTGTTGATCCAAGCTCTTTTTCAACTGCCAGGTTTTTAAGCCGAAATGCCGGCCCAAGAGGTGTGGTTGCCAACTTCACCTTGGCAGGTAGTCGTAAGGATAACTATAATCTCACTCAACCCCTTTATGAGGGGCAAATCGATAAAAAAGTCATTTCTTTTGTCGGTTTGCATTCGAACGACAAGATATTTGATGGTTTAAACACTGCTTTTATTATTAACAATGGTTTTGAATACACGGGAATAGTTGAGTCAGATACCCAAGTATTTCCAAAAACAGCTCCTATTGGAGTTCTAAACGCCTATTTTACAAATTTTAATTTTGGAACAGGAAAACAAATTAGGCTAAAAGGTCTTTTACCGCCTACCCCAAACTATGTAATTGAGTACCTTCCTGGGACTGAAGATGAATTAGCTATGCCCGAGCGGCCGGGACTGCCCTATCAAATATATAAAAGAACCCTAAAAATAAAACCCAAGGATTTTTCAAAATTCTTTGGTGATCTGGTTTCGCAAGAAGCCTTAAATTTAAGCCCTGATAATTTCTTTATTTCCGGGCTTGTGCCTGAAAATCAAAACAATCCGATAAACCCTGCAACCGGGAAGTCTTTTGGTGACGAAATTTTGAACATTGATCGGATTCTTGAAAACGGGTACCAACAAAACACTGGTATTGGCATTCTTCCCAACGTGAGTTACGCAATCAATCCGATTTTTAAGACAGACCGAGGCTCACTTTCCAATTACGATTTTGTCAATGGCCAAACGGATTCTCTTCTTAAGGGGAGTCTTGTTATTGAAAACGTGGCGTTCAAAAACCTTACAAAAACTATTAAAGAGGCGATATGGGAAAAGGAGTGTACTCCTTTTGGTTGCAAGGATTTAAATTGGTTTGAATTGGTTGGGGCTCCTAATCGGTTTATTTTGGCGGTGGACTACAAGGGGACTGTCATTGGAAGCCCTCCAGAACCGGTGGATGGCCAGAAACTTGAGCTGCAACAAAGCACGTCTTCAGATCCAGAAGTCCTGGTTTCTGAGGGCTAGGGGCTTCGATATCTTGACTAAAAGTGTTCTAGATATAAAAATGGAAGGATAGGTTATGGCTGAAGTCAAAATTACCGAGTTACCTGCTTCCGTAGTCCCAAACGATTCCACGGTAGTGCCTTGCGTCTTGCAAGGCACCACCCGTCAATTGTCCCTCGAGCACTTGAAAGACTACATGGATGTCCCAACTATTTATGTGAAGTTGGTTCAGGCTGTTCTTCCCATAGAGACTACTCCCTCAACCGGGATTGCGGAAGAGGGGACTATTCGAATTCGGGAATCGAGCCCGGAAACCCCGGGCACCATGAGCATAGAGCATTACAACAAGGTGCAAAACGCCACCAATACCTCGATTGGCAATCTTCTCGTAATCCGAGACGGGCAGGGTTCTTTTGAGGCCAACAATATAACTTTAAGGGCTCCGGGTTCCGGGGATACGGACTCTGGTACTTTGACCGGAAATCTGACCCAAAGAAAAGGCACGGATGTTGGGGTTAACGCAAAGCTTGGCGAGACATTAAGATATTCCGCTAAAGTAACTACTCTGGACGCCCAAACCACAGCTAATGTGGGCACTTCTCTTTCTGTTTCGGTTGGCCCCCTAACTGTTGGTGGTGAAACGAACGTTAAAATCGAAAGCAATGGAAAAGCTCTTTTTTCAAACGATGTTACCGTAAATGGCAATTTGTTTGTAACTGGGTCTGGAAAAGAAATTCGCGGAGCCGTTAACACTACTGGAACGGCATTTCCAGGAAGATTTACCACCCTTAACGCTACAACGTCTTTAGATGTTGTCGGACCCACCACATTGAATGGGGCTGTCCAAGTTAAAAACAATCTCACCTTCGATGCTGGAAAAGTTTTAAACGCTCCGGAAGGTAGCTTGAGCGCGGCTTTTATTACGGCCACCGATAAGTTTATGGCCACAACTTACGAAGCTCCTCAAGGCCAGTCCGCTGTCTTTAAGGGTACCTTGCAGGGCAGCGCAACCAGCTTGACCACAGGTCAGTTGATCAGCCTAGGTGGCGTTCTTAATGGCTCCAGCGGCGTTGCCTTTAATGGCACCTCTCCCGCAATTTTAAACGCTGGTCTTAACGACGGGATCATCAAAAACCGTCATTTGGCTGCGGACTCCGAGATAGAAGACAATCGACTAAAGACTTTAAAGACTGGTGGGAAAGTTGCTAATTCGGCTACGACCGCAAATTCCGCAAATGTTGCAAACACTATTGTTGTTAGAAATGGCAGCGGTGACTTCAGCGCCGGCACAATTTCAGCTACTCGCTTTGCCGGAACCGCAGATGTGGCGAGTTCTCTTAACGGATCGGCAACGGCAGAAGGCTACACTTGGACAGGCCTAAATTACTTTCAAGGGAAGCCCGGCGGGGTTTTGACTGAAACAAATCATAAATTTCAAATTTACAACACCGGGTCAAATGGGGCGGTCATGTCTTTCCATCGTAACGGTGCTTACGCTGTCAATTTGGGTTTGGACTCCGATAACGTGTTTAGGCTTGGGGGTTGGTCCGATGGGAGCAAATTTCGATGGACAGCCGATACTGCCGGGAATTTCACGGCAAGGGGTAATGTCACTGCGTATTCAGATGAGACTCTTAAAACCAACTGGCGGGGGTTAACTGAAGAGTTTGTTGAGAAGCTTTCAAAAGTAAAAGCCGGCATTTTTGACAGAGTTGACGCACCAATCACCCAAATTGGCGTGTCTGCGCAAAGCCTTAAAGAAGTAACCCCAGAGGGTGTTCTTGAGGGCTCCGACGGGAAACTTTCCGTGGCTTACGGGAATGTCGCCTTGGCCGCCTGTGTGGCTTTGGCCAAGGAAATTTGTTCCTTAAAAGAAGAAATCAAGGCTCTTAAAGCCAGAGAGGTTTAGTATGAGTTTTTTAAAAATGCCACTTTCCGGAACAATTTCGGTTGCCGACGTAAACACGGTGTATGTCAAACCAGCCGGAACCCAGGAGAATTTTGATTCGGAAGACTTTAGGGAGCTTGCGGGGAAACCAACTCCGCAAACAACTATTGCCCTATCTGATTTATACGGGAAAGTCCCAAGACAGAAAATCACAATTGGGGCAGATAACAAAAACTCTTTCAATATTAACCTAAAAACCGCAGCTCGAGACGCAAAACCTAATGTCTTTGCTTTTTTTAATGGGGAGCCACAAGAAACCATTTTTGACTTCACGATCAAGGGGAATATCGGGAGCAACAGCCTAACTACATTTTCTCTTAGAACCGGATCTTGGCACCCAACTATTGGCCTAGTTATCAGGATTGGGCCGGTGAGTTACAAAAACCTTGTTGCTGTTTCTGCCGGTAGCGCAACGGGAAGCCCGTCAAATGGGATAGTTGCTGGACGTGGGGCGAATGGCACCAGTAGCGGCTGCTGCGATTGTCACTGGTGCCCCGCATATTCTAAGTCGGGTGGGGCAGCCATTTTAATTGAGCATGGCAGCGAAACGTTGCCGACAAGAATTATCAACAAAGGTATTATTGGTTCCGGGGGCACCGGGGGGCACGGGATTACTATGGACCGGAAGAGAAAGCATGGTTACCAGGGTGGTGGCGGGGCCGGGATTCCTGGGGGCTCAAAAGACGGTCATGGTGGCTATGGTTGCGGAGCCGATGGCACCTATCTTGAGGGCGGGTGCGGAAGTTTCCCCGGCGGGGATCTTGGTAAGGGAAATGGAAAACGGGCCACTCGGCCAGCAATTATTTTTGGGTCTTATAAATATACGATTGAAGGAAATGGCGTTGTGCGTGGAGAGCAACTTGAGACCATGCCAACAACAACAATTCTTTAATATGCCCTTAATACCCGGAAAATTACCCCCAGGCACCTGCTACGGAACCCCGCAGCAACTTCTTGAGGTTTTTAGTCAGCACCTTTCTGTCACTGGGTCAGATCAGGCAGTGTTGTACACAACATCTTTAGGCGATGCTCCCGTCGTTGTCGATCCTCTTGAGCCCTCCCCTAGGCTTTGGGTTGACCGAAAGGTATTGAATAGTCCAATTCTTTATAGTTATGGCGGAACTTCTGCGAAAAATTGGGTTCAGGTTGGTTCTCAAACTTTGACTCGTACCTTTACTCATACCCTAATCAATGACCTGGGTGGTGCGGTAAGCGGACGTTTTTGTTTTCCGTTTCTCGGCACAAGTTCGACAAATCTGGTTGAATTGCCCCCAAGGTCCATGATTCAATGGATTGCCGCAAGGACAAATGCTAAATTAACCAAAGGGGTATCAGATTTTACCTTGAAAGTTAGGGCCAACCCAGATGAGCAAAACCAAACAAACCCTTTTTATAACGACAACAGTTTTACAATCGCCAGCGGAGTGCAACTGGGTAACACTTTTGATTTATACCCGGATCCCACCAATACAACAAAACCAACCCTAATCTTTTGGCCTGGCCATGCTGATTTTGCCTCTAAGTGTTTTCTTCAGAAACAGGACTCTGTTCCTCCTGACCATATCTACACAAACGGAACACGCTTATGGATTGAGATAGGCCCAAGTTCTTCCACAGGTTTCACCGCCGGTAGCTTTACGCTTTGGGTTAATTATATCCAGCTACAGGGATGACGACCTTAGCCAAAGCTAGGCTTCTATTGGCGAAATACGCTGATAATGGCGTCTGTTCGACTGATTCCAGAGTCGTCTATCGGATCAACGAGGCCCAAAGAAGGCTATACGCCGTGCGCCCCTGGTTGGGGGTAATGGCAAAGGCAATCTGCGCAGTAACCCAAACCCAAGTTGGAACTGTTTTGCAAAAATCCTTTTTAGTCCCGCAAGGAGACGCTTTAAAGGAAGGTTCCGATAGCTTTATTGGTTTCGGGTTTCAATCCATTTCAAGAGTCGCCGAGTATACGCCGACCCCGGCAGAAGTTGCTTCTTCAAGCACGGTTTACCCGTACATAAAAAATAATACAGTCCAGGCGTTTATCAACGAAACGGCCGGGCTTCTTCAGGTATTTCCAGACCCTGCTAACCCCTACAGGTATGTCCTAGTTCCGCCAGTTGCCGGTGTTCCTTTAGCTGAAAAAGATGTAACCCATGTTGAAATTACCGGTCAGCTTAAATTCAAGCCGGCTGTTTTGGATTCCGATATCTTGCTGATTGACGACTTAGACGCTTTGAAGTTGATGATGCTGGCTCTTTGGAGAGAAGAGAACAACCAGATGGATTTGGCCAAAACCCTTGAGTTGAAAGCCTTGGAGCATCTTTCATCCAAAACCGATAGCGCTTTGGAGTCCGCAAGAAAAATAAACTATCAAAGTTCCATCAATTCCTACCCGTATGGAACGATGGGGTTCGTAAGATCCAGACTAGCTCTAGACCTTAAGAATGGACTTCGTCTTGATGACGGGGAGCTTACCGATTATGTCAACAAAGCCCTTGATCTCCTTGTTGACGAGTACAACTTCTTGATCCGAAATGGGCGCTATGGCGTCAAAGAAAGTCTTCCGTCTTTAAACCACTCGTTTTCCTATAACGACGATCAAACTCTTCCGATAACGGAGTATTCCACCGTAAAGTTGGGGGCGCTCTCCATCCAGGCAATGAATGCAAGTCAGCCAGATGTTGCGGAGGCTTTTAGGAAACAAGCAGTGCAAGAAATTGAGCAAAAACTTGCTACTGACGTTGAAAACAAGCGACATACGGATTATCAAGCGGCTTTGGATGGGGCCATAAACAACCGAAACACTCTTGGGTACATGGTCGCCAAACTTGCTCTGGACTTACCGCAGGGTCTTAGTCTTTCCGAAAAAGAGCTAGTTGAGTTGATCAACAAGGCCCAGGAAAAGCTGATATTCCAATACAACAACCTTATCAAAAGCCAGAGATACGGGGTCAAAGACGAAATTACAAACCTTACTTATTCCCCGGTGGCCTCCCTTTCCGCAACTCTTGCGATCACTGACTATTCCGCAGTAAGGTTTTCCGTGTTAGCCGAGATAAGTTTGAAAAGCCCGGACGGAGCTGAGCAGTTCTCGGCTTATGAGGAAAGAGCAAAGCTTAAGATGGAAGAACAATTGCTTCAAAATCTTGAGACAAAAAGACATTCAAACTACCGAAACGCCTTAAGTTCTTCGATTGAAGGTTCTTACGGTCAAATTAAAGCTCGACTGGCTTTGGACCTTGAAGACGGTTTGCGGGTTTCCAACTTTGAACTTGAGCAGGGAATCAAAAAAGCAGTCGAGAAGCTCGTTTTTAAATACAACACTTTCCTCAGATCCGGAAGGTTTGGGGTCAAATCTAACATCAGCGCCATTGCGCTTCCGATTGTGGTGATTGATGGGGCTCTTCCCCCAGAACCTTTAAGAGATTTTGAGACCATCAAGCTGGCTTATTTGTCAATTGCCTCGCTGAACAGCAACCAGATTGAGGCGTCCAAGGTGCTGGAAGATCAAGCCTTTTTAAAACTTGAGGAAAAGGTTAGTTTGGATTTGGAAACCAAGAGACATTCTGAATATCAAACCTTATTCGATAACTCAACGTGGGGTACTTACGGGTGGGCCAAGGCAAGACTGGCTCTTGAATTGCCCAATGGACTAAAGCTCTCCGACAAAGAAATCACGGATTTGGTTCTCAAGGCTCAAGAAAAACTTGTCACACACTACAACTTTTTGATCAAGGCGGGAAGGCTTGGGGTTAAAAAACCGCTTAGCTCAATCGCTATCAACTCAACCCCACCCGATACCGCATCTTTGCCGATAAGCTCCTATGAGGCGGTCAAGGCTGCCGCTCTTTCTGTGGCCGGCTTGGTCGGAGGACAGGCTGAAATGGCTTTGGCGATGGAAAAAGAGGCTCAGGGGTATCTAGAAAAAAGTTTAATTACCGAGTTGGAGTCAGATAGACACACCCTTTACACAACCGCCCTAGATACGGCCAGCCCGGACAGTTTTGGCTTTTTCAAGGCGAGGCTTGCTCTGGACCTCCCAGACGGATTGCGATTGTCGGATCAAGAAGTCGGTCGGCTGTTAAACAGGGCTGAAGAGACTTTGATTTTGCGCGGAAAGTGGCCGGGAACGGTGGACGAAATTAAGCTTACTATGCCGGAAGACGGAAACATCTATCTCCCGTTCAACATTGAAACGGTTTTGTCGGCTGCGCTTCCGGGCGGTCGTCCGATACCCGTGTATGGCCGAAGCTATGACTATCACGAAAATGGGCCTGGGTATTCGACCGCCGAAAGCAATAACCAAGATCCGGCATTGATCGACCGTGGCGAAACCTTTGCGGAAGGGAAGCGGGTGAGGGTCTACTTTATTCGTGGGAACACCGGAGAAGAAAAGTGTATTCGGATACTCTATAAAAGAAAAGCTCTTCCGCACACAACCGATTCTGAAAAAATGTACATCCTCAACTACCCGGCAATTCTTGAAATGGTTCTTGGGTTTCAAGCCCAAGCTTCGGCTCCCGACAAAGCCAAATACCATGAGGAAAACGCCATACGCCTTTTGAGATCGGAATTGGAAGAAAACAAGGGTCCCAACAGGTACAATCTTAAAATTCAGGCCAATGCTTTTGCGTTAAGCGAAATCCAGAGCTTGGTTTAGGCAGGTAAGCCGTTATGGCCTCCTTCTATGTTCACTCCTCGATTGAAAATGTAGGACTTACGCCAAGTTCTCCAGGCTGGTCTACATATTTTGACATTTGTGACCCTAATTGCACCATATATCCATCGATTCAGGTATCTTTTTCTTCGACAGAAAATCAGCGCCTTCAAGTAAAATTTTGGAATCAAAGTGAGTGGTCTAACTTTCCGGCTACGCTTGCTTCTCCAAACAATGACTATGCTGATTTCGAAATTCGTCTAAAACCAGCCGCAAATACTTCTGGGTATGTCTATGGGGTTGCAACTGGAATAACCTTCTCAATTTCTGCTGAAGGTTTTGACACCTATACTTCGCCAGGGTTTAGCGTAAACAACCCCGCCCCGGGGCCGGATACAACGCCTCCGGTAATAACCGTGCTCGGCGCTAACCCGTTCACATATTACAAAGGAAATCCGCTTCCGTTTGTTGACCCCGGAGCAACCGTAACCGACGACCAAGACTTAAACCCTTCTTTGACGACTTCTGGGGAAGTAGATGGGAATATTGTTGGGGAATACACGATTACTTATACGGCCACCGATGCGTCCTCAAATCAGTCTACCGCCACAAGAACCGTCAATGTGGTTGAGGACGAAACGCCCCCCGTAATTACCCTAAACGGGGATAACCCGTTAGATCTTACTTGTGGCGAAAGTTATTCTGAGCCGGGGGCCACAAGCACGGACAACGTCGACCCAAGCCCGAGCTTAGACATAACCGGGTCAGTGAACTCAGGTGTACCTGGGGCTTACACAATAACGTACACATCGGAAGATTTTTCAGAAAACACGGCAACCATTACCAGAACCGTCAATGTGATTGCCGATACCACGCCCCCCGTAATCACCCTAAACGGGAATAATCCCCAGAATGTGGCTCTTAACTCAACCTATTCAGACCCGGGAGCCATAGTCACAGACAACTGCGACCCCACGCAGTCGATAACAGGATCCGGAACAGTAAACACATCTGTTGCTGGTTCTTACACGAGAACTTATTCGCACACGGACAGCTCTGGAAACCAGGCAACTCAAAAGACAAGAACTGTAAATGTCGTAGCTGACTCAAATGTCCCCCCAACCATCACTTTACTCGGAGCCAATCCTCTGCAAGTTCCAGTCTCGCAACTAAACACCTTTTCGTTTGACGCTTCTTGCCTAAATCCTGGCGTTCAGTTTTCCGACTTACTCGATACCTTTTCTTACACTCCCGGCCAAAGCTTTAACTCAAGTGTAGACGGCTCATGCGGAGTCTGGTTTAACCCGCCCAATCAAGCTCCCTGTTCAAATCTTTGCTCGTATTTTATAGGGTCTTCTATTGGCACGTATTACATCACTTACGGAGCCAGAAATTCGAGAGGCCTAACCACTAGGGTTGCTAGAGCAATCCAAGTAGTCGCCGATACAACCCCTCCCGTAGTTACTCTAAACGGACCCTCAACGGTTTATGTTCCATATCGTGGGAACTACAGCGAGCAATACGCAACCGCTTTGGACAATAACTGCCAGACTTTTGACCAATGGCAAGTAAACCGACAATATTCGTCGGGTTTCAATCCTTTCGGCCAAAGCTCACCTGGAATATACTTAATTACATATTCAGCAACCGACTTTTCCGGGAATACCGGGCAAGCCGTAAGAACGGTTATTGTTCAAGACGATACCACCCCACCCGTAGTCACAAGAAATGGCGAGGCAATTGTTAACCTAAAGCACGGGCAAACCTGGAACGATCCTGGATTTTCCGCAACAGATTCTCAACACTATGAGTGGGAGCTGATAAATACGACAATTGGGTCAGTCAACAAAAACGTGCTGGGAACCTATTTTCTTACGTACCGATCAGAGGATCCGCGTGGAAATGTCGGGACTGCTTTAAGGACCGTTAATGTCGTTCCAAAAGCTAATCCCGCTTTAAGCATAAACGGAGGTTTAGCCCAAAGTATTGTGCAGAATTCTTCGTGGTATAACCCAGGATACGCAACTTCTGATCCGGACGGGATTTTCAGTAATTGGCAGATTACGGTAACCACGCAGGGGTCGGTTAACTCTGCGGTAATCGGGACATACCAAGTAATCTATACCGCTAAAGACCCTTTAAATTACACAACTTCAAAAACCTTGGTGGTCACGGTAAGGGATGGAATTGCGCCAGAGATTACGCTGCTGGGGCCTAGCCCCCATGTTCTGTTTGCATCTCCAGGTTCAAACTATCCAGATCCAGGCGCTTTGGTGTCCGACAATATCGACGCCTCTAGGATAATTCAAGGAACGGGTGTCGTGGATATGGCCACGCCAGGTTCGTACCAAAGAGCCTATTCAACTTCTGATTTAGCGGGGAATCCGGCAAACCCGGTAAGCCGTCAAGTTATCGTGGTAGAGCCACCGGATACCATCCCCCCGACTATTATTCTTTTGGGGGACAACCCTCTTGCAGTTCCGGTATTTTCGGATTGGTCTGAGGTAGACCCTGGGTATCTGGTTAGCGACAACAAGGATACCCAGGTTGAGGTGACAATCACAGGCTCGGTAAACACTTCTTTAAAAGGTTCTTATTCTTTAGAATACGAAGCAAAAGACGATGCTAACAACAAATCAACAGTTACGAGGGTTGTCAATGTCGTAGACATTACCCCACCCGTTCTTACTTTAAATGGGGAGGATTCTGTTTCCATACCAAGAAAAGGGAATTACCCGGATCAGGGGGCCAGCTTCGAAGACGATTACGATGAACCAAGGACGGTTCTTGGTGTTGGGGTTGTCAACAATTTGGTTGCTGGCTCCTACTTGCTGACTTACTCGACAACGGATTCCTCTGGTAACCCCTCTAACCAGATTCAAAGGACTGTTGTGGTGCAGCCTGACACAACACCACCCGTGCTAACCCTCAATGGGCCGTCGCTTATTTCCCTGGTTTCCGGGGAGCCTTACATTGAACAGGGAGCTACAGCAGTGGACCTGATCGATGGGCCAAGAACCGTATCTGTCACAATCCAGAAAATCCAATGAGCAACGTGACGATTTTGGAAAATGGCCTTTACGAGGTTACCTATACGGCAACCGACGAGTCCGGGAATTCCTCAAGCGTTGTTCGGACTGTCACAGTTTCGTCTTTGGCGTCAGATCCTGTCGATTCGACAAGCTCTTGCGGAGTCGAGCAACCAGACGCTATCACAGCATGCACTCAAGACGCTACCGCCCCCACCGTTTTAAATTGCCCAGCCGAACCTGGAGGCAACCCTCTTGAAACGGTTTGCATTCCCTGCGGGTCTAGGATTTACGGATGCACCAACCGTGCCGCTCTCAACTACAATATTCGGGCTACGCACGACGACGGTTCGTGCGTATTTTTACAACCCCCCGCATTTGGCTATGGCGGAACCTCCTTACTTTTGCCGCAGTGCGGAAGCATCTTTCGGTTTAGCCCAATCTTAACTGGAGGTCCTGTCGTAAGGTACGAAATTTGCAACTCAACAGCTAACCCTCCGCTACCTCCACCGCCAAGCTGGATAAACCTCGATCCAAAAACAGGACAACTATTTGGGGTTTCGCCCTGCGGTCAGGGGTTAGATTGTGATTTTGAGCCGTTTCAAATTCGAGTGTGCGCCATCAACAATGCGGGAGTCGGCTCAGTCACCATTACAATAGACCCATTCTGCCCGGTGGTTGTCCCGGGTTGCACCAACCCAAAAGCTGTGAATTTTAATCCGAACGCAAACCAGAACAATGGCTCTTGCCAGATTGTGGGTTGTCGGGATCCCCAAGCTCCCAATTTCGATCCGGAGGCCAACATTGACGGGTTTTGCGTAAAACTTGGTTGCACAACACCGGGAGCTTTAAATTATAACCCTCTGGCAAACACGGATGATGGCTCTTGCGTTTTTTGCCAAGACCCGTACGTGCAGATTATTTCTATCGAATGGGTTGAACCCTATTATTCCAGCGGGCTTCCGCCTTGGTTTACCCCAGACCCCGATCTGGATGAGCGTTGCTACCAATGTTACAAACCTTCCTCTGAGCAGGGTCATTGCGGCGGGTCGCTGACGCCATGCCCAGGACCGAGTGACTGGGTCGGAAGGGGGGACTTAGTTATCTCAGGTTTGGCTAGGAACACAACTCAAGTTCTTGTGACAATAAATGGAATCACAAAAACCGTGTTGGTTAGTTCGACTGGAAATTGGGTGGCCATTTTTAGCCGTGCGGAAGTGTTGCAATTCCCGTATGGTACTCTTGAAGTACAGGCAGCCTCTTCAAGCTTTTGTGCGGGCGGGCAGCCAGCGAGAGACTCTCGGCAATTTGAAAAGCCAGAAGAGATCAATCTTTTTTATGTTGGCGTTACTGCGAGCACTGGTTCCCTGAGATCGATTCAAACAATCTATGATTTCAAGATAAATGGCAAGCCTGTACCGCTAGATCCAAGGTTTCGTTCAGGTGAGGCGACTTTGGTGAGCCCTGATGTTTGGAGGCTTACCTCAAACAAATATGATTCCGGTGGGGGAATTTGGGCTATTGCCCCAACATTGACCGGAAAGATTAAAGTATCTTTTTCGTACACAATAGGGGGAGATTCAGAGGCCGATGGGTTTGCACTTATTTTCTCATCGGCCCCATTTTTAGCTGGTTTTGGCGGTGGGCTCGGTTACCAAGATGGCAACCCAAATAGCTTTGCCGTAGAAATTGATAGTTACCACAATGAATTTGACCCAAACAATTCGCATGTTGCCTTAATCTGGAGGGGACAGGTTAGGGCTCATCTTGCATTAGCAACTGTACCGATTCGGCCTGGGGGGAATCTAGAAGCCGAGATCGATTCTGGGGTACTCACCGTTCGATTTAACGGTATTGTTCTTTTTTCGTACCCCATCGACTTATACAAAATCCTTAACACGCCCTACTAAAGGCTAACATCTTGACAGAAAAAGTTATAGAAATAAAATGAAGAGATACCGATGAGCCAGCCCGTGGTTGAATTCCTCAAAAAACGCCTTTCCTTTCTTGGCTCAGAACAGGTGGAGTTGGTTTATTCCGAAGCTGAAAAGGTGTATTTTGAGTGCAAGGGCGCCCTCGGCCTTACCCGGGTTGACAAAGGAGTTTGGAGAATAGACTTCTTTGCAGCGGATGACAAAGCCACCCGAAATGAACTTATCAAAAAAGCTATTACGGAAAACGATGATATTGAAATTGTTACGTATCAAAGGGCAAAACATAACGACAAAGAGTTTTGGCACTCAAAGCCTTTTTGGAAAAAGCTTTTAGCCGTTTAAGAAAATGCCTAGAAAAAAACCATCATCCCCAACGTATTCGGCTCCCGTATACACCACTTTAACCCCAGGGGAATTGGGGGCGATTGATTTTGAAAAGATTAATCCTGAAAAGCTTCTCGACCTAGTCTTTGAAGAAATAAAGCCGGAAGAAGTCCTTGATCTAAAGCTTAACAAAATACGGCCAGGTGAATTAAAAAACACCGTCTACGAAAGGCTTACGGAAAAGGGTATGACCGCAGCCCAGTTGCAAAAGCTGGACAGTCTCCCAGAGCTAAGGCTGTCGACTCTTGAACAACTCCCCGATCTTCAACTGCGCCAGCTTGCAGATCTTAAACAAGTAAAACTTGAAAAACTTGGTGAGCAGCCAGATCTTAAGCTAGATCGATCCGCCAAGGACGATGTTTCAACTGTTTATGGAGACGAGTTTGGTAGGCAAAAAGATGTTCTCGGTACTCTAGCCGCCGTCACTGGGGAAGCTAATCGTCTTGACGATGAAGAGGTCTTAAAAAGCCTAGATAGAACATCCCCCGGATTGCGGGACTCCATCCGCAGGCGAATGGCAAACACCGAAGCTTTCCAAAAAGGTCAGTTTAGCTCAGAGGCTCTATCCGACATTTTTAGACAAGCAGCCGCTACTGGTGCCGCAACCGGACTGCAAGGGGCATCCTCAGCCCAAAAGTCGCTTACAATGCGAGATCTCGGAAGGAGCGTAACCGACCTTATGCGAGAAGGCGATGCCAGAGTCCTTCAAGATAGGCAGTTGGCCGACACTCTGCGTGGTGGGAACATGCGAGTGGGAGACCAAATCCTTTCAACTCGAGAAATTTTAAATCGGAGAGACCGGGAATACGAAGACAATCTTGGGGCTACCCGAGAAGAGCAGCGAGACAAGACGTTTACCGAGCGTCAGAGAAATATGTACAATAACCAGTTGGCCAACCAGGAAATTATGGCCAACACTGATTTGGAAAACAAACGCCTCTTTTACAACATTGGCCTAGCAAACGAAGAGCGTCGCTCAAACGATGCAAAAGCTGTTCAACGCCAACTTATCAATTTTGACATCAATAACCAAATGCTCCGTGACAAATCCATGACAGACCGCCAAGTGGCCTTGGCGAACTACGACATGGAAAATGAGATGCGGCGTGAACAGGGAAGGCTCAATAACCAGGCCACACTATTCGACCTAGGCTTAACAAATCAGGAGCGGGAAATGTTCACCGGGCTCCGCAACCAGGAGTTTTTGTACAATCTAGACGCTGGCAACAGGGAGTCGGCGTATCGAACAGATCAGCTAAACGCCGCAAACAGGTCCAATCTTGCGCTTAGAAATCAGGCAATTTTGGCTAACACTGCCGGATTAAATGCCGCTTACCTTTCCAACATTGATACTGAAAATCGGACACGGTCGGCGAATCTTGGCTTCCGACAAACGGAAACCCTGACAAACCTAAACATCAAAAACAGACAAGCTGAGGCAAATGCACAAGCGGCAAACATGACAGCTCAGGCCAGGTACGAAAACGAGGTAAAATATGGTGGCAGCCCGTTTGGCTCGCTTTTTGGAGGTATGGGAGGAGCCTTGGTTGGCGGGCTTGTCGGAACTCTTGTTGCGCCTGGGGTTGGGACTTTGATGGGGGCTGGTTTAGGTTTGTCTATGGGTGGGCAGGTGGGCGGTTCTTTTGGGGGAGCTCAAGGACAAGGGATGGGCAGCATTCTCGGTGGAGCCGGGGGCATGTTAGCCAATTTTGGAGGAATGATGATGCCGGCTACCGCCGCCCCATCATTACTTAGTAGTTTTAATACTGCCACAGGCGGGTTTGGTATGCTTGGTGCAAACAACGTGGCGGCTGCGTCAATGGGTAACAACATGACTTATAACTGGCTTGGAAGGTCGGTTAGCGGATTAGATTTCTCAACCCCGCAATATTTTAGGTAAAAATTATGGGACCGGCAGAATACGGACTTCAGGCGGGGAACCAGCTTACGATGATTGGAAATTCGGTAATAGGCAACTATTTTACCGGCCGTCGTCAAATGATGGCGGAAGAACAAGAAAAGAGGCTGATGCAGGAGCTCAGCCTTCGGGAAAGAATGTTTCAAGCTCAGCAATCCCAGTTTGATCAGGACTATTCCCTAAGATACCGACAAATCGGCCTTCAAGAAGAACAACAAAAGCTGAATGAAAGAGTTCAGACTTCGAATATGGAGGTTCAGCGTAGGCAGGGAATTGATTTTGAAGCCGACTCATACGCCGCTCCGATTATAACAAAAATCACAGGAGACCTGCAAAGTTTGGCCGGAGACCCTAACTCTGTCCTTAACTATCAACCCGACTTATCGGAACTAGATAAATTGCCAGAAGATGTGGGAAGACGGGCAAAGTCAAAAGTTCTGATCCAACTTCAGCCTTATCGGGATCAATTATTGGCGGCAAGTGATGAGCTAAAAGAGGCAAGTGCCACAGGTCAAAGGTTGTTGACGGGAGCACCCTACCTCAACAACAGCGAACGATATGGTTCGGGAGCCTCTTTAAAAGCCAAGGCACTTGGAAGAAAAATTCTTCGAAGACAGCCCTTGACCCCAGAAGAGGAACAATTAGTCATTGACTACAACGACGGCATTTTACGTGAATCTGCAAGCAGAGACCCGAAACTCACCGAAACCAAAGCGAAGATCTCGGGCAATCTTTTGATTGAAAACTTAAAATCGGCGGTGGCAGAGTATCAAGCTGCGTCCCGCTTATATAACGACACTCTTAACAACATCACCGCCTCGGATTCCACCAAAAGACAAGCCAAAGAAGAGCTTGATCTTGCAAGTGCAAATTTAAAAGCCGCAAAAGCAATGGCTGGAGTAAAGCAGACTATTTTTGAAGATGACGCCGAACCAGAGCAAGAGGCTACCGAGCCACAGGCCTCTCCCCAGGCTCCTACAAGCACCCAGCAAAAAGTCCAAAACACAATCCCTACAACCGAATCACCTGTGGTAGTTTCCCCAGCCACCAATGCCCCGACCGTTAGGACAATCCTACCCGCATTTACCCCGCCAAAATACCCAACATTGCCAAGTCAAAGGAAAACGAACTCGATCAACCCAACCCTGCCAGCGTCAATCTACCGACCTGTAAGTGCTTAGTTAATTGGTATGACCTCACAAGAGGATCCGATCATTCCGTGGAATGAGTATGCGGAAGATCCAGAGTTTCTAAATCTTCCGATTGGGGAAAGGTTAAACCTTTTTAAAGACTGGTCCAACGCAACCATCGAGCGTGTCCGCCCAACCGTTAAATCTGAGGAGGATGTCAAATATGTAAACGACTATATGAATCAGATTTATGATAGCGTTTTGGATTCCCAGACGAAGGAAGAGCGGCTTCAAAATGCTTTTGAAAGATCCTTTCTTCGAACCAAACAAGCCGCCCTAGTTGCGGGAATGTCCTCGGGAGCCTTGGATCCAAACAATGAGGCCAAAATCCAGCTTGCCGAGATTAATCAGGAGATAGCCAACCGCCCAGGTTCGAGCACAGCAAGGAAACTTGGGACTTACATCGACGAAGGGAAAGACCTTGGCGTTTTTGGGTCTCTTTGGAATGCCGCCAAACAAATGGGCGACACATTTATGGAGGACAAAGAGGAAGGTTCCGTGGCTATCGCCGAGTTTATTTTGGAGAATATCCCAGCTTCGATGCTAACAACTATAGGTGCGGGTGTGGCGGGTGGACTATTGGCCGGTCCTGCTGGAACAACCGCCGCCGTGGCATCTTCTGCGGGTCTTAACTCCGGTCTTTTGGAGTACTCTGGATCAATCTTAGAGAGCCTTTCCGAGAAAGGTGTTGATCTACAAGACCCTCGTGCGGTTGGGGAAGCATTTTCCGATGAGAAAATGATGGGGGAAATCAAAGACAAAGCGGTAAAGAAAGGTGTTCCTCCGGCGGTTATTGACGCGGCTACGGCGGGGATTTCCTCAAAGTTCGGACTAAAAAGTCTTACCACATCCCTTCCCTTGGAAGTCAGTGGCGGAATGGGGGGTGAATATTTAAGCCAGGTTTGGTCGGAAGGGAAGATGGTGAACCCCAACGAGGTGTTGTTGGAAGGCGTGATCGAAGCTCCTACGGCGGTTGGAGCAGCCGCGATTGGGACGGCTTCCGAAATGTACAACAAGGGTCTCAAAGCCCTTGGCGAATACCGACAACTCGATCCAGTAACCGAAATGAGGGCAAGGGATCTTGCCGAAAAAGTCCAGAAAGATGGGACTTTGGCCAGAGCTACAGAATTGTCCCAAGCGGGAGCGCCCGAAACCGCCAAAGCCGTTATGCAAGCCGCGGCAAACGAACAGTTGGAAAACGATTTACAAATGGCGGACGAAGTTTCGGAGAAAATTATTCCAGAGGTTGAAGTAAAGACCGAAACAGCCGAAGGAACTGGGCAAGGGGTGAGTATCCCCTTGATGATAACTCGGGCAATGGAACAAAAATTGAAGGATCTTGGCTACGACCAAAGTCAAATCAACAAACTTACCCCGCAACAGGCAAACGATATTTTGTCACAAGAAACGGCTCCAGAACCGATTTCTACGGAAACCGTGATGGATCGACAGAACACTTTGGATGCCGCCAAGGTTTACGGAGATATTCGGGCAAGAAAGCCCGTGCTGGCTGACGACCTCGAAAGGTTTGGGTTCAGCCTTCCGTCCACCTGGAAACTGAACGAGGAGACCCAAGCCTTCGAATTTCAAGGAGTGCCACAAGTTGAAACACAAGAAGGAGAGACGAATGTTGAAAGCCCAGTCCAAACAGCAATTGAACCAGTCCAAGTCCAAGAAGTCGTTAACGCCGCAACACAAGCCGTCCCTTCAGTTGCACCCGCAACACCCGTGCAGCCCGAAACTGCTCAACAAGGTCAAGAGGCAGTCGCTCCTGCATTAAGGACAGAAACACCTAAAGTTCCGACAGCCAAGGTTTCGCCAGCGAAAACAGTCAAAGTTGCAGAAACCAAGATTCCAGAAACAAAGGTTTCGCAAAAGATAGAACTGCCCAAATGGGAGGAAGTTCAAAAGAACAAAGATCAGATTAAATATCTAAAGTCGGCTTTGAAGAAGGTCAACGAGGTTGTTCCGCAGGAAATACGAGTGGAGCCTAAAGCTGGGTGGAAAAGGAACGACTATTTTAAGACCCTTGAAGAGCAGTATGGAAAAATGACTGGTCTGGAAAAAGATATTAGCCAAGTCCCAGCAAAACCCAGCGAACCACCCGCACCAGATATCGATGCCCGCAGAGACTCCATTCGGAAAGCCAACCTAAGAAAAAAACTTTATTCGATTCGTGACAGCCAACTGACCGAAGAACAGCAAATCTGGAAAGAAAACGCTTTTGGGGAAATCCGAAAAATATCGGAAGAAGTGGCTCAAAACTTCAAGAATATCCCCAATGTGGAAGATTACATTTTTGACGATTTGCTTCGCCGCTCTGCCAACTTTTTAAACAAAAACAAAGTGATCGGGGACAAAGAACTAGAATCAAAGACTATTCGACCTCAGTTGGCGGCTTGGGCAAGACAGGCCGCTATGGACGCAAAAGACAACTCTGAAATAAAGAGTTTTCTAAAAAGCTCTCCAATCTTGGAGCAACTGGAAACCTCTGATCAGCCGGCAAAGACCCAGATTGAGGTAGACGAAGAGGAGAAAATTGCCGGAGAAACACGCCAGTTTAGGGCACAAACCAACGCCACTGAAGCACCCGCCACCAAGGTTCTTAAGGACAACGGCTATACTCCCGCCAGGGAAGCCCTTGGGCCAGACCAGAAAATCGTCTTAGACTGGATGGTTAACAAATTGACGGGTTCAGCAACGCCCTCGGGAGTAGAAACAAAAAATCTTGGGTCTTACGAAGATTTGGCCAAGTTCTTCACGGACTTAAACAAAAAGAAAGTTAACGCCAAAGCTGTTTCAAAAATGGCCACTGAGGCCAGACAAGCTCTTTCCGACCAGCTACAAAAGGCTGGCTATGGCGTGACCGCTGATCAAATTTCTGTAGCTCTTACCCCAGAGGGGGAGCAAGCTAGAACAAAAGCCAAAGCTAGATCGGATAAGCTTGCCGCCGAGGCTTTGGAGCGGCAGGAAAAACAGACGCTGGCTGATCGGGGTAGGAACGCCACGCAAAACCAGTATCTAGCCGAGAAGCTGGTAGATGCGGGAATGCGTTCCACCCCGCAAAACAGACAGAGACTTTCGACCGAAGTCTTTGAACCCCTTGAAGGAGGGCTTCTGGAGGACAGCTTGGTCGAAGAAAGAATCGCCAACATAGAGAAAGGACAACCCAATGAACCCATCACCGAGCAGCCCGGAACTGGCCAACCTGTTCCCAGACGATCCCGAAGCGCAAGACTTCGCAAACAACCTAGCATTCAGCAGCCACCTGGACCAAGCCCTGCACAGCCACCAGGGGCAACCGCTCCTGTCGGAACTGATCAGAGCCAAAGCCAGCCAGAAGCGCCTGTGGCAGACCGTCCACGACCTAGCCGAAGAGGATCCAAAGTGGGCGAAGAGCAGCGAAAGGTTGCGGAAACTGTTCCCACGCTCAAAGTCGACCCAAGGTTAACTTCTCAAAACGAGTTTTCAAAACCGGTTCGGCAATCCGTCCAAGAGTTGACGGATGTGATGCGGGATCTTGGCTTAAACGCCGAGGTCAAACTTGGGGATGGCGGGGACAATCCAATTTTTGTCCGAAGGGGGGATCGACAGGGGCTAACCATTTACGTGAACCCCGAAGCTTTGAGCCGCCAAAAGAGGTTGTTGGAGAAAAAATTTGGAAAACCCGAGGGAGCCAAAAGGTGGCAACAATGGCGGTATATGGCGGTGGCCACTCACGAAACCGTCCACAATGTTCACCTCAAGCAACTAGAAAAAGAAGCTGGTCAACTTGGTCTGACCTTCGACAAGCACCTTAAAAACGAAGCTCGTCGGGTCGGTCGTTTCCTCAACAGAAACCGAAGGTTGAAGAGGTATATTGCTCGGTTGTACAGCAACGGCGAAAGCGACACTTTTAGGGATCCAGAAACTCAATATTTTGAATTTGTCCGAATGCTGGTGGAACAGGAGACCACAGGAAAAGTAACCGAGTCAGCGGTTTTAAATGCCAGAGATTTGGCGGCAGCAATGGATGATAGCGACAAACGTTGGTTGACCCGCCTTGTAGACGACATCATCACAGCCTTGACCAATCTTGCCGCCCGAGTGGTGGGGACTAGCCAAAAAGATTCCAACTACCTCATTACCACCACCAAGCTTCTTCGGACGCTTAACCGAGATTTGATCAACCCCCCTAAAAAAGAAAGAGTTTTTTCAAATTATTTTGAGCCTGAAGAGTTCAAGCCAAAAGAAAAAACAGCGCAAGAGAAGGCAACTGATCTCGCCAAAGAGGATCAACTTTCGGGTTTAGATAATCAATCTAAAAAGTTTTTGGAGGAATACGCTGAAGAATTAAAAATTAAAGTCCCAACCTTTAAACACAAATATACTATTTTTGACGAAAAAACTAGGAAATACAAAGAGGCCTATTCGTACAGACCCTCCTGGAAAAAATCAGAATATGTTTCCGCCATCAAGGAGAAGCTGAAAGAGCTTGGGCAAAAACCGAAAACCGCCCCAATTCAAAAACCTTCTGCTCAAATCCCAATGAGGTACTCTATGCCCTCAGAGGCGGTTAGAGAAGACCTAAAAAGCCGATACCCAAAGGGCACCACTACCTTAAAGCTGATTCAAGATGGAGTCAGAACCGCCACAACAAGACGACCTTTTGCCAAAGTTGGGGACATACTTACTTTTGAAAACGACCCCCAAAGATATGAAGTGACGGAAATTAAAAGCCCGAATTTAAAAACAGAATCTGGGCGAAAAGATTGGGAAAACTTAGAGGGGTGGTCTTTGTCCTATATCGACAAAAACCAAAAGCTAAAAGATCAAGTTTACAGCACCTCGTCTGTACAAACTATTTTTAAGAAAGAGAGCCAAAGTGATATCCTCGGAGCCGCGCCAGTTCCCTCGGACAGGTCGTCCTGGTTAAAACCAGATGCAACTACCCTTGATGTCGACGAAGATGTAATGATTGAAGGATTAAGAATGGGCAACCACGCCGAAGCCGTTTTGGAATACCTAAAAGAAAACGAACCCAAAGACAAATTTCTTCAAGAATGGGGTCTTTTGGATCCGTTTCAGAAAAACGAGAGGCAAGAAGGCTTGGTTGAGGAAATGCTTTCTCGTGGTTGGGTGAGAGTTATCGGAGATGGGTTTAACATTTACTTTGAAGGAAAGCCAAACAAAGAACAATTGGATGCTTTATTTGAAACAGCCATTGAGGATGGAGTCAAACTTATTCACGACCTAACCGGAATTGCGGGAAGGCCAAAAAGCAGGGTTCTTTACGAGCCGAAAGGAAGCGGACTTATTGGAGTCGCAGCAATGCCAAGAAGGGGGTTTATCACCACGCCCAAGCAAGACTTAGGCAAGTCCTATCGTCTTCCCGACGGAATCGAAGATCTTGCTTTTGTTAAGGATATGGAGGGTGGCTCTCATCCCGTGGGACTTTACGAGGACGCCGACGGAAACCGCTACATCGTCAAGACTGACCAGTCGAGGGAGCAGTTTGAAAACGAGGTTGCCGCCGAAAATGTTTATCGGGTTCTTGGCTACCCAGTTGCGGATTCCAAACTAATCGAGGTAGACGGAAAGCCGGCAAAGATTGCCGAGTTTATTGAGGACGGACTTACGCTCAAAGAGTTTGAGCAGCAATACAAGGATAGGCCTAGCGACATCCAAAAGGTTTACGAACAACTTGCCGACGGACTGCTAATCGACGCCTTTCTCTTCAACTACGATTCTATCGGGGTCAATTATCGGGATAATGTTCTTGTCCGAACCACTGAAGTTCCCACCGCTGATGGGGAGGGTTTGGAGACCGTCCATACGGTGTATCGTGTGGACAGCGGTGGAACATTTGACACCAAGGGATTTGAAGAAGCCCCGAGAAACGAGCCTTTCTATTACGATTCTTTGCCAGTTTTAAAGAAAAATTACCCATATTTAAATCTAGACGATTCAACACTGCTTGCTCAATTATCTGATTTAGTTCTCAACGCAGACGCAGTTTTAAATGCCGTGCCCAAAAGGCTCGAAACTTATATGGGCAATCGGCTCCAGTATATGACTGATCAGCTTTCTATTCTCGACACAATGGCTCCAGTCACTGGGGCAAACGAAGGCGAAGTAACAAAGTTTTTTGAGCAAATCCGAAGCGAAATGGATTCTGTAAAAATATCCCGAAACAACGAAGGCCAGCTAATTAATCTCGCTACTGGTAAACCGAGCGTAATGTATGGCCTTCGGGGTCAAGCGATTCCCAAATCGGAGTTTAGGTACCGCTTGGAACGAACCCCCTTATTCAAGGCCTGGTTTGGGGATTGGGAAAATAACCCAAAAGGGAAAGCTACCAGTAAGATTCTGGACGCCGCGGGTGAGCCTCTTTTGATGTATCACGGAACTGGGTCTTACCTTCAAAAATACAGCGACTTATACCAAGACGAAGCCACCGAACTTTCAAAAACAAAAAAACCATCATCTTACATTCGAAGGTTTGGCTTAAATCGATTTAAAGGTTTATGGACTACCCCGAATCGGGCTTGGGCGGAAGGCTGGTCATTGGCCAACAACCCAGACAACGAATACTCCGAACAGGTCGTTTATCCACTTTACATTAAAGCCACGAACCCTTTTGACCCAAGAAACAAGGGGCATGTCGAAAAACTTTTGAATCTTCTCAAAGAAAGAAACCACCCCATCTTTTCCAAAAATGAAGAAGTCTATGCTTTTAAAAACGGATTTTACGATTGGCGTTTATATGAAGGCGCTTTCGACCCAACCAGATCTGAATACACGGTTCCAGATGCGAGAGAGCTTAGAAAGCAGGGTGTAGAGGAAGAAACCATTCGAAGAAAAATCGGAGCCACTTACAATTATTCAACCTTAAAAGCCTTGGTGGATCTTGGGTTTGATGGTTTGTGGGCTAAGGAAGAGGCTCCTTCCGACGCTAGGACTTCTGGGACATATAAAAGATACAACGATATTACCCGTCATGCTGAGGGATTAACCAAGGAACCTGAAAACTCAGGATATTTAAGGGATTTTCGTCAAGCCTTGGCTGACTACAACAATAACTCTGATTGGACTTTCCTAGCATTTCGCCGGGATGCCGCCAAGAGCGCAATGAACAGCGGTTTGTTTTCTTCAATTCAAGATCCAGGAATTCTTAGAAAGTCCATTAAGGCACAAAGGTTGGAACGGCAAGTAACTTACGAAGCCGAAACGGGAAGGAACAAACTTAACTACCAAGGAGAAACTTTATACTCTTACGAATCTCCATCCGCTTTGGCCAGCTACGCAGTGGCTTCCCCGACCAGCCTTAATCGGTACAACATTGCAAAAGTAAAGTTGTTCAACCAACCCAACACCTTCATCCTTCAACAAAGAACAGCCCCATCTCTTTTGGCTACGGGTAAACAGCCATTCAACGACATTCTGGGAACCTCGGAAGTAAAGCCTCGTAGGTTTGGGGTCAAACTGGACAAGGTAATCCCCAAATCGGTGATGGATCTGGTCACCCAAAGAAACTACAAACCGATGCCCGACAAGCTGGTGATGTCACTGGCTGAAAGATATCTCAAGGAAAATGGCTTGGAATCCAGTGCCGCCGCCGTGCTCAATGGGGATGAGAGGGTTCGCCCAGGGGTACAGGAAGCCCTTGGTTTGCTGGTGTTGAGGGAGTATCGGGCTTTGTCCAAGACCGACGAAGAAGCGGCGGTAAAGGCCGCATCCTTCATCGATGAGTTTCTACAGAAAAGTTCCGATACGGGAAGGGCTTTGCGCCAGTATCAGTTCATCACTCTTCTTGGGCCCGAGGGGATGGAAGCTCTTTACTTAAAGAAAGAGCGGAAAAGAAACGAAGCTGTTCGGGAAAAATTTGACGACTTTATCCGTTTGGTAACCGAAAAACTTAAACCGCTTTCCAACGAGGCCTTGGACAAAATTCTAAAAGAAATGGATTCGGTTATCCAAAAAGCCACGGAATTGTCCCAAAAGAACACCAAACGAATTGCCAAGAAACAGACTATGACTTTGTGGCAACAGTTTGCGGACTCTTTGGGTAAAGGCCTAACAGACAAGGTTACTTCAGAATTACAGGCTCAAGAAAAGACCGAGGAGACGGAAGGGGAGGGTAAGGGGAAAGGGGAGGGCATTCCAGAAGATTTGAAGAAAGGTAAGAGCATTAACCAAGAAATGCGCGCCGCCCTTAGGAAGATCCAAAATGTGATTCAAAATGCCGCTAAGGAACAAGGCACAACCTTAAAATCAGTTTCTCAAGAAGAGGAACAAGCAAAAACACAAGAGGAAATCCAAACTCTCAACAAAATCCGAAGCCAGCAAGATACCGTCCAAAAAATGTCTGACCTTCTGTCCTTATGGCCGAAAGCCCTTCAAGCTTGGGTGCAAATCAAGGACTCGATCCGCTCAGAAATTAAAGCTAACCCAAAACTGGCTCCTATTTTTGAGGAGTATTTAAAAACCGCCTTGGAACAACCTTTCACTTTGCCCCAAATCAAACGGCTGATGCAAGCCGACGAGATTAACATTAAAGAGATGATCCAAGAGTACTATCGATCCGACAACGCTGATCGAAGCATCAAGGATTTGGCTGGATTGTTTGTGAACCGAGCCAATTTGGGAACTCTTGGGCTTAAAAAGGAAAGCGAGGTTGTCGGGGAATTGGGGTTAAGCCGAGATGCGGAATCTTCTGAGGTTGTCGAAGTCGAACCTTCAATTGCTGAAAAACTTCAAGAATCAATTGCCAAAAAAATTGAGCAAACTATCCAGGCAGAAGCCGCTAGGGTTCTGGACAACCTTGTAACTAAAAAAGCGGATCGAAGGTTGGAACCTAATCTAAAAAGGTTTATGACCCGATTGGTAAATCTTTCTTCATATGGCCTCTTGGATCCGACCAACGCTTCCATTTGGTCCGAGTTTGCTAGACAAGAAGGTCTAACCGACCCAGCCACTGCTGAAACGATTTACAAGTTGGTACAGGAAGCCGACACTAAACCGGAAGGTTACCAAAAAAATGTGGGGTACCAAAAAGCGATTCGAGTGATGTACGACAAGCTTCAAATGAATCTGTGGGATTACACTTTGTCTTGGTGGTATATGTCAATTCTATCTGGTCTAGACACTCAGCTTACTAATTTGTTTGGAAACTTATCTCAATTCTTTTTCATTATTGCTCCAGAATACGCTATCGGGACAATTAAAAACAAAAATTCAAAAGTATATCTTAAGGGCGTATTAAACGGACTTGCAAGAGGTTGGGATGACGCAATGAACATTGCTTACACTGGGGATTCCTGGACAAAACCAGAGAACCTTACCCTTTCCGAATCAATGGGTACCCCCAATTCGGCAAGAATTATGTGGGAAAAAGACGCCAAAACCCGAAAGGAAAAAGCCGCTAAATATGTGATAGGAATGCCGAGCACTGCCGTCACAAGGTTGATGTCAGCTGTGGATAGTATGTTTTACAATGTTAGCAAAGAATTTTATCTTTATTCTGGAGCCTACAAAAAAGCAAAGGAAGAAAACCCAAATCTTGGGGAGGCCGAGCTAAGTGCCAGAGCTCTTGCCTCAGTGGCAAGGGATACAAACTCCTTTAAGAGTGCGGAAAGCCAAGCATCTTTGGAAGGTTTCAAACCAGGATCCAAAGAATATCGTCTCAGAACATACGAAATTTTAGATCAAATTATTGGGCAAGGAAAAACCGAATCGGGTTTACCTAGAGAAACGGATATGAACTCTGTGCTTGCTCAAGCCTCTGCAAAAGCCTTGATCAATGTGTACCAACAAGAACCAAAGGGGTTTCTAGGGGCAGTAGTAAATGCCCTAAACATTCTTGCCTCTAAGGCACCCCAAACTCGGTTTGTGATACCTTTCACAAGAATCGTCGGGAATATCTGGAATATGTCCATTGATATGACTGGGTATGGGTTAGCAAGGTATTATGGGTTTGGGGGAGCCCTTGATAAAGTATTGAGACTTGAGGGAACCAAACTAAGCGTAAAACGAGCTCTTACCAACACATTCAAAAAAGATCCTCTAGAATGGTCCGATGTAGACCAAGTGGAAAAAGATATGATCCGATTTAGGGCACTGGTCGGGCTTGGGTTTATAAGTGTGGCGGGTTTGCTTTCGGCTCTTGGAACTGACGAGGATGGGGATTACGAAAAGTCTTGGTTTAGAATTAATGGCGGCGGGCCAAGCGAACCCCAGCAAAAACAGGCCTTAATGAAAATTGGTTGGAAGCCTTGGAGTTTTAAGGTTGGAAATACGTATATTAGCTATTTAGCCACCCCTATGGCGATTCCGCTTGCCATTCTTGGTGAAACTCTTGACAACCAGCAGTACAAAAAAAGCGGCTCAAGAGCTTTGTTTGAGACAGGCCATGCGTCATTGACCAAAGCTTTACTCGTCCCTTTTGACATGGTTTTTTTGGCGGGTCTCTCAGATTTCTTTAGGATGCTGGATAGCTCCCAACCAGAACAAGCGGAAAGCCGAGCCAAAGCCTTTTTTGCAAGAATGGGTTCCGCTTTGACGATCCCAAACTTCCTTAAAGATATTGATCAAAAAGGAATTCCTTGGATTTTGGAGGTTTTGGGAGCGGACACAAAGTTGGATGAGAAAAAAGCTAGGGTAACCCTTACAGACGGAGCCTTCATAGCAAATACGCCAGCACTAAGACAATTTCTGGGGCAACCAGATCAAGACCTTCTTGGCAACCCAATCAAAACAACTGGCCGTACTTTTAGCTTTTCTAAAGCAGATCCTTTGATTGAGGTATTGGCGGTTAAAAATGCGTTTCCTTCTCCCGCAAGAAAGGAGCGCTTGCTTGGAATGATTCCAATGGAAGAGCAAGAATTTTACGATTTTAGAATTGCTAGGGGAAACAAACTTAACGAAATCCTCAACAAACCCGAAATGATTGAGCAACTTAGAAATTCAAAATCCTATGTGGCTCAAGAAATTGTTAAGAAGGCAACTTCAGCGGCCACAGAATACGCAAAAGGACAACTGATTCAAAAAATGGTGGAAAACAAAGACCCGAGAATTGAAAAACTACAAAACTTTGGAAATTGGCTTGAGAAACAAAAATAAATATTTGATCACCCACAAAATTGAAACCGGCACCACATAAAAAACAAACATAAAAAGACTGCAACACAAAGCAAAAGAAATTGGGGGCACTACCAGAATAACAAGAATGCTTTTCCAGCTAAAATCGTTCATATCTGTGTAATGTTTTATGGTTTCTTGACCTTTTTTATTCATACTTTAACCTCCTATTAGTTATGCCACTTGGAAGAGTAAACAAAGATTCGATGCCTTGCAACCAACCTCGCAAGAGCACCCGCCCTGGCAAAAAGAAGATGGTAAAGGCCTGTGCCAATGGGAAAGAGAGAATAGTTCATTTTGGGGATAGCTCTATGCAAGATTACCGCCAGCACAAAAGCCGAGCCAGACGCAAAAGCTATTGCGCCAGAAGCGGAGGAATTAAGGGTGGCGATGGGAAACTTTCTGCAAACTATTGGTCACGAAAGGTTTTGTGGAGTTGTTAATATATGGGCTTAGGAGAAAAATCTAGGGCTTCCAACAAGTTTGACACCCTCTTTGGGAAAGGTGTTTTGGCTGGAAAGTCTCAGTTAGTCACCCAAATTGCCGAGGATGCTGGGGTCGACCCCACTTTATTTGCGGCCATCATTGCCCACGAAACTGGATATGGCACATCCAATGCCATCCAAAACTACAACAACCCAGCTGGAATTATGGATCCCAAAACGAAATGGACTAAACTTAAGAAATTTGATTCTTTAGAGAGCGGTTTGGAGTATTCTGCAAAAAACTTAAGGAGAAGAATTGACCAAGTCGGAGGAGATTTTGAAAAACTTGGTCGTGTTTACGCACCTCTTGGGGCTGAGAATGATCCGACAAACTTAAACGCAAATTGGAGTTCTGGGGTCAGCAAAATTTACAATTCGCTTGGAGCCACAGAAATACCTTTGGAAAACTTCTCATCAGAAAATACGCAACTAGTAAGATAACAAAACGGTACAACAAAAGGGGACTTAGAATCAGAAGCTTAAAAACAAGCTTCATTAATACCATTCGAGAGTAAGCTCCATACCATTGTCTTCCCCAGGGTAAGCCATCAAATGAAAACCACGGTGCTTGGAGACATTATCTGAGAGTTCGGCCAAAGCCTTTTTTGAGATATCCAACTGGCCACCATTATCAATTATGCTGGCCGCTAAAAAGATCTTAAGCAGTTTTACGGCTGCAGGGCTTTCTCCGTGCAAACTATAACCAGCATCGTCTTTCACTTATTCAGCTTGATGCCGAACGAAATCGTGTCAAGATAGGGGGGTAATGACCCTTAAAGACAAACTAAAAACACCTGCTTGCGGCTGGCGGTATTTAGACCCCGATTTAAAAACTTGGGTTCAAGGTTCTTCATTTGAGGGGCTTATACAAGATGTTATGGAACTTAGGATAAACAGGGGGTTGCCAATAGATAATTTTATTAGGCAAATGGTTGAAGATCAAATTTGCGACAGGCTACCCAAGGAAGAGTGTCGGGGCGCTTCGTTGGGGGACATTGTCCACACGCTGGCCAAGCCTGTTGCCAAAGCTTTAGATAAAACCTTTGGAACTAAACTTCAAGGTTGCGGAGCGTGCGCAAAAAGGCGAGCGAAACTGAATTCTTAATTCCGCCCGATAGCCCGCTTTGGGATGGTTTGCCCAAAGACTCGGAGTTGAGAATGCTTCCAGACAAAATTTGCGACATCCTTTTAATGTCCAGAGCCGCAACTATGGATTTAATTAGCTTACGGGACCTCGAAAGGCACCTCGATAAGTTCGAGGCCTGGTTGGAACGCATCGACACGTAAGCCAAAACCATAGTCGTTATTGACGCTATAAACAGAATCCAAGCTCCCAAACAAACCGCTTGGGTTGGTAAAGGAAAAGACAAAATCTGGGTTACCCCAAATTCCAGTAGGATTACCTGTTGAATTAAACAAAACTGGATTGGCTGATATTACTGCGGGTCCACCAACCATCGACACTAGCCTAAGGGTGTTGGAAACTCCATCTTGAGCTTTTGCCAAAGGCTGGGCAAACAACGCTATCATCAAAACAAGTCTTCGCATAAACCATCACCTCCTTCTTTGAAGAGATCCTCAAAAGGAATCGCTTCGGTTTTTTCTCGTATGGGAGACTCCCGATCTACCTGGATCTGAAGCCAGTCCATACACACTCCGTCTTTCTCAACTGCACAATTCTTGTGGCCAAGGTTGCAGGTGCAAATAGCTGGTTCATCCGCCCCCCACATCCAATAGGCGAGCCTTTCTGTTTCATTCTTAAGATCCCCATTTTTCACAGCTTGGTCAAAGGATTGATTCCAAACGCATTCAACATATCCTGCCAAAAACTGCAATAAGCGGAAAGCTTATGTCTTTGGTGGGGCGATTTTGAAACCATACCTTTAAAGCTAGAATAATTTAAGCTTGTGCCAAGTCTGGCCAAGACCTTGGGAAGATCTGAGGGGTGAACGAAAATTCTGTAATTATAATCCACCTCTTCACGATATGATATCTCTGGTTTAATCTTAAGCTTCAAGTCTTGTAAGGTTTCGATCAACCTAACCATATCTGATTTCCCTCGGCCTCGGACATGAATGACAGATTCATATTCGGGGAATTGCTCCGCTGGTTTGTTGGCCATTGAATAAAAGCCAAACTTTGATGCTATCCACATATTGTTTCCTCCTTAATTCTTTTGCCGATCCATTCCATACAAGGAACTGCCATTGAATTTCCAAGCGCTTTGTAGCGTGGACCATCAGGGCATTGGTCGGCGGGTTTCTTTCTCCAAGGTATCTGGGTATAATTGTCCCCAAAGCCTTGCAATCTTTCGCATTCTACTGGTGTTAAGCGTCTTACAGCAAAACGAACCCGCTCGTCAATGACGCCACCAGTATGACAAATATCGGAAGCGGTTGAACGAATGGGCACGGCTTTCTCCTGCAAGCATTGGTTATAGGTGTCAACCGCCATCACTTTGGGTCTGCTGGTGTTGGTTCCGCCAGCGGCTTGGGTAAGGGTGGGGGCAAGATCGCCAGCAACGGATTGGTTGTAGACATCGACAGCAACCGCCACTTGGTTGTCACCCATATCACTCCTCAAAGTTGGGGACTTTTCTTTTACAAAACGGCTTTCGTTTCCTTCCCTTTGAGCAATGCCAGGTTCAAAAGCAATCGCTTCGTGAACGAGTGGGAGATTCCCACCGCCTGTCCCATATCGGGACACACAGCTGGGAGCCACCTCCAAGGGTCCAGTTACACGGCTGTCATTTGGGTGGTTCTCATAAAGAACGGCGTGCTTGTCACCTTTGGTAAGGGTTGGTGCGGGGTCGCCTTCCTTGCCAATCCCAAGGCCGTTTCCCTTGCCATCTTGCTTGTCCCCACGCTTGCCAGCGTGTCGGGTGGCTTGGTCGTGGATAGGAACAACCGCCTTGACCAAGGTTCGGCCAGTGGTCAAGTCTTGGTTGCCAATTCCCTTGTAATCCCTAGCCAGCAAAGTATCGCAAGGACTATTGGGATCAGTCCAATAGTTTGCGACTATGTGCTCGCCTCGACTGCTTGGGACGCCACCGTCACCGCCGCTTCTAAGGCATCCTGCAACATCGGGGGTAACTTCTTTCCCCGAACCTCGGCTCGGCGCAGAATCCCGGCGCAAGCCTTCCCACTCAAATAGAACCTTGGTTGGATCTCCTTGGTCTCGAGGACACGAGACAAGGAAACAACGCTTGCGTCGTTGGGCCACACCGAAATATTGGGCATCGAGGCATCGCCAAGCGATTGCCCTCTTGGGACCATACACACAACCAGCGTCTGCCCACTTGCCCCCTGGCGGTCGTAACTCACCGTCTTCGCCGGATAACGCCCCCAGAAAGCATCCGAATCCGTTGTCCTTGGAAGAAAGGACACCTGGGACGTTTTCCCAGAGGATCCACTTTGGGTTGAAGTGATCGGCGATTTTGCAGAAGGTGAGGGAGAGTCCGCCTCGGGGGTCGGACAATCCTTTCCTGAGGCCTGCCACGCTGAAGGCTTGGCAAGGTGTGCCTCCGACCAAAAGGTCGATTGTTCCAATTTTCCAGTCTTCATACTTCGTCATATCTCCTAGGTTGGGAACCCTCGGCCAGCGGTGCTTGAGCACCTCCGACGGAAAGGGTTCGATTTCTGAAAAGGCGACTGGCGTCCAGCCAAGTTTCTCCCAGGCTACGGAGGCCGCCTCGATGCCTGAACAAACCGACAAGTATCTCATACGTGTACCGGCTTTCTCTTTGCCGAGTAGCCTTTGAATCCCGTGGCTTTACGGAGAAGCGCCTTGGCTTTGGCCGCCTCCGATCCTTTCGGCTGGGTGCCGTGGATAAGGAGGGCGAAGGACTTCTCGTTGTCGCCGTGGGCGAGGGTGTCATCGTGGTCGATTTCAAGGCCACGGATGTTTGCCTCCGATTCACTGAAGGCCACATAGGCGGTTTTGAGGTTGTGCTTCTCGGCCAGATCGTCGTGGGTTCCGCCAAGGCTTGCGGTCAACCGCAAGTTTGACGGAATTTTGTCAAGACGAGCCAGCCAAAAAGGAATTGCTTTGGTGTAGGCGTAAAAACGGATGTGCGGATTGCGGACAGCCGTTTCCAGCCAAGCGTCAAAGTAATTCTGGTTGAAGAAGTCACCCGACTCGTGAATGCGAACTAGGGTGGTTTTCTCGGGAAGCGAACGACAAATTAGGTCGGCCATCTCCAAAGTGGTCTTGCGGAAGAGCAGCCTAAAGTTGTGCCAGCGTGAGTTGCGGGCATTCTTATGTTGGGCTTCCGCCGATGCCGAAAAACATCGGAACCGACAATGCGCCCCATCCACAATTTTGCCGGTCAGAGGGTTGGCTTTTGACAAACACTCCTTGGCAAAAGGGCAGGTGTGCCCAGCGGGAAGGTTAAAGATCAGCGTGGTCTTGGGCAGTTTGCCGTTGCCTCGACTGGTCTTAAGCAACTCGCTCACTTGATGGTCTTGCCTTTCGAGGGCAGTTGGTGGATGTAATCGAGCATCCAGACGGAGATCTTTCGCTCGATGACCTCGAGGAAACTGGGGGCGACGCGGGTGAATTTGTGTGCCCGCTTGCTGGCCAGTTCCAATGCCAAGGCCTTGCACTTGCTCTTGTTGAGAAGGCTCAAAGCGTCGGGATGGGTTGTGCCCTAAAGGTGGCGAAGGTCTGCTCGGTGTAGCATCCTTCAACCAAGGTTGCGGGTTCCTTGACCCCGAGTTCCGCCAGAACCTCGATGAGCTTATGCACATCCAAGTCCCGCCGTCTTCCGTCGGAAGCTTTGATGACCCAATGGTTTCCTTCGAAGACGCAGTTGCCCGTTTCTTCGTAGGATAATTTGAGAATGGGGAGAACGGACTCCCGCACTTTTTCGGCATTGTTGCGTTTGCTGGTGGCCTCGCCGAACAAGTCGATCTGTTCGGTTGTCGGTCGTGGCACCAAGGTTGATACTTTCATGTTTTCCTTTCTGTTTTTGGTTTCTTTCTGATGGCGTCCAGTTCTTGGAATAGGCGTAACGCACACTCTCGTGGTTGACGCCCCAAGTTCTGGCAATCTGGTAAATCCGCATGCCCGATTCGTATTGCCGTTTCCACTCGCCCCATCGGTCTTTGACGGCTTCGACAAACCGGGTGTATTTCTTCCTGCCGTTTTTGGTGAAGGCGGGAAGGTAGTTGGAACGGATATGAACTTCGGACTTGAGCTGTTCGGCCAAGGCTTGGGTGGCTTTGGCATAGGTCTGGAAATCCCTTTCCAGTTTGAACATCAAAGACTGAAGGTTGTGGACGGTGCTTTGAAGACTGGTGATCCTTTCGGTTAGGATGGGAACCGCCGACTCTTCGACGAGGGCTTTGGTGTAAGGATCTAGCTTAGTCCCCACAATAATCCCTTCCGACATAGTGTTCGTGAGCCATCTCGTTGAGCAGACACCCTTCCTGGTAGGTTAGGGCGTCAAGCTGTTCGTCGGTGAGGGGCTTGCCGTCCTTGAAGGTGGCGGCGTCGAACATAGCGTCGGCGAAGTCGGGGTAGTCCCGAGTATCCACGTTGTCGATGGACAAGCTGGATCGGTCGACTTCCTTGCCGTCGATGAAGATCCGATGGGTGGAGGTTCTCATCGCAGGGGGTGCTCGTCCCGCCAGTCCATATCCTCAAGCTCCTTCGCCCAATCCTCTTTGGCGTGGTCTTGTTCGATGCTCTGGATGGTGTCCCAGCGGGGATCGTTTTCTGGCAAATCTCTTGGAGAAGGTTTCATTGTTTGAATCTACTGTCAGGTCTAGGCAACTTATTGTCAAGAATAAGTTTTAAAGCAAGAAGCTCGGATTTCAGCTTGGCGTTTTCTTCCCGAATGTGTTGGGTAGCCGTGCTGTAATACTCTTGCCGTGCCTCGTCGGCCACTTGAGCCGACATTCTGCTTCGCCATTCTCCGTAGGTGATTCCACTCATTTATGGCTTTACCTCCTGCAGTGTCTTTGAATTGTTCTCGCTAAACGAATACATTGGGCAGTAATCCGCTCTTCCAAGGATGGCGATCTTTCCCCACCCTTTGCGGTTAACTACCTTGATTTCGGGGAAGCAGTGGCTCTGGAAGATGGTGTGCCCCGTCTTCCAGTTATGCTCCCCGAACCAAACCCCGAACCCGATCTGGGCGTTGGGGTATCGGACTTTCTTCAGTGCCTTGATGAGTTGCTTGATGGTCATAGGACTCCTTTCCTTTACTTATTTTTTAGTAACTTCTTAACATATTCAGAATCTTCCACAGAAAGATCTTTGCAAATTGTTATGGTCAAGGGGATATGACCCCCAGAAACACGGTTAATCATTGCGTCGATACAAGAAAGACCATTGAGAATACATTCTGTAATTTCAACATAAGCATCTTTTTTGGACTGACCTTTTCGACGATCGGCGATGTGCTTTTCTAAATCATCAGTATCAATCTCAATTTCTATTGGGAACTTCATAGGACTCCTTTCTTTTCCTCGTCGAGTACTTGTCTTACCCGATCAATGTCTTTCTGACAGATGTTGGGTCGGGCAAACCAAGAGGGAAGCTGGTCTTGGAGTTGAGCCACGACCCTTCCCACGGCGGATTGACGAACCCTAATCTTGTGGGCGACTGGCGCCCCCCGATGCACGGCTCCATTGGTTCCGTATCGAGAATTCATCTTCCGCAAATCGGACATAAACTTGCTTCGTTTCATAGAGTTTTCCTTTCTAGTTGTAAGGTCTTTTGACTGGCTGAAACCACGCCAACCCAACACCCAATGGTACGTCCCAATGCTGGAAGCAATGATCGCAAGCCTCCACTGGAACAAACACCTTGTTGCCGACCACCTTGGCGTAGTCGGCATAATTTCGGATATAACCCTGGTTGTCGGTGAATCCCTTGTGGGTGTAAGGATTGTAGGTCAACGGTTCAAACCCTTGCTTTGATTTG
>Ga0194118_10001232_pt1 | contig 37946 bp, 40 predicted proteins | sample TA2MahsurfametaG_2_FD_148662 | JGI IMG/M metagenome (GOLD analysis project Ga0194118, IMG submission 148662) | Freshwater microbial communities from Lake Tanganyika, Tanzania - TA2015013 Mahale N5 surface | ecosystem: Environmental > Aquatic > Freshwater > Lake | place: Tanzania: Lake...
TTTTAAATTTACTAAGAACAAAAAATATTAGTGCTGAAATTTATTCGGGAAGCGCAAATATAAAATCACAATTAAAGTATGCAGACAAACGAGGATGTAATTATGTCATTTTGTGTGGTGATGATGAAGTAAGTAAGAATTTAGTTACAATTAAAAATTTAGAAATCGGCAAGCAAATGTCTGACTCTCTTAAAGATAGAGGTGATTGGAAAGACTCCTCTGGATCACAAAAAACAGTAGCTTTAGATAAACTTTTTAATGAGATTGTATAATGAAACAGGGTTTAGAAAAAAAAAAATTAAAGGAGGAACTTTCTAAAAAAATATTAAGTTATTTTAAAAAAAATAAGTTTAATTTCACAGATTTAGACCTTTTAATTGATACTAGTTTGTTAACTGAGCGATCAGGAGAGCAATTTAAAAAATTTACATTAACTTATAAAGATTTATTTGGAAAAGAGATAAGTTTACGTCCTGATTTAACAGTATCAACAGCATTAAAATATATTCAGGAAACAAAAAATAAAGAAGAAAAGTATTGTTACTATGGTAGTGCTTATAGACTAGATAAAGATGGAGATCTAAAAGTTTTTGACCAAATAGGATGCGAAATCATAAATTCTAATAATAATAAATCAGAAAATATTTTAATTAACTCTATATTAGAACCACTAAAAAAAATTAAAAATTTAGAAGTGACTTTAGGGGATGTTGGCTTATTTAAAATTTTAATAGAAACTTTGGAACTTCCAGCTAGGTGGAAATTAAGATTAGTAAAAAACTTTTCTAGAAGAGAATATTTCGAGGATATGCTCAAAAGATTAGAGACAAATTACGATCTAGATCAGCAAGCAATTAAATTAGATACAAAAAGACTTAAAGATTTAGAAAAACTTGATCAGAGTAGTTTAATTGGAGGAAGAACAGTTTCTGAGATTATCAAACGTTTCAATAAAAAAATTAAAGACCCCAGAGATGATTATAAAGGTAAAAGAAATGTTAAAATTATAAGAGATTTTTTAAACATCAACACCTCACTTAACAATTCCGAAAGTATAATATCATCTTTCTTTTCAAAAAATAAATTAAGTAACTTATCTATTAAGAATTATTTAAAGAAAATTAGCATAATAGATAAAGATATAGGAAAGAAATACTCTATTAATTTCAAAACTAATTTTGGACGAAACACAGATTATTATACAGGCGTAGTTTTTTTAGCTTATGTAAAAAGAAGTTCTAAAATTATCGAATTAGCAAGAGGAGGAGAATATAACGGTTTGCTTAGAACTCTTGGTTATAAGAAGGATATACCCGCTATTGGTGGAGCAATTAATTTAAATGAATTAATTAATTTATAAAGATATGTCAAAAATAAAAATTGGTTTGCCAAGTAAAGGAAGGTTAAAAGATGAAACTTTAGCTTTTCTAAAAAGTAAAAATTTAGAGGTAATAAATTCTTTTGGGGAAAGAAATTATTTTTTTAATATTAAAAATAATAACGAATTAGAAGGGATTTTTTTGCACGCTAGAGAAATAATAGAAAGAGTAAATGACGGCACTTTAGACATTGGTATTTCAGGACTTGATATTTTAAAAGAGTTACCCGATGTTTATTCTAAAAATGTAAAAATTTTTAAAAAACTTAACTTTGGTTTTGCGGATTTAGTAGTTGCCGTACCAAAAGATTGGTTGGACGTTCAGAATATGGCCGATTTAGAGGAAGTTAGTTTTGAATTTAGAGAAAAATATGGACGTCGAATGCGTGTTGCAACAAAATATCCTAACTTGACCGAGTCTTTCTTTTTATCAAAGGGAGTAAGTCAGTTTAGAGTTGTTCCTAGTTTAGGAGCAACAGAGTCCTACCCATTCACTGGTTCTTCTGAATTGATCACTGATTTAACTTCTACAGGCTCAACTTTAAAAGCTAATAATTTAAGGATTATAAATGATGGAATTATACTTAAGAGTTCTGCTTGTATTTTTGTTTCTAAAAAAATTAAAAAAAATAAATTTTTAAATCTTCTAAAATAATCAAAAAAAAACCCCGGATTTTCGGTCCGGGGTTTTTAAATCTAATAAAAAAGTTTATTTAATAAAATGGAATTACATTCCCATTCCGCCCATACCACCCATTCCGCCCATTCCGCCCATTCCACCTGGCATTCCACCGCCACCAGAATTAGAGTTCTTATCTTCAGGCTTGTCACCAATCATTGCTTCAGTTGTAATTAGAAGTCCTGCAATTGAAGCTGCATCTTGAAGAGCGGTTCTGACAACTTTAGTTGGGTCGATAATACCTTTTGCAAACATATCGCAATATTCACCTGTTTGAGCATCGTAACCTTGAGAAGTTTTTTTTGCTTCTAACAGTTTTCCAACAATTACTGAACCATCAACTCCAGCATTGCTAGTGATTTGTCTGATTGGGTATTGCAAAGCTTTTCTGATTATTTCAACTCCAGCTTTTTGGTCATCACCTTTTGGCTTTAAATTATTTAGAGCTTCAGAGGCATATAGTAACGCACATCCGCCACCAACAACTACACCCTCTTGTACAGCTGCTCTAGTAGCATTAAGCGCATCCTCAACTCTATCTTTTCGCTCCTTAACTTCAACTTCAGTAGCGCCACCAACTTTAATAATAGCAACACCACCAGCAAGTTTAGCTAATCTTTCTTGTAACTTTTCTTTATCATAATCAGAGGTAGTTTCTTCAATTTGTTTTCTGATTTGACCACATCTTGCTTCTATATCGGATTTTTTACCTGCACCATCAACGATAGTTGTATTATCTTTATCAACTCTGATTTTTTTACACTGACCAAGATCTTTCAACTTAACGTTTTCAAGCTTTATTCCAAGATCGTCAGATATTACCTGTCCACCTGTTAAGATAGCAATATCTTCTAGCATTGATTTTCTTCTATCACCAAAGCCAGGAGCTTTAACCGCTACTACTTTTAAACCACCTCTTAATTTATTCACAACAAGAGTTGCAAGAGCTTCGCCTTCAACATCTTCAGCAATAATTAAGAATGGTCTGCTAGATTGTACAACTGATTCTAATAATGGAACCATTGGCTGTAGATTTGTTAATTTTTTTTCTGTGATAAAAATTAGTGGATCTTCTAATTCTGCAATCATTTTATCAGCATTAGTAATAAAGTATGGAGATAGATAACCTCTATCAAATTGCATACCTTCAACTACATCAAGTTCTGTTGAGAGACCTTTTGCTTCTTCAACTGTGATAACACCTTCGTTACCAACTTTTTGCATTGCTTTTGCAATCATATCTCCAATTTCTTTTTCACCGTTTGCAGAAATAGTTCCAACTTGTGCAATTTCTTCACTAGTTTTTACTTTTTTTGAACTCTCTTTAATTTTTGTAATTACAGCCTCTACCGCTAAATCGAGTCCTCTTTTTAAATCCATTGGATTCATTCCAGCAGCAACATATTTACAACCTTCTCTGGCGATCGCTTGTGCTAGCACGGTTGCAGTTGTAGTTCCATCACCAGCTTCTTCATTCGTTTTGCTGGCAACTTCCTTAACCATTTGAGCTCCCATGTTTTCAAATTTATCTTCAAGCTCAATTTCTTTAGCAACAGTAACTCCATCTTTAGTTATTCTAGGAGCGCCAAATGATTTATCTATAACTACATTTCTTCCTTTCGGTCCTAGCGTTACCTTTACAGCATTTGCAAGTATATCAACACCTTTTAGCATTGCATTTCTTGCATCTGTATCAAATCTTACAATTTTACCTGCCATTTTTTTTCTCCTTTTTTATATTTTATTTATTTTTTCTTAGACATAATGCCCATGATGTCAGACTCTTTCATGATACTATATTCTACACCATCAATTTTTACTTCAGTTCCTGACCATTTTCCAAATAGAACAAGATCTCCAACTTTAACTTCCATAGGTAAAATTTTTCCATCTTCAGTTTTTGCTCCAGGTCCAACAGCTATCACTTTTCCTTCAGAGGGTTTTTCTTTTGCTGTATCTGGTATAATTATTCCGCCTGCCGTTTTTTCTTCTCCATCTAAAGGCTGAACAAGAACACGGTCGTGTAAAGGTCTAAAGTTCATTAATTTATATCTCCGTAAAATTAGTTGTTAATCAAAATTTAACTTGGTACATTGATGTACCCGAGCTATATGATGATTGTGCTATTAAATTTCAAGGGGCTTATAGTACACCAAAATGATTAAAAGACTATATTTTACTTGTTTTTTTTAATCTAATTTAGGTAGAAGATATAAAATTATACTTTATAAAGTATTGGCCATATGGATTTAAGCAAAAACTTCATTAATAAAGACCCAAAACATAAACCTAATTACAGGCCTAATGACCTAGAGGCTTTTTGGATGCCCTTCACTGCAAATCAGGATTTTAAGGTAGATCCAAGGATAATATCAAAATCCAAAGGCATGTACTATTACACTCCAAATGGAGATAAAATTTTAGATGCAGTTGCAGGTTTATGGTGTTGCAATGCAGGACATAATAGAGATGAAATTGTTAAAGCAATTCAAGAGCAAGCAGCTGAATTAGATTTTGTTCCATCTTTTCAAATGGGCCATTATAAAGCTTTTGAATTAAGTAATAAATTAACAGCTATTTCCCCAGAAAATCTAAATCATGTATTTTATAGTAATTCTGGATCAGAAGCAGTTGAGACAGCTTTAAAGATCGCCTTAGCTTACTTTAGAATAATTGGAAAACCATCAAAAAAAATTCTTATAGGACGTGAAAGAGGTTATCATGGAACAGGATTTGGTGGATTATCAGTTGGTGGGATAGTAAATAATAAAAAACAAATTGAAAGATTTTTACCGGATGTCTATCATCTTCCACATACACATAATCTTGAGCATAATTCGTATTCTAAAGGGCAGCCTAAGTGGGGAGCGCATCTAGCAGATGATTTGTTACAAAAAATAGAAAAACATGGCGCATCTAATATTGCAGCAGTTATTGTTGAGCCGGTCGCCGGTTCAACAGGAGTCCTTATACCACCAGTTGGTTACTTAGAAAAATTAAGAAAAATTTGCACTGATAATGAAATACTTTTAATATTTGATGAAGTTATTACTGGTTTTGGAAGATTAGGAGAACCTTTCGCTGCAGATTTTTTTAATATTGAGCCTGATTTAATGGCTATAGCAAAAGGATTAACGAGCGGAACTGTTCCGATGGCTGCAACTTTTGTTTCTGATAAAATTTATAAAACTTTTATGAACGGAGACCCAAAGATTATTGATTTTTTTCATGGCTATACATATTCAGCCCATCCTTTGGCGTGTGCAGCAGCAATTGCTTCTCTAGCTGTTTATCAGAAAGATAATTTATTAAATAGAGTTGCTGAAATTGCAACATACTGGGAAGATGCTTTGCATTCATTAAAAGGAACTAAACATATAATTGATATTAGAAATCTCGGATTAATAGGAGCGGTTGAGTTAGAATCTATTTCAGACAAACCTTCTCGAAGAGCTTACAATGTTCTTTGTGAAGCTTTTAGAGATCAAAAATTATTTGTAAGAGTAACTGGAGATATTATTGCTTTGTCTCCACCTTTAATTATTCAAAAACAGGAAATAGATTTAATCGTAGAAAAATTAAAGAAGACAATAAGTTCTACACAATAATTCTAAACTTATGAATAATCCTGTTTTTTTAAGCGGGCTTAGTAAGATTTATCCAAAATTTGACATTTTTTTTGTAGATCTTTGGGGGGTAATTCATAACGGCATCGAATGTTACTCGGATGCCTTAAAAGCATTAAAAAGTTTAAAAAAAACTAAGAAAATTATTTTAATTTCGAATGCTCCAAGACCCAGCTCAAGTGTCCAAAAATTTTTGAGTCAAATAAATTTTAATAAGAATTTTTATCATTTTTTAATCACTTCAGGAGATTTAACACGTTATTATCTTAAAAATTTTAGTAAGAATGAAAATTTTTATCATTTAGGACCAGATAGAGACAACAGCTTATTTTTTAATCTTACATTAAAAAAGACATCATTAAAAAATGCAAACTTTGTTATTTGTACAGGAGTAAATAATAACAACGACAATCTGAATAAATATTTCTCAATTTTGAAGAAAATAAAAAAAAGAAATTTAAAAATAATATGTGCAAATCCTGATTTAATTGTTCATAGAGGTGATCGAGCTGAATATTGCGCGGGCTCAATTGCAAAGTTATATGAGAAAATGGGTGGTAGAGTGGAGTATTTTGGTAAACCTTATAGAAATATCTATGAATATGTTTTTAGAATTTTAAAAAAAAATAGCAAAAAAAAAATACATAAAAGCAAAGTTCTGGTTATCGGAGATAATTTAAATACTGATATTTCTGGTGCGAATAATTTTAATGTTAAAAATTTATTTATAGCAGGGGGCATTCATAAAACTGAATGGAGTAAAAAAAATATTAGTTTAGCTAATTTTGTAATTGAAAAAAATAAATATTTTAAGATTAATTATTTTCAAAATGAATTAATTTGGTAAATGAAAATTTATAATAATACTAATCTTATAAACAAAAAATTTCTTAACGCTGTTATTGCAATAGGAAATTTTGACGGAGTTCACTTAGGTCATCAAGAACTTTTGAATAAGGCCTACATTTTTTCACGAAAACTCAGAAAAAAATTTGGTATATTTACTTTTGACCCTTTGCCTAAAGACTTTTTCAATGGGACTGACAATAAAATTTTAAATATTAGTGAAAAAGTAGACATTGTAAAAAAATTTGGAGCAGATTTTTTCATCAAGCAAGTTTTCAATCGTAATTTTTCTAAAATAAGTCGCGAAGATTTTGTTAACAAAATTCTTTTTAAGAAATTAAAAGCACATAGTATTTTTATTGGTAAAGATTTTAGATTTGGTTTTAAACGAAAAGGTAATGTTTTTTTTTTAAAAAAATTAGCAAAAAATAATCATATTAAAATTTTTGTAATTAATTTTAAAAAATTTAATAATTATAAAATTTCTTCATCAAAAATTAGAAATCTAATTCAAACTGGTAAAGTTAATTTAGTGAATAAAATTATGGGGAGGCCATGGTCAATTTCTGGCAGAGTTATTAAAGGTAAAAAATTTGGAAGAAAAATTGGTTTTCCTACAGCAAATATTAAAATTTTAAATCAAATCAAGCCTTTATTTGGAGTATACTCTGTCAAAATTATTTTTAATAAAAAGACCTACAAAGGTATTGCTAATTTTGGTGTAAAGCCAACATTTGGAAAATCTCGTCCTGTTTTAGAAGTCAATTTTTTTGGAAAAAACTATAATTTTTATAACAAAAATATCAAAGTATTGTTCATTGATTTTATTAGAAAAGAGAAAAAATTTAAAAATAGTACAATGCTAGCAAGACAGATTAAGAAAGATATTAAAGTTGCCAAAATTAGTTTAAACAAAAAATAATGTCAGAAATTAAAATAAATCTTCCCTCAACTTCTTTTCCCATGAAAGCTAATTTGCCTGCAAAAGAGCCAGAAATAATTAAATTTTGGGAAGAGATTAATCTTTATCAAGAATTAAGATCTAAAAGTAAAGGTAGAGATAAATTTATTTTACACGATGGACCTCCTTATGCAAACGGGCATATTCATATAGGTACGGCATTAAATAAAATTTTAAAAGACATCGTTGTAAGGTTTAACCAAATGATGGGCAAAGATGCTCCATATGTGCCAGGATGGGATTGTCATGGGTTGCCAATAGAATGGAAAGTTGAGGAAAAATATAAAAAGAAAGGCAAAAATAAAGATTCTATTCCAGTAAACGAATTTAGAGAAGAATGTCGACATTTTGCAGCAAGTTGGATCGAAATTCAAAAAAAGGAATTTAATAGATTAGGAGTAAATGGAGATTGGAAAAACCATTATACGACTATGAGCAAGTCGTCAGAAGCTCAAATAGCTAGAGAGATAAGTAAATTCATAATAAATGGTGGATTATATAGAGGGTTTAAACCAGTTCTATGGTCGGTTGTTGAAACTACAGCCTTAGCTGATGCTGAGGTTGAATATTATGACCACACCTCTAATACTATTTATGCAAAATTTTTTATTAAGTCTGGTCCAGAAAAGTTCATGAACTCCAGCGTTGTTATTTGGACAACAACTCCATGGACTATCCCATGTAATAAAGCCTTAGCCTTTAATAATAAAATTAATTATTCTATTATTAAAATAAATAATAATGAAAAAATCATTATTGCAGAAAAATTAGTAGATAAAGTTTTAGTAGATTGTAAAATTACAAATTTTGAAATTGTTGAAAATTTTTCAGGATCGGAACTAAAAAATATTATTTGTAACCATCCCTTTAAAGAAATTGGTTATACCTTTGATGTTCCTATGCTTGATGGTAATTTTGTTAATTTAGAGCAGGGAACAGGAATTGTTCATTGTGCACCCAGCCATGGACCAGATGATTATTATTTATGTTTAAATAATAATATACAAGCTTTTGATACAATAGATGACAAAGGTCATTATACAAAAAATATTATTAAATTTGCTGGTACCCACATTTTTAAAGCAGATGATATAATTATTAATGAATTGACGAATTCAAATAGTTTATTAGGTAAAGGCAAATTAAAGCATAGTTATCCGCATTCATGGAGATCCAAAGCGCCTCTGGTTCATAGAGCTACACCTCAATGGTTTATCTCTATGGAAAAAAATAACTTAAGACAAAAATCATTAACAGCAATTGGAAATACGAAATTCTATCCGGCCGTTGGTCAAAATAGATTGAGATCAATGATAGAAACGAGACCTGACTGGTGTGTTTCTCGTCAAAGAGTTTGGGGCGTCCCTTTACCAATATTTATATCAAAAAAAACAGGGAAACCTCTAGCCGATGAAAAAGTTTTAGAAGGTATTGCAAAAATTTTTGAAGAAGAAGGAAGCGACTCTTGGTTTATAAGAAAACCTCAGGATTTCTTGGGCAAGGATTATAATGCTAACGATTATGAACAGGTTAGAGATATTGTGGAAGTTTGGTTCGATAGCGGCTCTACTCATAGTTATGTTTTAGATAAGCGACCAGAGCTTACTTGGCCAGCAAATCTTTATTTAGAAGGATCAGATCAGCATAGGGGTTGGTTTCATTCTTCTTTACTTGAGTCTTGCGGAACAAAAGGAACTGCGCCATTTCAAAACATTTTGTGCCATGGATTTGTTGTAGATGGTAAAGGACAAAAAATGTCAAAATCTCTGGGGAATGTGGTTATGCCAGAAGAAGTAATTAAAAATTTTGGAGCAGATATACTTAGATTGTGGGTTGTGGCTTCAGATTATTCTGAAGATTTGAAGATTGATAAGGCAATTCTAAATCAACACGCTGAGTCTTATAGAAGAATTAGAAATACTCTTCGATTCTTATTAGGAAATTTAAATGACAAATTATTAAATGATGATTTTTCAAAGATAGATTATCCAAATTTATCATCCTTGGAAAAATATATTTTATTGCAGGTATATGAGCTTGATTTAAGATTTCGAGATTATATTAACTCATATAATTTTCACAAAATATATGTAGAACTTTTAAATTTTTGCACTTTAGATCTTTCTGCTTTTTATTTTGATATAAAAAAAGATATCCTCTATTGTGATAGTGAAAATAGTCTAAGAAGAAATAAATGCTTAGAAGTATTAAATGTTCTTACTAATTTTTTATTAAAATGGTTTTCACCAATTTTAGCCTTTACATCAGAAGAGGCCTATCAAGTAATTAAAAATAAAAATTACAAGAGTATTCATTTACAAGATTTTCCAATTATACCTTTGACTTGGAATAACTCTGAAGTCAAAAATAAGTGGATTGGCATCAAGAAAGTAAAGCAAGTTGTTAATGCAGCTATCGAAGATATTAGAAATTCGAAAATTATTGGGTCCAGCTTAGAAGCAAATGTTATTGTTTATTTAAAAGAAGAATATTTAAATCTTATAAAAGAAGAAGATCCTAGTGAAATCTTTATCTGCTCCGAAGCAAAAGCAGAACCTCTAATTAATCAAAGCAACCTATTCTCCTTAAAAGATATCGAGGGCGTTGCTGTGAAAATAGTAAAAGCTAAAGGGCAAAAATGTCCTCGTTGTTGGAAGATTTTGGAAAAAACATGCAGCAGAGATGTTTGTGGTTTAAAAAATTAAAATGATAAATAAAAAAAAAATATATTTATTTGTAATTATAATTATCTTTTTTTTAATAGACAGAGTTTCAAAAATTTTAATTTTAAAAAGTTTTTTAAATAATTCATTATCTGAAATTTATATTAACTCTTTTTTAAACTTTTCTTTAGTTTGGAACAGTGGAATTGGTTTTGGACTTTTACAAATAGAACCTAATATTTTTTATTCAACTATCTCCATCATAATAGCTGCTATTAATTTAATTTTAATATATTGGATGATAACCACATCGAATTACGTAGAATCTATTTTTATTTCTATAATTTTAGGAGGTTCACTCGGCAATTTATTTGATAGATTTTATTATAATTCTGTCCCAGATTTTATAGATCTTCATAATAAGAGTTTTCACTGGTTTACCTTTAATATTGCTGATATTTTTATCACAATTGGAATTATTGGATTAATAATTATTGATCTTTTTAAAATAAAAAAAACATGAAAAAAATTTTAAGTTTATTAGTTTTATTATTTTTATTACCATCATGTGAAAATGTTCAAAAGGGATTAGGGATGAAAAAAGATGTTCCTAATGAGTTTTTGATAGAGAAAAGAAATCCTTTAACTATGCCACCCAATTTTGATTTACTTCCACCGGATTCAGTAAACCAAAATAATCAAAAAGATGAAAAAGATAATTTAAAAGAAATTTTTAATAAAAATTTAGGCAAAGATAAACAAGGTAGTGGAATTAATAAAGGAACAGACTCTGGTTCATTAGAAAAAAGTATTCTTGAAAAAATAAAATAGTTTGATGAAAATTGATTCTTTTACTTTTGTAAAAAGCAATTCAACGCTTTACAGAAAAAATTTTGGAAAGTGTTCTAAGATATTTAAAAATTTACTTAATAGTAGAGAAAACTTTTTTTTTGATACATTAAGTGAACAGTATCAGAAAAATCTTTTTTTAAAAAAAGATTTACTAAAAAAAAAATTACATAAAAAAATTTTAGTTATAGGTATGGGGGGTTCTGTTCTTGGATCAAAAATGATTTCATCATTTTTTGGTTTAGATAAAAATTATTATTTTTTAGATAATTTAAACAATGTTGCAATTAATGATTTGATTAAAAAAGATCTAAGTATGTTTACTATTTTTGTTATATCTAAATCTGGACAAACTCTAGAGACTTTAACGAATTGCAATATTATTTTAAGCCATTTTAAGAAAAGAAAAAAAAATTTATCTAAGAATTTTATAGTTATTTCAGAAAAAAATAATGCACTTTTTAATTTTGCCAAAAAAAATAGTATTTTATTCTTTGAACACAACACAAATCTTAGTGGTCGATACTCAGTTTTATCAGATCCAGGTTTACTAATGTTTAATCTTGATTATAAAAAAATTATCCTTGGAATTAATTCTGTCCTAAAAGGAAATTTAAAAAAAGATCTTATTAAAAATACAGCGATTATTTTATCTTTGATGAAAAAGTCTAAAATAGATACCTATGTATCTCTAATCTATTCTAATAATTTATTAAATTATGGTTATTGGCATCAGCAATTGTTAGCAGAGAGTATAGGTAAAAACGGTAAAGATTTTACGCCAATTATATCAGAGTGTCCTAAAGATCATCACAGTATTATGCAGCTTTTTTTGGATGGAAATAGAAATAAATTTTTCACTTTTTTTAAAATAGCCAACAAGAAAATTGATAGGTCAATTAAAGATTATTTTAATCAAAAATTTAGAAGCAATTCTTTAAATAATATTATAAATGCTCAATTTAATGCAACAATTAGTATCTTTAAAAAAAATTTCATACCCTTTCGAGTAATCTTGATTGATCAAAAAAAACCAACTCAAAACCTCATTTCTTTAATTGTTTATTCAATGATGGAAACGGTAATTTTATGCAAAGCTTTAGATTTAAACCCCTTTAATCAACCAGCCGTAGAAGCAATTAAGAAAGAGACTTATTCAATATTAAGTTAAGTTCAATTTTGCAAAATAGATTTTAGAAACACCATAAACTCTCTCTTCAATAAAATTGAGTTCTTTATTATCAATATTGTTTTCAGAATTTGTATGAATAACTAATATATTCTTCCTATTAATAATTTTTTTTAAGTCGTTTATTATGCTGTTAATATTTTTTATTACAAAAGGAGGATCTAAAAATATTAAATTTGGTTTAATTTGATCCAATAATTTATTTTTAAGAATTAAAGAAACATCATCATTAATAGCAATAGCATTCTCGCTTAGTATATTGAGTGTATTAAGATTTTTTTTTAGAATAGAAAAAGCTTCTAAGTTTTTTTCAAAAAAAAATACTTTACTCACATCTCTTGATAAACATTCTAATCCAAAAGATCCAGAACCTGAAAAAAGATCTAAGACTATTGAATTTTTAAATTCAAATTGGATTTTATTCGAGTGCTGCAATATATTAAATATATTTTCTTTAACCCTGTCTCTAAGAGGCCTAGTAATTGATTTTTTTGGAAAAAGTATTTTTTTTCCTTTATATTTTCCCGATATGATCCTCATACAATCTCATTTCTTTTTCTTCTGCTTTTTCTACTTTTCCAGTTAATAAGTTTTTAAGTTTAAAGGGTCCATATTCTATCCTAATAAGTCTATTAACTTTAAGATTAATAGCAGCACATAAATTTCTAATTTCATTATTTTTTCCTTCATGCATTTGAAATTCTAACCAAGAATTTGCATTTCCTTTTTTTAACAATTTATACTCAAAAGGAGCGTATCGAATATTATTAATTTTTGCGCCTTTACTGATTTTATCTAGTGAATTTTCGTTTATGTATCCATAGACTCTAATTTTATATTTTCTGATAAATTTATTTTTAGGCAACTCAAGATTTCTTATTATTTCACCATCATCTGTTAACAATAAAAGTCCTTCAGAATTGATGTCTAACCTGCCAACAGTTTTAATTTTTTTTAGATTAAAAGGTAATAGATCATATATAATTGGTCTATCGTCTTGTTTATTTCGCGACGTTATATAATTTAATGGTTTGTAAAATTTCCATACATCTAGTTTTTTTTGAAGATTAATTTTTTTATTATTTATAACTATTTCATCGTAATTATTAACGAAAGTAATAGGAGATGAAATAATTTCTTTATTTACAATAATTTTATTTTTTAAAATTAATTCCTCTATTTCCCGCCTGGAGCCGTATCCCTTACTTGATAAAAATTTAGCTATTCTAATTTTTTTTTGGTAATTATTATTCATGATCAATAATCAGATTAACATTTATACTGATTTACTTTTAAAATTATCTAAAAAAGCCCTTAGTTTGGGAGAACTTCCTGTTAGTGCAATTATAGTAGATCCTGTTACTAAAAAAGTTGTATCGGCATGTACTAATCACACTAAAAAAAATCCAATTTTACATGCTGAGATTAACGCTATTTTAAAAGCATTGAAATTAACAAATTTAGAAAGATTAGATAAATTTGATATTTATTGCTCCCTTGAGCCATGCCCCATGTGTACCTCTGCAATTTCTATCTCTAGGATTAGGAGAGTTTATTTTTGTCTAGAGGATAAAAAGTCAGGAGGCTTTATAAATGGACCAAAATTGATTTATTCTAAAAATTTACATCATAAGCCTAAGTTTTATTATGGCTTTAAAGAAAATGTTTTTTTAAACTTAATGAAAAATTTTTTTAAGAAAAAACGTAATTAGCTATTTATAACTCTCCAGCCAATATCTTTTCTAAAGTATTTATCTTTCCAATTAATTTTTTTTAACATGTCTATGCATGTGTTTCGGCCTGATCTTAAATTTTTATTTACGGCAGTAGCATTTAAAACTCTACCGCCTGATGTAAAAATCCTATTATTTTTATTAAATGTGCTAGCGTGAAATAAATATTGATTATTATTTAGTAAGATTTTATTTGTATTCTTTATTTCTGATACTTTACTTTGCTTAATAGGATATCCTTTAGATGAAGCAACAATTGTTATCGCTTTTTTATTACTCCATTTTATTGCTAATTTATTAATTTGTTTTTTTTTACAAGCAATTATAATTTTTAATAGATCAGTTCTTAATCTCATCATCAAAACTTGGCATTCTGGATCTCCAAGTCTTATATTATATTCAATAAGTCTTGGCTGATTGTCTTTTATAATTAAGCCAGCATAAAGAATTCCGACAAAGGGACATCCTAATATTTTTAGTCCTTTTAAAGTCGGTTCAATAATTTCTTTTTTTATTTTTTCTTCAACTTTATTTGTAATAATATTAGAAGGAGAATAGGCACCCATTCCTCCCGTATTAGGGCCAGTATCACCTTCTCCTATTCTTTTATGATCTTGTGCAGTTCCAAAAAATTTATAATTTATTCCATCGGACAGTATAAAGTAACTTGCCTCTTCCCCAGACAAAAACTCTTCAATTACAAATTTTCTAGAGCTTTTAAATTTTCCTTCATTAATTTCTTTGCATTTTTTAAATGCTATATTTTTGTTATTACAAATAAAAACACCCTTACCAGAAGCCAAACCGTCGGCTTTAATCACAATTGGAGTTTTCATATTTTTTATATAATCCCTTACTCCTTTCATACTACTAAAAGATTTATACTGTGCCGTAGGTATTTTATATTTTTTGCAGAGTTTTTTTGTAAAAGATTTAGATTTTTCTAATCTTGAAGCTGCTTTAGATGGACCAAATACAAAAAAACCTTTTTTTTCTAGGTAGTCTTTAATTCCATTAACCAAAGGTATTTCAGGCCCAGTAAATACTACTTTTATATTATTATTTTTTAAGAAATTAGAAATATTTTTAAAATCAAGAATATCTATATTAATATTCTCTGCAACTTTGTTTGTGCCGGCATTTCCAGGAATACAAAAAATTTTATTTATATGCTTTGATTGTTTTAGTTTAAAGCAAATAGAATGTTCTCTACCACCACTTCCTATAACAGCTATGTTCATATAATAATATAGGTATATAAATTGATAATGAAAAACATACCAGAATTTTCTGTTTCAGAAATCACATCTTTAACAAAAAATATTTTAGAAGAAAATTTTGAAAGAGTGAGAATTAGAGGCGAAGTTTCCAAAATAAAAGAAAATAAAGGTCATTTATATTTTTCACTAAAAGACGAAAATTTTATTTTAAATGCTATATGTTGGTCAAGCGCAGTGCCGCTTTTGCAAGTTTTTCCAGAAGAAGGTATGGAGGTTGTTGCTGAAGGAAAGATCACAACATATGCAAAAAGTAGTATTTCAAGTTATCAGATCAAAGTAGATCAGATCGAGCTTCAAGGCGAAGGAGCCTTGTTAAAATTAATTGAACAGAGAAAGAAAAAATTACAAGCCGAAGGCTATTTTAATGAAGAACATAAAAAATCTATTCCATTTATTCCAAATAAAATTGGAATAATTACCTCACCAACAGGCGCGGTCATAATGGATATTATCAACAGAGTGCAAGATAGATATCCAACTCATTTATTAATTTATCCAATTTCTGTTCAGGGAAATAAATCAGCAGGAGAAATAATTAAAGGAATAGAATTTTTTAATAAAATAATTAATGTAGACACGATCATAATAGCTAGAGGAGGCGGTGGAGCTGAAGATTTATTATCGTTTAATGACGAAAATGTAGTTAAATCTGCATTTGCAAGTAAAATACCAATTATTTCTGCGATCGGTCATGAAACTGATTTTACATTACTAGATTTAGTAGCAGATTATAGAGCTTCAACTCCAACTGCGGCTGCTGAAAAAGCTGTTCCAGAAAAAACTGTTTTAATTGAGAAAATTTTTGCATTTAATAAACAGTTAATTTCTAATTTTAATTTATTTTTAAGAGAAAAAGATAAAAATGTTTACCAATTAGTAAAATCATTAAATATTAATAATTTAAAAAATTTTATTAAAGAGAAGAAAGATAAAATTAAAATTTACGATAAATCACTTACCAATTTACTAAAAGATAAATTTAAATATTTTCAATTAAATTTAAATAGTATTTTTTCTAGATTAGATAGTTTAGATACAAAAAAAATTCTAAAAAGAGGTTTTTCAATTATTAGAGATTTAAATAATAATATTATTTATAAAAAAAATCATACTCTCAAAAATAATGATGTTATTATTGAATTATCAGATGGAAAAATTAAAGCTAAAATTAGTTGAAAAAAATGTTTATGAAAGAAGCAAAATTAAAATTTAAACCTGGAAATTTCGAAATTATTAGTTCTGGAGACTACGTAATTTGTAAAGTTTCAGGAAAAAAAATAAGTCTATCACAATTAAAATACTGGAATGTTGAGCTGCAAGAGGCTTACTTTTCTTACTTTGAAGCAAATGAAAGATTTAAACAATTAAATAAAAAATAAATGCGCTTCTTAATTATTTTTTTTTTATTATTAAATTCAAGTCTAGCAAATTCATTTGAAATTAATGGAGAAATTATTCAAGGCGCACTTATTATTGGAAAGGAGCAACCTGATAAGACTATATATATTAATAAGCAACAAATAAAATTATCAAAAAATGGGATTTTTGTTTTTGGAATAAATTACAACCAAACAGGAGATATTGTTATAGAGTCAGTTGATGCAAATAATCAAAAAATTTCAAAAACATATAAAATTAAAAAAAGGCAATATAAAATTCAAAAAATTGATGGGCTGAATGAAAAAATGGTTACACCCGATCAGGACTCTTTAGAAATAATAAAAAAAGAAAATGATCTTATTAAAAATGCTCAATTAATTAATTCTGACTTTGAATTTTTTTTTTCAGGATTTAATAAGCCTGTTGAGGGTATAATTTCTGGAGTTTATGGAAGTCAAAGGATATTAAATGGTAAGCCTCGTTCACCACATTTAGGCATTGATTACGCAGCACCTAAAGGAACGGAGGTAAAGTCTCCAGCAGATGGTTATGTATCACTTGCTGAGAGAGGTTTTTATTTCACAGGTGATAGTATAATTTTGGACCATGGACATGGAGTATCAACAATTTATGCTCATTTAGATGAAATTTTGGTAAAAAAAGGAGATTTTATTAAAAAAGGGCAAATAATTGGAAAAGTTGGATCAACGGGAAGAGCTACTGGACCTCATTTGCATTTTGGGATGAGTTGGTTTGGTACTAAGATTGATCCTGAGTTAATTCTAAAATAAAATTTTTATTTCCACCTATCGTGAGACCATAACCAGCTAGTGGGATCAACTTTTATAAATTCTTCAATCTTTTTATTCATGATTTCGGTGATATTAAAAATATCTCTATCATAATTATTTGTTTTTATAACCTCTAAAGGTTCTTCAATAAAAAATTCATAATTAGTATTCTTTAATCTTTTTAAAAAAACAGGAACAAGTAATGCATCATATTTAATTGCTAATTGAGCAGGAGTTATTGTAGTAGTTGCTGGTTTATTAAAAAAAGGTACACGAATACTGGATGATAATCTTTGATCAATCATTAATGCTAGAGGATTTTTAGCAGAAATATGCTTTATTAATCTTTTAGTTCCAGCAGAACCTTTTTCTATTTGAATTGGGCATATATATTTTTTTCTAATAAATTCCATAATTGGATTTAAAAAAATATTATTAAGTGGTCTATAAATTGCACCAATATTAAACTCTAATTCTCGCAAACATTTTGCCATCAATTCAAAATTTGCAAAATGACCAGAAAAGAAAACTATAGGTTTATTATTATTCCTTAAGTTTCGTAAATTAATTTTATTTATAAATATGATTTTATTCTTCTCTTTATCTAGAAGACTAAATTTATTAATATGAGCGTATTCTCCAAATATTCTACCTATATTTTTCCACATGCCATCAATTATTTGATTAATTGATGTTTCATCAATATTTGGAAACGCTATTATGATATTTTTTTTAGCTATTGCTTTTTTTCTAAAAAGGGGACCAAAGTATTTTCCGATTATTTCTCCTAATTTGGAAGATAATTTAAGACCTATAATTTTAAATATTAAAAAAAACGATATTACTAAAATAAATTCAAAAAAATATCTAATAATTTTCATTAAAATAATTTTTTAAGTTCTTTTTCTAAAATTTCCTTACCAATTAATGTAGTGTTTAATTTAGTATAATAAATTTTTTTTTTAAATTGTTCAGTAATTCTTACATGATCTTTTTCTGTTGTTATTAAATTACAGTTATTTTTTTCTGCTTCTTGAAATAAAATTTCATAATTTTTCCCAGTAAATTGAAAATGATCTGGAAAGATCATTTGTTTAACGATATTTACTTTATTATCTAACAACGTATTAAAAAAACTATAAGGATTGCCGATGCCGGCAAATGCTATAAAATTCTTATTTATTAGGGTCTCAATATTTTCAATTTTATTTTCTGAGTAAATAATTTCAATATTTGGATTAATTCTTCTTATTTCTTTTTCAATATCTTGGCTTTTTGAGCCCTTGAAAATTACATAATTAGCTTTTTTTATGGATTTTAGCGGCTCTCTAAGAGGTCCAGAGGGTATTAATTTACCATTTCCAATCCAATTTTTTGTGTCAAAACAAATAATATTTAGATCTTTAAAAATTGTACCATCCTGAAATCCGTCATCTAAAATAATTGCCTCGTATCCTAATTTGATAATAGTATTTATCGCCTCAGCTCTATTATTTGAAATATAAACATGTGCAAATTTGTTTAATAGTAAGGCTTCATCCCCAGTATCCTCTGTATTTAGATTAGATAAATTTAATTGATTTAAATAAATATCTTTTTTATTTTTCCTTCCATATCCCTTAGTTAAAAAACAAACTTTTTTGAATTTACTTAAAATTTTGATTACTTCTATAGCAACAGAGGTTTTGCCAGTTCCGCCGATGTAAATATTTCCAACGCAGATTATAGGAATATTAAATTTTTGAGGTACAGAAATTTTTTTTTTAGTTATACTTATTAGATAGTAAATAATTGATAACGGATACAATAGTATTGATAAAAAAGAATTATTTTTTTTATCCCAAAATTTTGGTTTAATAAAATACATTATATTAATGAATAATATATTGATCTAATTTTTTAATTATTGATGATAAAATTTCATCTCCAATTTTAATCAATTTTTCCTTAATATTAATATTTTTAATATTATTAAATTTTTCTTTTAATTCATTAATTAACTCTGTTTGCGAATTAATTTTAAAAGCAACATTTTCTTTATTTAAAAAATTATATATTTCCGTAAAGTTATGTGTGTATGGTCCATGAAAAATTATAGAGTTATTACAAGCAACTTCAATTGGATTCTGTCCACCGTGATTTACTAAAGACCCTCCAATAAAAACATATTTTGATAATTTAAGAATTTTTTTAGTATTTCCATATGAATTAATTACTAAAATATCAATATTATCTTTAAAATTATCAATAGTTTCTGAAGTTAAAAAATTTAGTTTAGTATTTATTATTTTTTTTTCAATTTCAGGAATTCTATTTATGTGTCTTGGTATGATAATTGTTAATAAGTTAGAAAATTGTGATTTTAAAGATGCGTGAGTTTTTATACAAATTTCTTCTTCAGAAGGATGGGTACTTAGCGCTATAAATATTAATCTATTTTCTAGATTTAAATTTTCTTTATGATAGTCAAAATCTTCTGATATGACGAATTTAAGATTTCCTAACATCATAACGTTATTAGTTCCAAAGTATTTAAAATGATCTGCGCTCTCATTGCTTTGACTCAAAATTAAAGCAAAACAATTTAATATTTGACTCATGCTATTTTTAATTAATTTCCATTTAATAAAGGATTTATTTGAGATTCTTGCGTTTAGTAATATTATTGGAATACCTTTATTTTTTGCATAAAAAATCTGATTTGGCCATATTTCAGACTCAGTGAAAAAAATGACATCCGGCTTCCATCTTTTAAAGAATTTTTTAATAATTTGTGGACTGTCAATAGGGGCGTACTGATGAATAATATTTTCAGTATTCTTATATTTTTTTTCAAAAATTTCATTTGAACTTAAAGTAGAAGTTGTAACTAAAATTTGGTTTTTTTTTAAATAGTTATCAATTATTGGAAAAATACTTTTTAATTCTCCAATACTTGAACAATGAAACCATATTAATTTGCCATCTTTTCTTGTTCTAAGTGATTTACCTAATTTTTCTTGATAGCGGGTTGGACATTCTTTTTTTTTTAAAATTCTTAAATAAATATAAGGACGCAATAAATAATAAAAGATTGTTGTTAATAAATAATAGGCAATCCTCATTAATTTATAATCTGTTTTTCATATAAATTTTTATATATCGGGGAACTATTTACTAAAAATTCATGACTGCCTTCGCAAATTATTTTACCATTATCAAAAACTAAAATTTTATCGCAGTTCATGATAGTAGATAATCTATGAGCAATAATAATAGTTGTTTTATTTTTAGTTAAATTTTCAATAGCTTTTTGAATTACTGTTTCAGAATCAGAATCTAAAGATGATGTGGCTTCATCTAACAATATAATCGAAGAGTTTTTTAATATAGCTCTTGCTATTGATAATCTTTGTTTCTGTCCTCCAGACAATTTTATCCCATTTTCACCAATGATGGTTTCATATTTTTTTGGAAGTTTTTCTATAAAATCTTGCGCCGCCGCAAATTTACATGCAGCAACTATTTCTTCATCAGATGCTGATGAATTTCCATAAAGTATATTAGATTTTATTGTGTCATCAAAAAGAATAACATCCTGGCTTACTAGAGAGATTTCTTTTCTTAAAGAGTTTAAATTTATATTATTTATATTTTGGCCATCAACAAGAATTTGGCCATGTTCTAAATTAAAAAATCTAGGGATTAAATTTAGAAATGTAGTTTTACCAGATCCGCTGATACCAACTAGACCAACTTTTCTACCACCTTCTATCTTAGTAGATAAATTTTTTAATGCCTGTGTTCCATCAGGATAAACGAAACTAATATTTTTAAATTCCAATGTTGCATTTGTTAACTTCAAAGATGGAGCCTTTTCATCATTAATTATCTCATTTTTTTGGTCAATAATTTCATATATTCTTCTAGCCGCAGCAACACCCTCTTGTATTCCAACGTTAATCCCAGCCAATGCTTTTACGGGTTGATACGCTAACATTAAGGCAGCAAGAAAAGAGACAAATTCTCCAAGCGTTATTGCTCCTTGTAAACTTCTGTAGCCTGCAAAAAATACTACAATTGCAATTGCAAATGAGGAAATTATTTCCATTATTGGTCCAGCGCCCAATCTTGTCTGTTCAACCTTTTTTATAGCCTTAAATCTTTCATCAATGATCATGCTAATTTTTTTTAATTCTTCCTGTTCCTTTTGATATATTTTTATTAGCCAAGATCCTTTAATTATTTCACTAAAAAACTTCATAAATTTATCCGAAGTCTCAAGACTAATGCGAACTTTTTTACCCATTTTTTTTCCTAAAATTTTAGAGGCGAAAGCAGCAATTGGTATCATTATTATTGCTAATAAACTTAATTGCCAGTCATGATAAAACATTAATCCAAGTAATGCGATAAGAGTAAAAAGTTCTTTAAATAAAGTCACAACTACTATTGTTAAAACCTCAAACAGTATTCTAACGTCATTTGTAAAGTTAGATAAATATTTTCCTGAGTGTTTTTTTGTAATATGAGAAATATCAGAAAGCAAAAATTTTTGGGCCATTAATGTTTGGATATTTTTTATTATTTTTATTCCAACTTTAATTGTAATAATTCTTGTCCCATAAATTGAAAGAGCTTTTAGTATAAAAGTAAAAACTATTGCTACAGGAATTATATAGAGCATTTTATTATTTTTATTTTCAAAAATTTCTTTGATAGCAGGATCGAGTAGCCATGCAGATATAGCGGTTGTAAGAGAAGTTAAAATTATAAATATAAAAGCTAAAAATAATTCTGGAATATATTTTTTGACTTGTGATTTAAAGACTCTTTTAATTAGCTCTAATTTAGTCATTTATTTACCTGCAATGCTTATATTATCAATTTTAATCGTTGGTGAATTTATTCTAGACTTAAATTCTAGGTCATTTGCTAATATTATTTTTTTAAACATATCTTTTATATTTCCAGCAACAGTAATTTCACTAATTGGATAAGTTATTTTTCCATTTTCGATTAAGAACCCCGAACCACCTTTGCTAAAATCTCCAGTTACGCTATTAAACCCTGAACCAAATAATTCTGTAATGTAAATGCCTTTTTTGATGTCTTTTATTAAATCTGTTTTTGTTAACTTCCCATTTTCAAAATAACAATTTGTAGTTCCACCACACCTTCCATTAGATTTTCTATTTAGCATTTTACCAGAATAAGTGTCTAAAATTATTTCATTTAATTTACCGTTTTTAATTAGTTCTAATTTTTTACAATTTACACCTTCAGTGTCAAAATTTCTTGATCCTAACCCTTTCTTTATTAAGGGATCGTCCATAACGTTAACACCTTCTTCAAACAAAATTTCTCCAATATCTCCATTAATAAAACTAACTTTTCTAGCTAAATTGTGTCCAGAAATAGATGATATTAAATGAGATAAAAAACTTGATGCTACTCTTGGTTCAAACACTGCAGGACCGTTAAATGAATCTATCTTTTTTGGACTTAACCTAGCAGCCGCTCTTTCAGCTGCTATTTTTCCAATTAATCTCGGTTTCATTAAATCAGAAAAAAATCTTTTTGATGAGTATTCATAGTCTCTTTCCATGCTTTCCTTTTCTTTAGCAACAACATCGCATGAAATACTAAAGATTGACGATTTTTGCCCATTAGAAAAGCCATTTGAATTTTTTAATACAAAATTTGATTTTGCCTCGGTAAAAGATACTCCATTGGAATTAACTATTTTTTTTTGAGCCAATGCTTCTGCTTCGCATTCGGAAATATAATCTTTTTTAGTTTCAAAAGAGATTGTTGAATTATCAAATAAATTTAAATCAACTTTATCTTTTTCAATGTTATAGCTTTCTGGTAAACCGCAATATTTGTCTTCAGGAGTATTTTTTGCCATTTCATAACATCTAACAATAGCCTGTTTAATATTATTTTTTGTTAAATTAGAAATCGAGATAGAGGATTTTTTTTTACCTATATATGCAGTTAAGCCGATGCTAATATCTTGAGATCTTGTAACTTCTTCAATCTTTCCATTTCTTTGCAGCATATCATCGGAGATTGAATGAGCTACAATAACTTCTGAGCTTGTTGACCCAATTTTCTTTAACTCGTCAATACAATATTCACCAAGATTATTTAAGAAAAAATCATCTTTAACCATAATAGATTTCTAAAAAAAAAATTAAAAATATTAAAAGTCCAAATGAATTATTACTATTAAAAACTTTTTGAATTTTATCTTTATTATAAGATTTTATTTTTCGAATTATTAAAACTTGAAATGCCAAATGTAATGCAGCAATTGCAATTAATATGAAATATATAAAAGATCTTCCTGTCAAAAATCCTAAGGCAACAAGAAGAGTTATTGATGAAATATAACAAAAAAATAAAAAATTTTTTATGTCATGTCCAAATTTAATTGCTGTAGATTTAACTTTTATTTTTAAATCGTCGACTTTGTCTTGTAATGCATAAATTGTGTCATATCCTAAAGTCCAAAAAACTCCTGTCATGTAAAGGATTATAGTTTCTAAAGTTATATTTTCAAAAAATACTGACCAACCAAGTAATACACCCCAATTAAAAGTAAACCCAAGAAATAATTGCGGCCAAAATGTTATTCTTTTCATAAAAGGATAAGTGATAATTAGTAAACCAGAAGATAGGCCTAATATTTTCGAGAAGTTATTGAACTGAAATAATATTATTAACGCAGGTATAATAAGAAATGAAATACTTAACCAAGCAGTTGTAACTGAAATTTTTCCCGAAGCTATTAAACGTTTTTTTGTTCTTTGAACTCTAAAATCTATTTTTTTATCAACTATATCATTATAGACGCAGCCAGCACTTCTCATAATTATAGATCCAATAAAAAAAAGAATCAGGTATTTAATAAATAGATAATTGTTAACAACGAACCATTGAGTCATCGTTAAACTCCACGCACACGGCCAGAATAATAAAAAAATTCCAATTGGTTTATTAAGTCTTAGTAGGCTAACAAATTGGTACATTTTGTAAAAATTAGATAATTTAGTTACAATAACAGTTATGTCTTTAAAAGTAAGAATTTATTTAGATAAAAAATTAGATCTAGACTCAAATTTAATTTTAGAAAGGGAGGATGCCCATTATTTGATAAATGTAATGCGACTTGGGGAAGGGGATAATCTTTTTATATTTAATTCTAAGGACGGAGAATTTAAAGCAGAAATTATTAGTTTTGATAAAAAAAATGTAAAAATAAAATTAATTTCAAAAATTGAAAATATAAATAAACCAAGTAAGATATCTTTAATATTTTCATTAATAAAAAGTTCAAAACTAGATTATTTAATTCAAAAAAGTACTGAAATAGGAGTTAATAGTTTCATACCTATAATTTCAGAAAAATCTGTTGTAAAAAACTTAAACATGAAACGCGCAAAGAAAATCATAAGGGAGTCTTGCGAACAGTCCAATCAGTTGTATTTGCCAGATATTTATGAAGTTCAGAAACTAGAAAAAAAACTAAAATCTATTAACAAGAATTCTATAATTTTTTTTGCAGATATTAATTCATCAAATAAAAAAATAAGTGAAGAAGTTAAAAATAGTAAAAATCATGAGTTTTATTTATTAATAGGTCCAGAGGGTGATTTCTCATTTAAAGAAAGAGACCTTTTAAATACTATGAAAAATTGCATTCCTTTCTCATTGGGACAGAATATTTTAAGGTCAGAAACCGCTGCCGTTGTAGGTCTTGCTTTGTTAAACTCTGAGATTAATTAATTTTGAGTTCCGCCTACAGTAATGCCGTCAATTAAAATTGTTGGTTGACCGACACCAACCGGTACCCACTGTCCATTTTTTCCACAAGTTCCAACTCCAGCATCTAATTCCATATCATTGCCGACCATTTTAACTTTTGTTAGAACATCGGGGCCATTGCCAATGAGTGTTGCGCCTTTTAATGGTCTTTGAATTTTTCCATTCTTAATTTCATAAGCTTCAGTGCAAGAGAAAACAAATTTGCCATTTGTGATATCTACTTGCCCACCGCCAAAAGCAACAGCATAAATTCCATTATCTACTGATTTAATTATTTCATCGGGGTGATATTTTCCTGAAAGCATATATGTATTAGTCATACGAGGCATTGGCATGTGCTCAAAACTTTCTCTTCTACCATTGCCTGTGGGTTGGACATTCATCAATCTGGCGTTCAATCTGTCTTGTATATAATTTTTTAATATTCCTTTCTCAATTAGAACAGTTTTATTAGTTGGAGTACCTTCATCATCAATAGTAATTGATCCTCTTCTATTTTCAATCGTTCCATCATCTACCACTGTTACTTGCTCATCAGCTATTTTTTGTCCCATCAAATTTGAGAATGCAGAAGTTTTTTTTCTGTTAAAATCTCCCTCTAGGCCATGTCCGATTGCCTCATGAAGAAGTATTCCAGGCCAGCCAGGTCCCAAAACTACCTTCATTTCTCCAGCAGGGGCAGCAATACTTTCAAGGTTAATCAATGCTTGTTTTAATGCAATGTCACAAACTTTTTTCCAATTTAATTCAGTAATATATTCGTCTAATATTTTTCTACCGCCCGTTCCATAACTTCCAGTTTCTTTTCTTCCATTTTTTTCAACAACCACTGAAACATTAAATCTAACCAAAGGTCTTTTATCAGAGTAACTTTGATTATCAGGTCTAATAATTTCTATTTGTTGATATTCAGAAAATATTGAACTTGAAACTTGTTTAACACATGGACTTTTATTTCTTAAATACTTATCAATTTTATTTAATAACTCTATTTTTTCTGAAAAATTTTTTGCTTCAATTGGATTAACGTCGGTATAAAGATATTTATTATTTTTTTTTGGTCCTAAATTTATTTTTCCAGAATAACTTTTATTCGCATCTATAATTATTTTTGCAGATTGTTTTAGAGACTCCTCCGTCAATTCATTTGAGTGGGAGTAGGTCGTGACATCATTATTAACAGACCTTAAGCCATAACCTTTGCTAGAGTCATAACTAGTATTTTTGATTTTTCCATCATCTAACAATAATGACTCCGAAACAGTAGATTCTAAAAACAATTCACCATCATCACACTTAAAAAGAGTATTATTAACTATTGTTTCTGCCGACTTTCTTGAAATTGAATTTTCCTTTGAAAAAAATTCATTTAAATTTGAATGCATTTTTAGATAAATTGTCGCAAATTTTTTGTATATATTTGTGTTATTAATATAGCTAAATAACTATATTTACATAGCATATCTTTTATTGATGATAAAAAAATTAATTTATAAGTTTTTTGTTTTTTTTATGTTTTTAAGTTCTACTAGCTCCTCTTTTGCCAGTGTTAATTGGCAGATGGGTTTTAACGAGTCAGTAACCACTGTTATGAACGATATCGTACATCTTCATGATCGTATTTTGTTGCCAATAATAGTTGCAATATCAGTTTTTGTACTTTTTTTATTACTCTACTCTATTTTTAAATTTAGAGCTTCAAAAAATCCAATACCTTCTAAAACCTCTCACAATACTTTTATAGAAGTTATGTGGACAGTTATCCCTTGTTTAATTTTAATAGTGATTGCAGTTCCATCATTCAGATTATTGTATAAACAAGATATTATACCTAAAGCCGATGTAACTATTAAAGCTATAGGCTACCAATGGTATTGGGGATATGAATATCCAGATCAAAATATTGCATTTGATGCGAACATGATTGAGACAAAAAATTTAAAACCCAATCAGCCAAGACTTCTTGAAACTGACAACCATGTAGTTGTTCCAGTTAATAAAGTCGTTAAAGTTTTAATAACCGCAAATGATGTGTTGCATGCTTGGGCAGTTCCATCCTTTGGGATTAAAAGAGATGCCGTTCCAGGAAGAATAAATGAAACTTGGTTTAAAGCTGAAAAAGAAGGAGTGTATTATGGTCAGTGTTCAGAGTTATGTGGTTCTAGACATGCATTCATGCCAATCACTGTAAGAGTGGTTTCTGACAAACAATATAGTGAATGGTTAAAAGAAGCTAAAATTAAGTTTGCAAAATACCCTGAGAATAATCTCGTTGTGGAAAATTTAATTAAGGAAAAAAAATAAATGGCTAATTTAAATTCTGAACATTCCCATTATCCTGGTTTTTGGACTAGATGGTTGTTTTCAACAAATCATAAAGACATAGGAACTTTATATTTAATTTTTGCAATTATAGCAGGAATTATTGGTACAGCTTTTTCAGTTCTGATGAGAATGGAACTTATGTATCCAGGCGATGGAATTCTAAGAGGTGACTATCACCTTTATAATGTTTTAGTAACAGGTCACGGTTTAATCATGGTTTTCTTTATGGTGATGCCTGCAATGATTGGGGGATTTGGAAATTGGTTTGTTCCTTTAATGATTGGTGCTCCAGACATGGCTTTTCCTAGAATGAACAACGTTTCTTTCTGGTTATTACCTGCAGCATTCATTTTATTAATTGCATCTATTTTTGTCGAAGGTCCGCCAGGCGGATCAGGTGTTGGTGGCGGTTGGACGATTTACCCTCCGTTATCATCAAAGGCTGGACAACCTGGTCCTGCCATGGATCTTGCAATATTAAGTTTACACCTTGCAGGAGCATCTTCAATTCTTGGAGCTATAAATTTCATTACAACTATTTTCAATATGAGAGCACCAGGAATGACAATGCATAAAATGCCTTTATTTGCTTGGTCTATTCTTGTAACTGCTTTTTTATTATTGTTATCTTTGCCAGTGCTTGCAGGTGCAATTACAATGTTATTAACGGATAGAAATTTTGGCACTGCTTTCTTTGAACCTAAGGGCGGAGGAGATCCAGTTTTATTTCAGCATTTATTTTGGTTTTTTGGACACCCAGAAGTTTACATTATGATCTTACCAGGATTTGGAATGGTAAGTCACATCATCTCAACTTTTTCAAAAAAGCCGATTTTTGGTTATTTAGGAATGGCTTATGCAATGGTATCTATTGGCGTTGTAGGTTTTGTGGTTTGGGCTCATCACATGTACACCGTTGGAATGGGCGTTGATACGAAGGCTTACTTTGTTTTTGCAACCATGATTATTGCCGTTCCTACAGGCATCAAAGTCTTCTCATGGATAGCTACCATGTGGGGAGGGTCCATTACTATGAAAACCCCGATGCTTTGGGCGGTAGGTTTTATATTTTTATTTACTGTGGGTGGAGTTACCGGAGTAGTTTTAGCAAACGCGGGAGTTGATACAGCCTTTCATGACACTTACTATGTCGTTGCTCATTTTCATTACGTGCTTTCTCTTGGAGCGGTATTTTCAATATTTGCAGGATTTTATTATTGGTTTGGAAAAATGTCAGGATATGAATATTCAGAATTTTTAGGAAAAATTCATTTTTGGTTAACGTTTATAGGAGTTAATTTAATTTTCTTTCCTCAGCATTTTTTAGGATTAGCAGGAATGCCAAGAAGATATGCAGATTACCCAGATGCTTATGCAGGTTGGAATTATATTTCTTCTGTAGGCTCGTACATTTCAGCTTTTGGAGTATTAGTATTTTTAGTTTTAGTAGCCCATGCATTTATAAGAGGAAAACGAGTAGCTGATAATCAATGGGGTGAAGGAGCAACAACGTTAGAATGGACTTTGAGTTCGCCACCACCATTCCATCAGTTCAATGAACTTCCGAAAATTAAGTAATTAAACAAATGTATAAAACAGCTTCTATCAACTATCAAAAAAGTAAAAATATTTTACTAGTTAAAAATTTTTACAATTTAATGAAGCCAAGAGTCATGTCTCTTGTAGTATTTACTGCTCTTGTTGGTTTAGTTATTTCAAAAAACCAAATTGATCTTGTAAGTTCTGTCTTAGCTTTATTTTTTGTTGCAGCCGGAGCCGGCGCAGCTGGGGCATTAAATATGTGGTATGACTCAGAAATAGACGCAATAATGTCACGAACATGTTTAAGGCCAATTCCTCTTGGCAAAATTTCAAATAACCAAGCATTGTATTTTGGAATTTTTTTAACTTTAGTATCTGTTATCGGCTTATATTTTGTTTCAAATATTTTATCCGCTTCAATCTTAGCTCTAACTATCGGCTTTTATATTTTTGTTTATACAATTTGGTTAAAAAGAAGAAGTGTTCAAAATATTGTAATAGGTGGGGCAGCAGGAGCATTCCCACCGGTTATTGGTTGGACTATTTCAAATAATAGTTTGTCAATTGAACCTATAGTTTTATTTTTAATTATATTTTTTTGGACACCATCTCATTTTTGGTCTTTGTCTCTTTATAAATCGGATGACTATAAAAAAGCAGATATTCCAATGCTTCCAGTTGTATCCGGAGTAGAGTTTACAAAGAAAAATATTTTTATTTATGCATTAATATTATTTCCGATCACAATACTTCCCTTTTATTTTAATTTTGCTGGTTTTATTTATTTAATTCCAGCCTTGATTTTAGGAATAATTTATATTTTTTTAACTTATCAATTATTAAAAGCTAATAATAAGACAAATGAAGAAAAATATTCAAAAAAAATATTTGCATTTTCTATTCTATACTTATTTTTAATTTTCAGTTTATTATTAATTGAAAGTTTTTTTAAAATTTTTTAATGAAAAAAAATTATATTACTGCTGTTATATTAATATTACTAGTAATCTTCTTCTTTGTTTTTTCAGTTTACAATATGGAGATTTATACAAGACCTTTATGAGTGAAAAAGTTAAAAATAATATAAACCCGATTTATCTAGTTCTTATATTTTTTATTATGCTTGGTCTCTCTTATGCTTCAGTTCCTCTTTATGAATTATTTTGTAAGGTCACTGGATTTGGAGGCACTCCAAAGACTTCTAAACAAGCTCCAAATGTTGTTATTGATCATAATATCGTCACTCGTTTTGATACTAATGTATCTAAGGGTTTGTTTTGGGAGTTTAAAGCAGAAAAAAATAAAGAAAATATTAAGGTAGGACAAGTTTCTACGATTAAATTTACTGTTAAAAATTTAGGCAATGAAACTTCAACTGCAGTTTCCACTTTTAATGTCGTGCCAGATAGTGCTGGTAAGTATTTTAATAAAATTAGCTGTTTCTGTTTTGAACAACAAACTTTAAAACCTAAAGAGTCTATGGATTTTGTTATGTCATATTTTATTGATCCAAAAATAGTTGAAGATTTATCCTCAAAAGAAATCAAAGATATCACTTTGTCTTATACTTTTTTTGATGTAGCTAATTATAAAAAGGTAAATAACTAATGTCAGATACTCATAAAAAAGGTCATGATTATCATTTGGTGGATCCAAGTGTTTGGCCCATAGCAATATCTTTTTCAGCTTTAGTTCTAGCAATTGGTGCGGTTTATTTTATGCACTCGAAATCTTTGTGGTTACTTCTTATTGGATTGGTTCTAACACTTTATTGTATGTTTATGTGGTTTAGGGACGTGGTCATTGAGGGTGAACATAAAGGCGATCATACTCCGGTGGTTCAAATCGGTCTCAGGTACGGCATGACACTCTTTATAATTTCAGAGGTAATGTTTTTTGTTGCTTGGTTTTGGGCTTATTTTGACTCCAGTCTATTTCCCGATGCAGTGATAGGTGGTGTTTGGCCGCCAAAAGATATTAAGACTTTAGATCCCTGGCATATACCATTAATTAATACTTTGATATTACTTTTATCAGGAACCACAGTAACTTGGGCGCATCACTCTTTATTAGAGAATGATAGAAAAGGACTATTGAATGGATTGTTATTAACTGTAATTTTAGGACTTCTTTTTACTTCTTTTCAGGCTTATGAATATTTTGTTGCTGACTTTAAATTAAGTTCTGGAATTTACGGTGCAACTTTTTATATGGCGACGGGATTTCATGGCTTTCACGTGCTTGTAGGCACAATATTCCTAGCAGTTTGTTATTTTAGGGCAAAAGCTGGACATTATAAACCTGACCATCATTTCGGATTTGAAGCCGCAGCTTGGTATTGGCACTTTGTTGATGTGGTATGGCTATTTTTATTTGCCTCAATATATATTTGGGGAAGCTAATAGTTACTTTTGTTTAAAATTAAATCTTTAGATATTTTTTTTATATTTTTCGTATTAGTAATTTTTTCATTGGGAACTTGGCAAATTTTAAGATTGAATTCAAAAAAAAATTTAATTTCTCAATTAGAAGTAAATTTAAAAAAAAGTTCTACATCTTTTAATAAAGATATAAATAAAGAGTATACTAAAGTTAAATTTAAAAAAAATAAATCAAATCCTGTAATTTTTTTATATCAACTTAAAAAAGGGGAGATAGGTTTTAAAGTTATCGTGCCCTATGACATTGATAATTCCTCTGTAGTTTTGATAGACAAAGGCTGGGTTAGAAAAAAAAATATTAATTTAATTAAAAATACTTCATTCAAGGATGATTTTATTGAAGGATACACAAAAAAAATAACACCAGTAAATTTATTCACACCAAAAAACAGTTTTGTCGAGGACTTTGTTTATTCAATCGATATTGAATATTTAAAAAAAAACTTAAATAAGGATATTTATCCTTTATTCATTATTCAAACCTCCCCAAATAACAAAGATATTATTTCTAACGATTATGAAATTCATATAACAAATAATCATTTGCAATATGCTATAACTTGGTATGGCTTGGCCTTATTTACTATAATTTTTTTTTTATATTATAAGAGAAGATCGCAATGAAATATATTAGTACAAGAGATAATAAAAAAACTTATAATTTTATTGATACTTTTTTAAATGGCCTTGCGCATGATGGTGGATTGTATATTCCTAGGATAATTCCTCGATTATCGAATGATACTTTAAAAAAATTTTCTAAATTAAATTATAATAATTTAGCCTATGAAATTATTAAAATTTATACAGATAATACTTTTTCAAAAAAAGAGTTAAAAAAAATCATAAAAAACTCTTATAGAAAATTTAATAGCAATAATGTGGTAAAATTTTCTAGAGTAAAAAAATTTAATTTAATAGAACTATATCATGGGCCTACATTAGCTTTTAAGGATATTGCTATGCAAGTTATAGGTAATATGTACGAAACCATTCTTTCAAAAAATAGAAAAAAAATTAATCTTGTAACTGCAACATCAGGAGATACCGGGGCCGCAGCTATAGATGCTGTAAAAAATAAAAAAAATTTAAGAATTTTTGTTTTACATCCTAAAGGCAAAGTTTCTGTAACGCAGAGAAAACTTATGACTACAGTGAATTCTAAAAATGTTTTTAATATTGCTGTTAAAGGGTCATTTGATGATTGTCAGAGATTAGTTAAATCAATGTTTAATGACCGCAGCTTTAGGCAATCTATTAATATGTCAGGAGTTAATTCTATAAATTGGGCGAGAATTGTCGTTCAAATAGTTTATTATTTTTATTCGCACTTCCAATTATCTAAAAAAAATAAGAAAAGTGTTTTCTCAGTGCCGACAGGAAACTTTGGCGATATCTATGCTGGTTATATTGCTTACAAGATGGGACTACCTATATCCAAATTAATTATTGCAACAAATGAAAACGACCTTTTGCATAAATTTTTAATGAATGGAATTTATAAGCCCTCAAAAGTAAGATTTAGTATTTCCCCAAGCATGGATATACAAGTTGCAAGTAATTTTGAAAGACTAATTTCTTCTTATTATAATAATAATTCAAAAAAAATATCTAAATTAATGATGGAACTTAATAGTAAGGGTTTCTATAAGGTTGATAAAAATATTTTAAAAAATATTAAAAATATTTTTTATTCAAATTCTATAAATGCAAAAAATACGAAAAAAACCATTAAATCAGTATATGAATATAATAACAAAATATTAGATCCACATTCCTCAGTTGGATTAAAGGCTTTAGAGAACTACTATTTAAATAATGATAAAAAATCAGAAAACTTATTTTGTTTAGAAACTGCCCATCCTGCAAAATTTGGAGAAACTGTTTATAAAATATTAAGAAAAAATCCCAAACTACCGATTGAGATAAGTAAAAATATTAAAAAAAAAGAATTTTATAAAGTAATGCCGAACAATTTAGCTAAAATTAAAAATTATATTTTAACTAATCGTTTGCACTAGCGGCTTTCCTTGCAAGTATATCAACTTTATTATTGTATTCGTTAATCGAATGAGCCTTAACCCATTTCCAGGAAATTTGCTTTTTATTAATAAGGCTGTCCAATTTTGTCCAAAGATCTTTATTTTTAACATCTTTTTTATTTGCATTTTTCCAATTATTATTTTTCCAATTATTTATCCACTTTTCAATACCGTCTTTAAGATATTTAGAGTCAGTGTAGATTTTAATTTTTTCACTTTCCTTAGTTTTTAATAAAGCATTAATAGCTGCAGTTAATTCCATTCTATTATTTGTGGAGTTTTTTTCAGAACCAAATATTATTTCCTCTTGATTATTCTTAATAATTACAGCCGCCCATCCTCCTCTACCAGGATTACCAAGACAAGAACCATCTGTGTAAACTATTGTCTCGGTCATTAAATAAAATATTCGTTAAAATTTTTAATAGATGAATGAAACTCAATTTTTTTAAAATATTCAAATGGATCTTTAATTTTAACATCTGCTTTATTATCAGTATTATAAAAATCGTATAGTCTTGTTAAAAAAAATCTCATAGCAGCCCCCATACATAGAATAGGTAAATATTTTTTTTCATCATTACTTAATATTCTTATTGATGAATAACCATCTATAAGATTTTTAGCTTTAGTCATGTTAAAGGTAGAGTTGTTATCAAAGCAAATAGAGTTAAAGCAAATTGCAATCTCATATGCAAAAAAATCATTACAAGCAAAATAAAAATCTATTATCCCAGAAACTTTATTAGTAGTAAAAAAAATATTGTCTGGGAATAGGTCTGCATGAATAATTCCCTGTGGCAAATTTTTAGGCCAATTATTTTCTAAAAAAAATAAATAATCTTTAGTTTTTTTTATAGTAGTTTCATCTAAATCTATTTTTTCTTTTATAGTTTTTTCAAAAATACTTTTCCAATTTTCAATAGACAAATTATTTTTTCTACTAAGTTTAAGTTGTTTTGTTAATTCATGCAATTGGGCAGCAATTTTACCAATTTGAAAGCAGTCTTCGCTAGTTATCTTATTCTTTGATTTTCCATTTAAAAAAGTTACTAGAGCTGCGTTTTTATTTTTAATTTTATTAATTTTTTCATTATTTTTATTAGCAATAGGTTGTGGGCAAGGAAATCTTTTTTCGGATAAAATAGATAGTAGTTTTATGAAGAATGGCAAATCATTTTCAGTAACTCTTTTTTCATAAATAGTAAGAATATAGTCTTGCTCTGATGTTCTAATAAAATAATTAGTATTTTCTACTCCTTCAGTTATCCCTTTGTAGTCTTTAAAATTATAAATATTATATTGTTGTAAGAAATTTGAAATTTCTTGTGGCTCCAATTTAGTATAAACAGCCATTATTTTATAAGCATTGTAGGAAGTTTGAAGGAAACTTTTTCAACAGAAGTAATTACTTCTTCAACTCTAATATTTATAATACTTTTTATCTCTTTAATTAAATTTTCAACTAATATTTCAGGAGCTGAAGCACCTGATGTGACGCCTATATTGTTAGAATTTTTAATTTTTTCAATTGGTAATTTTTGATCTGAGTGCATTAAAATACTTTCTTTACAGCCAAATTTTTTTGCAACTTCTACTAATCTTTGTGAATTAGAAGAGCTTCTGCTCCCAATGACTAGAAATAAATCACATTTTTTTGCAATTTTTTTAACAGCCTCTTGTCGATTTGTAGTTGCGTAGCAAATATCACTTTTTATTGGCTCTTTTATTGAAGGATATTTTTTTTTTAATACTGATATGATTTCTAAAGTATCATCCAATGAAAGTGTAGTTTGGGTGATATATGCAAATTTATTATTGTCAATTTTAGGATAATAATTTTCTACATCTTTCTTATTTTCAACTAGTGAAATAAATTTTTCATCTATTTGTCCCATAGTCCCAATTACCTCTGGATGATTTCTATGACCGATGAAAATAATGTTAAACTCTTCTCTAGCTAACCCTTCTGCTTCTCTATGAACCTTAGTCACTAATGGACAAGTAGCATCTATATAAATAATGTTATTTAATTTTGCCTCATCAATTACTTTTTTAGAAACTCCGTGGGCTGAAAATATCACAGGTCTAGATTTATTTTTAATTTCTGAAAGTTCCTGAATAAATATAGCTCCCTGTGATCTTAGATTTTCAACGACAAATTTATTATGAACTATTTCATGTCTCACATAAACCGGGGAACCAAATTTATTAATTGTTTTTTTTACTATTTCAACCGCTCTATCTACGCCAGCGCAAAATCCTCTTGGACTTGCTAGAAAGACATTTACAATTTTTTGTTCCATAGAAATTTTAAAGTATTGTTTTTATATTATATGAGGAGGCTCTTGTAGAGCCCAAAGAAAAAATAAATAGCATCTAAAGATTAATATTTAACAACTGTGGTCTTTTGCAAAATAAAATGAGTTAAGATACAATTCATCCATGTACAATATGGAAGAAAATAATACTAAAGTTAATAATCCTCTTAAAGTTCACTTACAAAAAGGAAAAGATTATTATTGGTGCGTTTGCGGGTTGTCTAAATACAAAACTTTCTGTGACGGTTCTCACAAGATTACAAATCTGGCGCCTTTGAAATTTTTAGTACAAGAGGATAAATATTATTTTTTATGCAGTTGCAAAAAAACCAATAAAATGCCCTTTTGTGATGGGACTCATTCAAAAAGTTAAGAAGCTTTAGTATTAATTAAATTAACAAAAATTTTTTCTAAATTTTTTTGGTTAATAGCTTTCATTTTTTCATCATTTGCAGAGTTTGATATTATTTTTTTTACTGCTTCTAGGGCAATTTTATTAGAAATATTCTGTATATCCTTTATTGCTTTTATTTTCATCTGATCTAATTTTTGTTCTAATGATTTTTTTTTATTAATCATTAATTGTTCAAATTTATTTTCAGATTCTTTTATAAAATTTTCCGTTTCTTTTTTTTCAGAAGTAAGAATATTTTTACTCTCAATATTAGCATCTAGAATTTTATTTTTATATTTTTTAAGTAATTGATCGCTCTCTATTTTTAGATTTTTTGTATTTTCAATTTGGGATTTAATTTCATTTATTTTGTCTTCTAGTAATTTATTAATAAGTTGAGGTATTTTTTTGTAAATAAGTATTAAACAGAATGCTATAAAAGAAATTGCTACCCAAAAAGTTGCATCAAACATATTTGCTCTCTTTTTGTTTTTTAAATATTTCTGAAATTATAATCTTCAAATTATTATCATTTTGCTTTGTTTCAGTTATCTTTTCAATAAGTTCTTTTGAAAATTCAGAGACTATGTCTGAAATATTATCCAAAGTATGTTGTTTAAAATTATTAATTTCGTTTTCTATTTTAGCGGTTTCAGCATTTAAATAATTTTCAAATTCTTTTTTTTTAATAAATATTTTTTCGTCAAATTCACTAATCAATTTTGTTGAATTTTCTTTTGACTTTTTTTTAGCCTCATTTATTATTTTATTATACTCGTTATCCAATTTTTGAATTTCATTTTTATTATTTTCAGTCTGATTTATTAACGATTTTAAAAAATCTGCTCTTTGATCTATTAAGCTGAAGAGTTTTGGACTGAAAAATTTATGAATTAAAAAATATAATAATCCAAAGCATAAAATTAACCAAAAAATTTGAGATATCCAAAACTCAGGATTTAGTTGAGGCATTCCTTCGTTTGCAATTACTTCTTGAGTGAGAAATAAAGAAAGAATAATAAAAATTATATTTTTTTTCATTAATTAACTTAAAACTTAGATTTATTTTAAATAGTTAAAATGCAAAAAGTATCAATAATGCAATAACTAGAGCAAATAAACCCGTAGCCTCTGCCAATGCAAATCCTAATAATAAATTAGGAAATTGTTTTTGAGCTGCTGATGGATTTCTTATTGCCGCTGATAGGTAATTACCAAATATTGTTCCTATCCCTACGCCTGCACCTCCCAATGCTATCGCTGCTAGACCTGCTCCTATTAACTTTGCTGCTGCTACTTCCATGTTTTTTCTCCTTTTTTTGTTAGTTTTAATGATGCATATGTAATGCATCGTTTAAATAAATACACGACAAAACCGCAAATACATAAGCTTGTAAAAAAGCCACAAGTATTTCAAGGGCTGTTAATGCCACAGAAAAACTTAAAGGCAACCATCCACCTATGATACCTAGACTTACAACAAATCCTCCAAAAACTTTTAACATAGTGTGTCCGGCTAGCATATTAGCGAATAAACGCACAGATAAACTTATAGGTCTACTTAAAAAAGATATTATTTCTATCACTACCAGTAACGGTAATAAAAAGACAGGAATACCTGACGGAACAAATATCTTTAAAAATCCTAATCCATTTTTTACAAAACCAACAATCGTAACTCCAATAAATATTAC
>Ga0194118_10001238_pt1 | contig 37702 bp, 28 predicted proteins | sample TA2MahsurfametaG_2_FD_148662 | JGI IMG/M metagenome (GOLD analysis project Ga0194118, IMG submission 148662) | Freshwater microbial communities from Lake Tanganyika, Tanzania - TA2015013 Mahale N5 surface | ecosystem: Environmental > Aquatic > Freshwater > Lake | place: Tanzania: Lake...
GTTGGGGATCGCCGCCGGGTACTCGCCGAACTCCTGGAAGTAGGCATCGCACGCCTTGGCGAACTCCTGCATCGTGCCCAGGGTCTGCGTGCTCTTGGCGCGCTGGATCACCTTGCCCAGGGCGGGAAGCAGCAGGCCGATAAGGAGGCCGATGATCCCGACCACCACGAGCAGCTCGACGAGGGTGAAGGCCGGGCGAATGCCGCGGCGTGCGGGGGTTCGGGCGGTTCGGGCGATGGTGGGGCGCATGGTTCGGAAATCCTATACGGATCCCGAATCCCCCCTGATGCCGCCGAGCTGGCGGAGCCCCTCGTAGACCCCGCACGCGACGGCGGTGGCCAGGTTCAGGCTGCGCGCTCGGGGGTCGGGAAGCATCGGGAGCGTGAGGCGGTGGCCCTCGCCGAAGTCCGCATCGACCCAGGCATGGAGATCGTCGGGAACGCCGCCGTTCTCCTGGCCGAAGAGCAGGTAGTCGCCTTCCTCGAAGGCGGCCTCCCAGTGCGGCCGCGCGCCCGTGGTCGTGTAGAGCCAGAGCCGCGCCGGCCGCTCCGTGCGGAGGAACTCCTCCCACGAGGCGTGCTCGACGCAGTCCACTGCATCCCAGTAGTCAAGTCCTGCGCGGCGGCGCGCCTTCTCGTCCATGTCGAACCCGATCGGGCGCACGATGTGCAGCCGGCACCCGGTGGCCATGCACGTGCGCCCGATGTTCCCCGTGTTGTTCGGGATCTGGGGCCGGAAGAGCACCACGTGGAAGCGGGGATGGGCGAGCCGGGCCGGCATGGGGCGTGGGTATACTGTCTTCCCTCATGTGGCCCGTCCTCCTTGCCAACGCAGCGTGGGTTGTCTTCCTCTCGATCTGGGCGCTCGTCTATTTCGCGGGCGCGAGGTCCGAGCGTGACTCCGGCGGCAAGTGACGTGGCCCGGCCGAGGTCTTCTGGCCCCAGTAGCTCAGTTGGATAGAGCACCGGTTTCCTAAACTGGAGGTCGCGCGTTCGAGCCGCGCCTGGGGCGTTGCCGCCGTCGTCGGGACCCCTACAGGTCGCCGGCGCGGCGCGGGTGGGCGCCGAGCCAGCGCACGCCGGCCTCCATGCGCTCGGCGAGCAGGGCGCTCACCATCCGCAGGTTGCGGAGGAACGCGTCCTGCACGGGCTCGGGGTGGTCCACGAGGTCGGTGACGGCCTTCACGGCGACGAACGGCACGCCGCACTGCACGCACACCTGCGCGATGGCGGTGGCTTCCATGTCCTTGGCGCAGACGCGCTCCCGGCGCATGAACTCCAGCTCCCCGGGCAGGCAGTCGAGGCTGTTGCCGGAACTCACCACGCCCTCGCGCGCGCCGATGGCCTGAGCCAGCCTCGGCGCCGGGGTGCCTGGCCAGCGCCCCTCCGCCTGCTGGCGAAAGGCCGCGATCGGGATGCGGCGGTCGTGGAACAGGAGATCGCCGCGCGAGACGTAGATGGTCCCGACCGCGGCGCCCTCCGCCTCGAAGCCGCCGCAGGTGCCGGCGTTGAGGAGGAGGTCCGGGGACAGCTTGCGGACTCCCATGTAGGCGCCCATGGTGGCGGCGTCGGTGCCGACGCGCTCGGTGCCGGACCGGGGGTCGCGCCCGAGGGTGAGGAGATCGACGTGGAGCGTGCCCACCGTGCCCGCGAAGTGGCGGGGGCGAAGCTGGGGATCGACCGCAGGCTGCTCCTGCAGCCCCAGGCGCTCCACGAGGGGCGTGGCCTCCGACTCGAGCGCGTAGAGCACGGAGACGCGCTCGATGGTGATCTCGGCCGGGTCGCGGGCGGGGCGGGTGGGCACGCGCACAACATACGCCGGGCAGCGCTTTCCGAAACGCGAACGCCCGCGCGGGAAGCGCGGGCGTCGGGAGTGCCGATGGGCGGAGTCGAACCGCCGACCTAGGGTTTATGAATCCCTCGCTCTAACCATCTGAGCTACATCGGCCTTCGGAACACGCGGATCGCGGATGATAGCGCGGGCCGAGGTGCGCCGAAACGGGGTTCTGCCGCCGGGAATCGATGCCCCGCGCGGCGTTGCGGCGCCGCGCGCCCCGCGGGGGATCACGCCTTGACCGGGGACCCGCTGCCTGCCGAGCGCACCCAGCGCCGGCCCAGCTCCGTCTGCGCGAACTCCGGCTCGCGGCGCGCGATGGCCGCGGCCACCAGGCCCATGAACATCGGCTGCGGCCAGAGCGGCCGGCTGGTGAGCTCGGGGTGGAACTGCGCCCCGATGAAGTACGGGTGGGCATCCACCGGCAGCTCCAGCACCTGCATGATCGGCTGGTTCGGGTGGCGGCCGCTGAAGACCAGGCCGCCCGCGGAGAGCGCGTTGATGTCCTTCGGCTCCACCTCGTAGCGGTGCCTGAAGCGCTCGCGCACCAGGTCCTTCGCGCCGAACAGCATGTGCGCCAGGGTGCCGCGCTCGATCTGCACGTCCTGCGCGCCCAGGCGCATGGTGCCGCCCATGATGCCCTCGAGCTTCTTCTGCTCGGGCAGCTCGCTGATGACGGGATGCTTGGTGGCGGGGTCGAACTCGGTGCTGTGCGCATCGGCCCAGCCGAGCACGTTGCGGGCGTACTCGATGACGGCCACCTGGAACCCGAGGCAGATCCCGAGGAACGGGACGCGCTCGAGGCGCGCGGCCTGCACGCAGCGGATCTTGCCCTCGACGCCGCGCATCCCGAAGCCGCCCGGCACGATGACCGCGTCGAAGCGCGAGACCAGCTCGCGGGCCTTGGCGAGCGTGTCGATGTCGCTCGTGTCGAGCCACTCGGCGTCCACCTCGGCGCCGAGCGCGGTGGCGCAGTGCTCGACCGCCTTGTCGATCGACGCGTAGGCGTCGCGCAGGCTCGCGTACTTGCCGAGGACGCCGATGCGCACGCGGTGCGCGCGCGGGGCGTTCATGCGCTGGGTGAAGGCGCTCCAGGTGACGCGCTCGCGGTCCTCCTGCACCGTGTTGACGCGCTCGTGCAGCTTGAGGATCGAGAGGATCTCGCGGTCGAGCCCGCCCTCGCGCATCGCGTCGGGGATCGAGTAGATGCTCGAGCGGTCGTGCATCGAGAAGATGCGCCGCATCGGCACGTTGGAGAACATGGCGATCTTCTGCATCACCTTGTCGGTGACGGGGTTCTTGGCTCGGCAGGCGATGAGCTGCGGCTGGACGCCTGCCTCCATGAGCCGCTTGATGCCCAGCTGCGCGGCCTTCGACTTCTGCTCGCCGAGGATCGACGGCTCGAGGATGTAGGTGAGGGCCACGAAGCAGCAGTTCTCGGGGCCCTCCTCGAAGGCGAGCTCGCGCAGCGCCTCGATGTAGAAGCCGTTCTCGTAGTCGCCGGCCGTGCCGCCCACCTCGACGAACACCACGTCGCAGGGCTTGCCGCCGTTGCCGGTCATGGCCAGCTCGCGCAGGCGCATCTTCACGGCTCCCGTGACGTGCGGGATCATCTGCACGTCGCGTCCGAGGTAGCCGCCGCGGCGCTCGCGCTCGAGGATCTCGGTGTAGATCTGGCCGGCGGTGACGAAGTTGCGGCGCGACAGGTTCTGGTTGAGGACGCGCTCGTAGGTGCCGAGGTCCATGTCGGTCTCGAGGCCGTCCTCGAGCACGAACACCTCGCCGTGGCGGTAGGGGTTGAGCGTGCCGCTGTCGATGTTGAGGTAGCCCTCCATCTTGATGGGGGCCACGGACAGTCCCTTGTCCTTCAGGAGCTTGGCGAGCGAGCTTGAGAAGATCCCCTTGCCGAGGCCGCTCATCACCGTGCCGATGACGACGACGTACTTGGTCCGCCCCGGCTGGTAGCCGCGCGGGGTGGGGCTGAAGCCCTCGCTCGATTCGTCGGAGGCCCCGAACTGCGCCAGGAAGCCGGGCGACCCGCCGCCTGCTCCCGGTTCCGGGGAGGGCTCCAACTGCCGCGAATGCGTGCCTTGTCCGTCCGTGAGGGGCATGGCATACGGTAGCACGGCGCGGGTGGCCCGATCAATCGGGGGTTCCCGCGGGAATCCCGGCGGTAACGAGGCCTTCCGCACCGGCCCACGACAACCGTGGCCGCGGCCGGCGGTAGGGTTCCCGCATGGCCACCTGCCGAACCATCCGTCCTCGCGTGCGTTCGCTCCTTGCCTGCCTCGCCATCGCCGGGCCCGTTGCCGCGCCGTCGGCCGCGCGTGCGGCGGAGTCGGCGGCGTGGGACTCGGGCTGCGGCTGCCTCGCGCACCGGCTCGAGCGTTTCGAGCGCGGCGGGTTCGGCCTGCGCCCGGGCGCGGGCCGCGGCGGGGCGTTCGATGCCGCCAATGGCCGCGATCACCGGGACTTCCCCCCGGACCCGCAGGTCTCCTACCGGTCGATGCGGCTGGAGCTGGACTTCCCCGACCTGGTGTCGGGCAAGTTCACGGGCGTGCAGCGGCTGCGCGTGGCGCCGATCGGCATGCCGGTGCGGGCGCTGCGGCTCGACGCGACGGGCCTCGCCGTGGACGCGGTGCTGGTTGATGGCAAGGTCGCGGAGTTCGCGCACGACGGCGAGGTGCTCTCGGTCCGCTTCGCCGCGCCGCTCACGGTGGCCGCGGACGGCACGGTGCGCGAGACGGAGATCGAGGTCCGCTACGCCGCGGATCGCCCGGTGGACGGCCTGACGTTCAGCCCGCCGACGCCCGAGATCCCGGGCGTCTCGCCCGCGCGCGGCCCGGAGGTGCACACGCAGGGCCAGACCGAGACCAACCACTACTGGTTCCCGATCCACGACTTCCCGAACATCCAGCTGGCCACCGAGATCGTGGTGACGGTGCCGAAGGGGCTGCAGGCGAGCGCCAACGGCGCGCTGGTGTCGCACGAGGTGCGCGGCGACCGCGAGACGTGGCACTGGAAGCAGGAAAAGCCGCACGTGCCGTACCTGGTGTCGCTGGTGATCGGCGACTTCGAGCGCGTGGAGCTGCCCAACCCGCTGTCCAAGGTGCCGATGACGGTGTGGGCGCCGCGTGGCCGCGGCGAGGACGCGAAGGCCACCTACGCCCGCACCGACCGGATGGTGGCGGTGTTCGAGCGCGTGTTCGGGCAGAAGTACCCGTGGGCGCGCTACGACCAGCTGATCGTGCGCAACTTCGGCTCGGGCGGCATGGAGAACACGAGCGTCACCACGATGCACCCGGCTGCGGTGCTCGATGCGGTGGCGCGCGCCGAGGACGACCTCGACGGGCTGATCAGCCACGAGCTCTGCCACCAGTGGACCGGCGACCTGGTTACCTGCCGCAGCTGGGAGCACATCTGGCTGAACGAGGGCTGGGCCACCTACGGCACCGCGCTGTGGATGGAGGACCGCGACGGGCCCGACGGCTACTGGGACAGCGTGCTCGGCAACGCGCGCGTGGCGCGCGGCGACCTGCCGACCGACCCGGAGCCGATGTGCAGCCCCGTGTACGCGAGCGCCGGCGAGACCTTCCGCCGTCCCGCGAACCCGTACCCGAAGGGCGCGTCGATCCTGCACATGCTGCGCCGGATGCTCGGGGACGAGGTCTTCTTCCGCGCGGTGCGCGCGTACTTCGCGCGCCATGCCAACGGCCTCGCCGAGACGCACGACTTCCGCCGCGCGATGGAGGAGGCAAGCGGGCTGGGGCTCGAGTGGTTCTTCGACCAGTGGTGCTTCCGTCCCGGGTCGCCGCGCGTGAAGGCGGTGCTCTCCTACGACGCCGAGCGCCGCGTGCTGACGGTGAAGGCGGAGCAGCAGCAGCAGGTCGACGCGCGCACGCCGGCGCTGCGGGTCTCGGTGCCCGTGTGGGTGCGCACGGCATCGGGCGAGACCGTCGTGCCGGTGGAGATGCGCGACAAGTCGGTGACCGTGACCGCGACCCTCGATGGTCCGCCCGTGGCGGCGTGGGTCGATCCGTGGCTCGAGGCGCTCAAGGTGCTCGAGGTGGAGCAGCCGGAGGCGTGGACGCTCGGCGCGCTGGCGTCGGCGCCCACGCACGCCGCGCGCCGCCAGGCGCTCGCCGCGGCGGGGAAGGCCGGGACGTCCGCCGCGCTCGCGGCGCTGACGGCCGTCGCGAAGGACCCGGGCGCGCGCCACACGCTCCGTTCGGACGCGGTGGACGCGATCGCGGACCTCGGGACGCCCGAGGCGCGCAAGGCCGTGCTGGAGCTCGCGACCTCCGGCATCGCCGACCCGCGCGTGCGCGCGGACGCCGTGGGCGCGCTCGCGAAGGCGGACGCCGCCGCGGCCGTGAAGGCCTGCCGCGCGATCCTCGCGCCGCCCGAGGGCTCTCCCGCCGAGCGCAGCTACGCGGTGCGCGCGCGCGCGATCGACGTGCTCGCGAAGCACGAGTCGAAGGACGACCTGGCGCTGGTGCGCACGCAGGTGGCGCAGCCGAGCCACAACGATGCGATCTCGCTGGCCGCGCTGCGCTTCCTGGCGCGCCTCGGCGACGCGTCGGACCTGCCCGCGGTGCAGGCACGCGCGGCGCTCGGCATCGCGGACCGGGCGCGGCCGGCGGCGGTGGACGCGCTGGCCGAGCTCGCCGGGCGCGCGAAGGGCGAGGAGCGGGCCAGGGCCGAGGCGTTCCTGCTGGCGCTCGTCGACGACCCGGAGGAGCGCACGGCGATGGCCGCCGGCGCGGCGCTCGCGGAGCTCAAGTGCGAGGCGGCGCGCGATCGCCTGCGCGCGATGGCGGAGCGCGACCGCGACCCGGCGCGGCGGCGGCGGGCGGAGGGGTGGATGAAGAAATTCGGGTCATCCTCGTAGACGCGGTCGTGGGGCCGGCGCGTCGTCCATCCTGGCCGACGGAAGTCATAAGTCATTATTTTGCATTGACTTGCGTTTGCAGGCGGCCTGCGCGTCGCGAGGCCCCGTCCGGCGCGCTTCGGGGGCTCGGGAGCCTGTCCGTCAAGGGGTGTTTGCCTTGCCGCCGGGACGGGTTATGTTACGGGTCCGGGTTCGAGGAAGTGCTGTACCCGGGTTGAGTAGATCTGTCGCTTCCAGCATCCAGGAGTCGCACCGATGTCATTCCGTTCCGTGGTGATTCTGTCCGTCGGCATGTCCTGCCTGCTTGGCCCGGCCGCCGCCGCTTCCTCCGGGTCATGGAGCCAGGTTGCCGACTCGCAGGCGGACTTCTCGAACGTGCAGGGCGCGAACGGGTGGTCCTACGGGTTTGCCGTCGGCTTCGGGGCGCCGGCCCCCGTGTCGCCGATGAAGAACTTCTCCGAGAACCCCGGCTGCGGGTGCGGCAACGTCGGTCCGATCTGGCACTTCGCGCCGTCGGTCTGCTTCTGCGGAGCCGAATTCTGCTTCCAGGGGGCGACGATCGCGCACCCCGACAGCCACGGCGAGCCGCACGTCCCGGTGCGCGGCTACACCTTCCCGACCTCCGGCCGATACCTGCTCCAGCCGTCGTTCTTCCACGCGGGTGGGTGCCAGGCGGCGGAGGACATCCGGCTCGAGCTTCGCCTTCGCGGCCAGGTGCTTTGGTCCGCGGAGACCGACGGCGGGGCCCAGGCAGGCTCTATTGAGGTCGTCGCGGCGGCTGGCGAGCGGGCGGAGCTCTGGAGCATGATGCTCCTGGGCGAGTGCGGTGGGGCTCACGAGGTGCGGATGACCGTGTCGCGCGCGCCCGGCAGCGTGCTCGTGGTCGCGCAGTCCGGCCCGGCGGACTTCACGACCCTCCAGGCTGCGTACAACGCGGCCGCGGACGGCGACATCGTGCTCGTGCTCCCCGGCACCTACGCCGTCGCCCAGGGCCCGGTGCTCCAGACCTCCGGCAAGCGCGTGCGCGTCATGTCGCGCGACGGCGCGGCCGCCTCGGTGATCGACGCCTCCGGCCGTTGCTGCGCGCTGGCGACGGAGGCGCTCCCGGTTCCGCTCGGCCCCGCGGACCAGGTGATCGAGGGATTCACGGTGACCGGGTCCGTGGGCACCGCCGCGATCGTCGGTTCGGTGACCTTCCGGGACTGCGTCTTCTCCGCCAATTCCAGTGTCGACTCGGCCACCCCCTCGGCAGCGCGGGTCGCCGTCGGCCGGTCGGCGATCTTCGACGGCTGCCGCTTCATCGGCAACGGCGCGGCGGCCCCTGGCGGGTTCAGCGCGACCGCGTCGTCGGACGCCGCCACGGTGCGCTTCGTCGACTGCTCGTTCGAGTCGAACGTGGGCGGTTCCGCGACCATCGTCGCCGGCGTCTCCGCGCTCGAGTTCGACGGTTGCTCCTTCGTCGGCAACTCCTCCGAGATCGGCGCGATCCGCCAGCTCGGCGGCAGTCTCTTGATGGAGGACTGCCTGGTGCAGGGGAACATCGGCAGCGGCATCGGCGCGATGCTGCAGGGAGGCGCATGCATCGTCCGCCGCTCAACGTTCCGGGGCAACCAGGCCCTCGGCGGCGGAACGATCCGCATCGACAACGGCGGCGACCCATCAAGCCTGTTTGAGGACTGCCTCTTCGAGGACAACGTGTCGTCGCAGGTCGGGGGCGCCCTCGACATCTGGTGCTCGGGGCCGGTCATCCGCCGCTGCAGCTTCGAGGGCAACCGCGCCGTCGGCGGCGGCGCGATCTTCCTGGGCGGCCAGCAGGGATGCCTCTTCCAGACGTTGGTCGAGGACAGCACGTTCGAGGGCAACGAGGCGGTGTCGGCCGAGCCGTGGCCTGGCCCGGGGTCGCACATCGGGTCCGGCGGGGCGATCCGCAACAACCTCACCTATCTCGCGATGACGCGCTGCATCCTGCGCGACAACTTCGCCACGAACATCGGCGGCGGCCTCGCCAAGTGGCTCGGCTCGTCCGCGATCGCGTCGTGCTCGTTCCGCGACAACCTCGCGGGGCTCGACGGCGGCGGCGCCACCTTCGCCGGCGATCTCCAGTCGATCAGTTCCACGTCGGCGTGCGGCAACGGCCCCAACGACTTCACGGGCAGCTGGACGGACCTCGGCGGCAACCGCGTCGGGCCGGCCGCGTGCTCGTGCCTGGCGGACCTCAACTCGGACGGCACGGTGAACGGCGCCGACCTCGGCCTGCTCATCGCCTTCTGGGGACCGGTCACCACCACGGTGTCGCCGCCGGACCTCAACGGCGACGGCGCAGTGAACGGCGCCGACCTCGGCGCGCTGCTGGCGTCTTGGGGCCCCTGCGGGAACTGAGCCGACCGGACGGCATGCCCCGGGGCTACGCGCCCCTCATCCGCGCCACGAACGCGGCGTACTGCTCCGGCGTGTCGATGCCGGTGAAGTGCGCCTCGCCCTCGGCGCAGAGGATGGCGTGGCCGTGCTCGAGGACGCGGAGCTGCTCGAGGCTCTCGGTGCATTCGAGCGGGGTGGGGGCGAGCGCCACGAAGGTGCGCAGGAACTCCCGCCGGTACGCGTAGAGGCCCACGTGCTTCATGGGGCGCGCGGCGCCGGGGGCGCGGTCGCGGTCGAAGGGAATCGGGCTGCGGCTGAAGTAGAGCGCGCGTCCGTCGGCGGCGCGCACGCACTTGACGATGTTCGGGTTGGCCGGGTCCTCGCCGGGCGCGAAGGGGGAGACGAGCGTCGCCATCGGCACGTCGGGCCTCGAGGCGAGCAGTTCCACGGTGCGGTCGACAAGCTCGGGCTCGATCTGCGGCTCGTCGCCCTGGATGTTGACGACGAGGTCCTCCTCGAGCCCTTCCGCGACCTCGGCGATGCGGCTGGTGCCGTTGGGGTGGTCGGCGCGGGTCATCCGGCTCTCGAAGCCCGCGGCCTGCACGGTGCGGTGGATGCGATCGTCGTCGGTGCCACCACGATGCGAGACACGGTGCGGCACCGCTCCGCACGCTCCAGGACGTGGACGATCATCGGCGTGCCGGTGAGGGCCGCGAGCGGCTTCCCGGGGAAGCGGCTGCTGGCCCAGCGTGCCGGGATGACGGCGGCGGCGCGGACGTTCATGGCTCGGGCACCTTGGTCGCCGGCGTGCCGCCCGGCGGCGGGGCGGTGTCGCCCGGCGCACCGGCCTCGATCCTGCGCGCGGCCTCGCGCGCGCGCTCCGGGTACGTGGTGCCGAACGCGTAGACCTTGCGCGTGCCGTCGCGCTGCAGGCCGCGGTCGAGCGGGTGCGCGCCCGAAATGAGGGTGAGCAGCACGTCGGTGCTCACTTGGGGGTCCTCGTGGAAGTAGGAGTGGCCGAGCCAGCTGCCCATCCGTTCCTCTGCTGCGGCGACGTCGACGATGTCCACATTCGCATCGTCCTCGAGAAACTCGACGCGGCCCGGGGTGAGCTCCGCGAGCGGCTGTCCGAGGCGCGCGAAGCCCGCCATCCACGCCGAGAAGTCGAGTGCCTTGTCGCGGCTGCTCACGTAGATGGTGGTCCGCTCGGGGACCTCCGTCGTGCCGTCGGCCACGCAGTCGCGGAACTCGTCGAGGTCCATGTCGGGTGCCACCAGCACGAGCCGCCCCAGCCGCAGCCCCTCCCGCACCGCGGGCGCCGGGTCGGCCGAGCGCATGAGGCGCAGTTCGTGGATGGCCGCGACGGCAATCGGCGCGCCTGCGCTGTGCGCGATCACGTGGACCTTCCGGACGCGATTGCCCGTTCCGAGCCGGGCAAGCAGGTGCCGGAACGTGCGCACCGACGCCGCGGCCGCGGCCTTGTCCGCCTGGTACGACCAGACGCTGTTGCGCGAGGGCCACTCGAACTGCACGAGCGCCCCGCGGCGGCCGAGGTAGTGGAAGAGCGATGCGCCGACCGCGGCATTTCCCTCGATGTCCGTGTTGAAGCCGTGCACGAACACGAACAACTCGTCGAGTCCGCTGTCCTGCAGCTGCCGCTCCACCGCCGCGGCGAAGCGGTCGCGCACCGCCGCTTCGATGCCGACTTCGGCGCTGCCCGTGCGCAGTTCCGCGGCGGAGGTCCACACGGGCCCGAAGTCGTCGATCGCCGCGATGCGCATCGGGGGCGTCCCGTCGCGGCCGTCGCGGCGCGAGAGCTCGCGGAGCTCGGGCCAGCCGAGGCCATCGTCGCCGATCCTGACGTCGAGGGTCCCGAGGCGCAGCTCGTCGGCGCGGTCGTTGCCGAAGTAGGTCGATGGACCACCGCTGTCCTTGCGGACGGACCGGTTTGTGGCCAGGAAGAGCCTGACGGTGGCGCCGCGGTCCGGCTCCGCGGTCTGCGCGAACGGGTCCGCGCCAGCGCGGTCGAACCCTACGGGCGTGGGCATCAACGAGTTTCCGCAGCCCGCGAGCGCCGCCGCGAGGAGCAACGCCGCGGCCGCGGCGAGGCGCGTCGAACCCAACTCAGCTGGGCACAAGTCAGCCGAGCTCATGTCAGCCGAGCTCATGTCAGCCGAGCGTCCGCACCAGCTCGTCCACTTCCTTGCGGCGGGCGCGGACGTCCTTGTAGGCGATGTTCTTGCGGACGATCACGCTGCAGATGTCGGCGGCCTCCTTGGCATGGGCGCCCGACTTCTCCAGCTTGGCCAGCTCCATGAGGGCCAGCATCAGGTCGTACTTGATGTCGAGCTCGCGCTCGCCCTGCGTGAGGTCGAGGGAGCCGAGCGCCTCCTTGAACTCGCCCACGGCCTCGGCATGCCAGCCTTCCTTGGAGAAGCAGCGTCCGAGCATCCAGGCACTGTTCACCTTGAGCTTCGGGTCGTCCTTGGCCGCCTGGAACGCGGCCATGGCGTCCTCGTAGCGGCCGAGCTCGTACTCGATGCGGCCGAGGTCGGCCCGCATCTCGCGGTTGGTGGGGTACTTCTGCACGCGCTCGCGGTAGACCTCGCCCTCGCGGTCGAGGAGGCGCGCGCGCGCGGCCTCGTGCGCCTGCTGCAGGGCAGGGTTGTCCGGTGCCTGCTCGAGCTGCTCGCGCGCGATGCGCTCGGCCCTGCGTGCCTGCGCGATGGTCAGGTCGTCGGCGGCCATCTTGAAGCGGTACTCGCTCAGGCGGCGGAAGCCGGTCATGAACACGTCGATCGCCCGGGCCTCGTCGTCGCCCTGGCCGCGCTTGCGCAGCAGCGATCCGTAGCGGTTGATGGCCTCGGGGGACATCGGGTCTTCCTCGAAGTCCTTCTTGGCCTTCTCGAGGGCCGTCTCCTCGCTGCCGCCTGCACCGGAGATGCTGTTTGCCGCCTCGAGCTGCCGCTGCTTCTCGGCGTCGCGCACCACCGTGCGGAATCCGCTGGTGCCGCCGCCGGACTGCGAGTAGCCGCCCTGCTGGATGGCGCGCGCGGCCGTGAGCTGGCGCATGCGGTCCTCGAGCGCGCCGTCGGAGGGATCGAGCCGCTGGGCCTCCTCGCCCGCCGCGAAGGCCTCGTTCCACGCCTCCACCTCGGAGAAGTAGTCGATCGCCTGCACCCAGACCTTCTTCTGGGGCTTCTTGGCCATCGCGTTGCGCAGCATGTTGAGGAGCTTGGGCGCAAGCCACTGCCCGAGCGGCGTCTGCCCCGCGCGACCGGCGGCCTCCATCAGGCGGATGGCGGCCGACACGTTGTTGAGGTCGCGCATCCACACGTACTCGGCGACCACCATCTTGTCGATGGGGCCGGGCCCCTCGATCTCCTTGACGTCCTTGCCGCCCGCGGGCGTCGACGTGGCGTGGAACTTGGTGGCCACCTCGTACATGCCCTGGTGCGCGGCCAGGTTGCCGGGGTCGAACTTGAGCCCGTTGGCCCAGAGCTTGAGTGCGTACTCATGCTGGTCGGCCGCGCCCACCGTGCGGGCGTGGTCGAAGAACTTCCGCGCCTTCTCGGGCTGCGGTTCGAAGGGCTTCTCCGAATTGCCAGACTCGCCTTTGCGCCAACCGAAGATCACTGGGCGTTGCCTCCGTCGTGATTCCGTAGCGTAGCATCGACCCGGCATGGCCGATCGACCCGAGGAACCCCGCCTCGCCACGCGTCCGGTGGTGCTCTACCCGGACCCCGTCCTGCGGCGGAAGGCCGCGCCGGTCCGGGCCGTCGACGGCTCGGTCCGCGCGCTGGTGGAGGAGATGTTCCGGCTGATGGACGCCGAGGACGGGGCCGGCCTGGCCGCGCCGCAGATCGGCGAGTCGCTGCGCATCTTCGTGACCGGTGCCACCGAGCGGGGCGGGGCGCGCAAGGCCTACATCAACCCGGTGCTCGTGGACGTGACCGGCGACCTCGAGGCCATGGAGGAGGGCTGCCTGAGCCTTCCCGACATCCGGGGCTCGGTGCGCCGCCCGACCACGGTCACCATCCGGGCGCTCGATGCCGACGGCACGGAATTCACCGAGACAAGCAGCGACTTCGCCGCGCGCGTCTGGCAGCACGAGCACGACCACCTCGAGGGCGTGCTCATCATCGACAAGATGAGCCCCATCGACCGCCTGCGGGTCCGGCGCGCGCTCCGTGACCTGAAGGCCGCGGCGGACGAGGCGTGATGGCAGGGCACCGCGCCGCACAGGCCCGGAGCGCCGCGCAGCGGGACCCGGCCTCGCTCCCCGAGGTGGTGTTCCTCGGGTCCGGGGAGTTCGGGGTGCCGGTGCTGCGCATGCTCGCGGACGCGGGGCGCGTGGCGCTGGTGGTGAGCCAGCCCGACCGCGAGGCGGGGCGCGGCAAGAAGCTGACGCCGACACCGGTCACAGCGTTCGCGCTCGAGCGGGGATTGCCGCTCGTGCGGCCGCAGGACGTGAACGCCGCCGGGGAACTCGAGGTGGTTCGCGGCGCAGCCATCGCCGCCGCCGACCGTTCCGTGCGCGACGGTCGCCCCCAGCCGGGTGCGTGCTTCGTGGTGATCGCCTTCGGGCAGAAGCTCGGCGCGCCGCTCCTCGACGACGTGTTCGCGATCAACCTGCACGGGTCGCTGCTGCCGCGCTGGCGCGGCGCGGCGCCCGTGCAGCGCGCGCTGATGGAGGGCGACCCGGTGGCGGGCGTCAGCATCATCGCGCTGGCAGAGCGCATGGATGCCGGCGTCGTCTACGCCGAGGAGCCGCTCGCCATCGGCCCGCGCCAGACCGCCGGCGAGCTGGCGGAGGCGCTCTCGGGGCTCGGCCCTGACCTCGTGGCCGCCGTGCTCCATGCCTGGCGGTCCGGCACCGTGCAGGCCCGTGCGCAGGACGAGTCGAGGGCCACGCGCGCGCGAAAGCTGTCGCGCCAGGATGCGTGGGTGGACCTCTCGCTCCCGGCGCCGCGCGTGCGCGCACGGATCAACGGACTCAACCCGTGGCCCGGGTGCGCCATGACGGTGTCCGGCATCGCGCTCACCGTTCGGCGGTCGGAGGAGGCTGAGCGTCCGCACGACCTGCTGCCCGGGCAGGTGAACCCCGACGGCGTCCTTGCGTGCGGCGAGGGCGCGGTGCGGCTCCTCGAGGTGCAGCCTGCGGGCGGCCGGGTGATGGGGTTTGCGGAGTGGGCGCGCGGCGCGCGGCTGGCGGCGCCCGCGCCGGCAGCCAGTGCGCCGCCCGCGGGGGGCTGACGGCATGTCGGGCCTCGCGACCGATCTCCTCGACTACCCCTTCGACGAGCGCTGCATCGCCACGGAGCCCGCGCACCCGCGCGATGCCGCACGGCTGATGGTGGTGGACCGGGCGAGCGGCGCGGTGCAGCACGCGCAGGTGCGCGACCTGCCGCGGTGGATCGGCGCCGGCGATGCGCTCGTCGTCAACCGTTCGTCGGTGCTGCGCGCGAGGCTCCGGACGCCCGACACCGAGGGGCTCCTCCTCGAGCCCACCGCCGACGGCTGCTGGCGCATGCTGCTTCGGCGCGCCAAGCGCTACCGGGCCGGGGACCGCCTGCCGCTCGTCGGCCCGCATGCGGGGGGTGGCGGCGACGCGCTCGAGCTGGTGGCGCGCGACGGCGGGGCCTGGAAGGTGCGCATCGCGGCCGGCACGGAGGGCGGCGACGCGGCCGCGGTGATCGAGCGCTCCGGTTGGACGCCGCTTCCGCCCTACATCCTGCGGGCCCGGGAGGGTCGACACGAGCCCGGGGACGACGACCACGACCGTGCCGAGTACGAGACCGTGTACGCCGATGCCGCGGCGCGGGGCTCGGTGGCCGCGCCGACGGCGGGCCTGCACTTCACCGACGAGCTGCTCGCGGAGCTCTCGGCGCGCGGCGTGCGGCGCGAGTCGGTGGTGCTGCACGTGGGCGCGGGCACCTTCAAGCCCGTCGATTCGGCGACCCTCGGCGAGCATCCGATGCACTCGGAGCCGATGTTCGTGCCGCCGGCGACGCTCGCCATGCTGCGCGAGTCGCCGAGGCCGCGCGTGGTGGCCGTCGGCACCACGGTGGTGCGGGCGCTCGAGTCGGTTCCCGCCGATGCCGGCGCAGGCGGATGGGGCGGCGAGACGTCGATCCTCATCGCCCCGGGGCATGCCTTCCGGAACGTCGATGCGATGCTCACCAACTTCCACCTTCCGCGGAGCACGCTGCTGGCGCTCGTCGGCGGGTTCGTCGGGCTGGAGCGCCTGAAGGAGCTGTATGCGCTCGCGCAGCGCGAGGGGTACCGCTTCTACAGCTTCGGCGATGCGATGCTCATCGCGTGAGACGCGCGCCCGGCAGGCCCGAGGCACGCGTGTCGCGCAACGCGCAAAAGCTGGACCGCCCCGGCGAGGCGTGGTCGCCGGAGCGGTCAAGACGCTTGGCCCGAGATCCGGCCTACGCCTTGAGGACTCGTGTGTCGCCCCCTGCGACGCGCCCGTGCATACACGCTTGCACTTCCGCGAAAGGCGACGGGTCCTTTCCCGAGCGGCAGGCTCCCGACGAACCCGCGCTCACCAGCAGATTGTCACGGGGGGAAACGATGACCCACCATGGGCTGCATCTTTCTGGATCGGCTGCAGCCAGACCGGTCGCTTCCATGGTGCCGCGGGTGCGCGCGAAGTCAAGGAGGAAGCGCACGGGGCGATCGTTCCCGGACACATCGATCGCACGGGGGCTACGCTGACCCGAATGGAACTGAAGGACCTGCGGCGTGATGCGCTGAAGCTCGCCGACTGGATCACGGATCGGTCGATCGCCGGCGTGTCGCCGCTCTCGAGCGCCGCGGACCTCGCCGAGCGTTACCGCATCGACGCCGGGTTTGCCGACGACGACAAGCGCGTCGACGCGCTGATCCGCTGGGAGACCACGAAGAACTTCACCGCCGGGTTCATCACCGGGCTCGGTGGCGTGCTGACCCTTCCCATCACCGTGCCCGGGTCGGTGGCCGCATCGTGGCTGATCCAGGCGCGGATGGCCGCGGCGATCGCGTCGATCTACGGGCACGATCCGCGGTCGGACAGGGTGCGCACCGTGGTGCTCCTGGCGCTCGTGGGCGATGCGAGCGCCTCGAAGCTCCTGAAGGGAGCGGGGATCGCCCTTGGGCGGCAGGCCGCGCTGCGCGCGATCGAGCGGGTCGGAGGCCGCACGCTGACCGAGCTCAACCGGGAGGTCGGCACGCAGCTCATCGCCAAGGGCACCGTGAAGGGCGCGCGGGGAGTCGGGAAGCTGGTGCCGATCGCGGGCGGCGTGGTCAGCGGGGCGTTCGACGCGGTGTCCTGCCAGGTGGTGGGGCGGTGCGCCAAGCGGATGTTCCGTCCCGGGTGAGGCGGCGGGCGCCGCTGGACGGCAGGCGCGGTGGCTGCCGATGGACGTAGAGTGGGGCGCAGCGGCGGATGCCGCGCACGAACCCCGGCAAAGGACTGCCCATGAAGTTGGACGCGCTGCTCGAGCGGCTGGTTCCCGTCACCGCGGAGGTCCGCAAGGCCTCCTGCGACGTCACCTCGATCTGCGATGACTCCCGGGCGGCGGCACCGGGGTGCCTGTTCGTGGCGCGCGCAGGAACGCGCAGCGACGGGAGGGCCTTCGTGGCCGACGCCGTGGCGAAGGGCGCGGTGGCGGTGCTGCACGCGGGCGACGACCCGTGCGCCGGCGCATCCGGTGCCGAGCGCGTGCTTCGCGTGCGTGTGCCGGACGGGACCGACCTCGCGCGCCTCGCCGGGGCGATCGCGGACCGCCTCGAGGGCTCGCCGACCGAGTGGCTTCGCCTCGTTGGCATCACGGGGACCAACGGCAAGACAACGATGGCGTTCCTGGTGCAGCAGTTCGTGCAGGCCGCCGGCGAGCGCTGCGGCGTGATCGGCACCGTGGTGATCGACGATGGCGCGGTAGCCGAGCCTGCGAGCCTCACCACTCCCGGCGGCATCGAGGCCGCGCGCGCGCTCGGTCGGATGGTGCGCAACGGATGCACCGCATGCGCCATGGAGGTCTCGAGCCATGCGCTCGACCAGGGCCGGGCCGACGCGCTGCATTTCCGAACGGCGGTCTTCAGCAACCTGACGGGCGACCACCTCGACTACCACGGCACGATGGAGCACTACGCCGCCGCCAAGGCGCGCCTGTTCCGGATGCTGCCCAAGGACGGCGTGGCGGTGGTGAACGCCGACGACCCGTGGCACGTGGCGATGCTGCAGGGGTGCGGCGCGCGCGTCCTCCGCTGCCGCGTGGGCGTGGCGGCCGCGCCGGCCGGGGAGGCGGAGTGCACGGCAACGATCCACGAGTCCCGCCTGGGCTGGCAGGACACCGCCTTCGCCGGGCCATGGGGCGGGGTGCGGGTGCGGCTTCCCATCGTGGGGAGGCACAACGCGATGAACGCGCTGCAGGCGGCGGCCGCGGCGTGGTCGATCGGGGTGCCGGCGGAGTCGATCGCCAAGGCGCTTGCCGGCTGCACGGCCCCTCCCGGAAGGCTGGAGCCCGTGACGGGGCCTGCCGATCCGTTCGCCGTGCTGGTGGACTACGCGCACACGGACGATGCGCTGGAGAACGTGCTCACGGCCCTCCGCCCGCTCGTGGGCGCGGGCGGTCGGCTGGTCACGGTCTTCGGCTGCGGCGGCGACCGGGACCGCACGAAGCGCCCGCGCATGATGGCCGTGGCATGCAGGCACTCTGACCGCGTGGTGGTGACGAGCGACAACCCGCGCACCGAGGATCCCGAGGCGATCATCGACGAGGTCCTTGCGGGCCGTCCCGGGGCCGGTGGCCCCGCGGTCGTCCGCCAGGCGGACCGGGCGCGTGCGATCGAGCTTGCGGTGTCGGAGGCCCGGCCCGGCGACATCGTGCTCGTCGCCGGCAAGGGCCACGAGGACTACCAGATCGTCGGAACCGAGAAGCGCGCGTTCGACGACCGGAAGGTGGCACTCGCCGTCCTCGGGCGGTCCGGGGCCGCATCCGGGGTCGCGCTGGCCTCGCGCTGAGGGCGCTCGGGCTTGCGGCCATCGGAGGAGACAGAGCGCAAACGGCCCCCGGCGATGCCGGGGGCCGTTTGGTCAATGCGGTTGGCGGTGGCCTCAGCTGGTGGTCGAGGTCCGCTTGGTGAAGATGCTGATGATGATCAGCAGGGCGATCAGTCCGACGAAGCCGTTGCTGCCGAGCTGCGTGACGAAGGCCATCAGGTTGCCGGTGATCTTGCCGAAGTACGAGGTGCTGTCGGTGCCGAAGATGATCTGCACCAGCACGCCGAGGGCGATGAACAGCAGCATGATGTCAACCAGTTCGCGAGCCCAGCCCTTGACCAGTTCGAAACCCTTCATGCGATTCTCCTCTTTCGGGGGGTAGCAAGGAGGGCGAACCAGTTCCGCCCCATAGGAGACCCAATCGGCAGGGTGGGTCCCGAAACTTGAACGAACCGTTCGGGAGGTGTCCGGGGATGCCGGGGCGCCGCGGGTCGGGCAGCAGCCCTGGTGGGCCGCGGGACGGTCAGAACCCGGCGAAACGCGCGATCAGGATGCCAATGCAGAAGGCGCAGGCGGCTGCAAGCGTGCGCTGCGCAAGGCGGTGGAACTGGGCCATGGGAGATCTCTCAAACCGAGGCGCCGGTGCCGGGCCCGGAACGGATGGGCCGTTGCGGCTGCGCGCCTCTGCCACTGTGCGGTCGGACGCGCGGAAGGCAAGCGATCCGCGCGGATTCACGTCCTTCCGGACGCTCCACCGAACCTGCCCGGCACTCAACTCGTAGCAGCGGAGTCTCGCCCGTCGGACGATCCAGGCTGCCCGGAGACGGGAAACCCGGCCGGGTCGGACGCCCGGCCTCGAGCGCTCCCCGGTTCGCCGGGTGGCCACTCGGGGTGCAGTGCGGGCAGGGACGACATTGAGTGGGCCGCCCGGTTCGATCAGGGACCCGAACCGGGCGCTGCCTCGTCCCGATTTCATCCCGCAATCCTGCGGGGCCGTTCGGGGGACCTGCCGATACCGATGCATGCCCCGGCTGGATCCGGGGCGGTGGCGCGGCCCCCGCCGTGCGCAGCGAGGACCGAGCATGGACGTGACCGCCGACGACCTGAGGACCGCCGTGGCCGGGCAGTGGATCGTGCGGCCTCCGGCGGGCGAGCCCAAGGGAGGGCTGCCGGCGGCGCCCTTCATGCTCCACGGCGTCGGGACGGACACCCGGGATGACCTGCGAGGGCGGCTGTTCGTGGCGCTGCGGGGCGAGAAGTTCGACGCGCATGCGTTCCTCGCGGATGCCGCCGCGCGCGGTGCGAAGGCGGCGCTGGTGGACCGCAAGGCCGGCGACCATCCGCGCCCCGCGGGCCTGCCGCTCCTGGAGGTGGGCGACACGCGCCGGGCGCTCGGGGACCTCGGGCGCTGGTGGCGCGGGCGGCTGCGGGCGAAGGTGGTGGCGATCACCGGTTCGAGCGGCAAGACCACCACGCGCAGGCTGGTCGATGCGGCGCTTGGCTCGGTGATGAAGGGCAGCGCCTCGCCCAAGAGCTTCAACAACGACATCGGCGTGCCGCTCACCCTGCTGGGGGCGGGTTCGTCGGACGGGTACCTGGTGGTCGAGATCGGCATGAACCACCCGGGCGAGATCTCCCCGCTGGCGACGATGGCCGCGCCGCACGTGACGATCGTGACGATGGCGGGGCGCGCGCACCTCGGCGGCATGGGGAGCGTCGAGGCGATCATCGAGGAGAAGTGCACGATCGTCGACGGCCTCGGCACCTCCGGCATCGCGATCGTGAACGGCGACCAGCCGGCGCTCGTGGCCGCGGTCACGGCACGGGTCAAGCCGGGCGTGCGAGTGGTGACCTTCGGCACGGGCGACGGCTGCCGGTGGCGGCTGGTGGCGCGGCGCGCCGAGGGCGCGGGCCAGCGATTCACCGTGCGCGAGCCCGAGGGCGCGCAGTGGGAGAGCCCGCTCGGGCTTCCCGGCGACTACAACGCGATGAACGCGCTGGCGGCGGTCGCGGCCGCGCGCATGCTCGGCGTTCCCGCGGAGAAGGTCGGCGAGGCGCTCGGGGCCGTGGTGCCCACGGAGATGCGGATGACGCGCCAGCCGGTCGGCGACGTGACCGTGGTGAACGACGCCTACAACGCCAACCCCGACGCGGTGCTCGCGGCGCTGCGGGCCTTCGCGGAGCTGTCCGCCGGTGCGCGCCGGCGCGTGAGCGTGCTCGGCGACATGCTCGAGCTCGGCGACGGCGCACCCGCGATGCACGCGGAGGTGGGGCGCGCGGCGGCGGCGTCCGGCGTGGGGCTTGCGGTGTTCGTCGGCGAGCTGAGCGCGCACGGCGCCGCGGCGGCGCGGGAGGCGGGTGGCTGCGACGTGCTGCACGTTCCGGCGCTCGACGAGCCGGGCGTGGCCGCGATCGCGGAGCGGCTCCGGGCCGGCGACGAGATCCTGCTGAAGGGCAGCCGCGGCAGCCGCATGGAGCGGGTGGCGGCTGCGCTCGCATCCCGCAAGGAGGGCGCCGTCCCGGCGCGCTGAGCATGCTCTACTCGCTCGTCGAGCACCTGCAGAACTGGCTGGACGCGGTCGGCCTGTACCCGGTGGTGCAGGTGATGTTCCAGCTCGAGTTCCGTGCGTTCTTCGCGGTGCTGCTTGCGTTCGCCGCCGTGCTCGTCCTGATGCCGCGGCTCATCGCGCGGCTGCGCGCGGTGAAGGTGACCGACGACCCGGAGTTCTACGGGAAGGACCTCAACGAGATCATGGCGTCCAAGCGGGGCACGCCGACGATGGGCGGCATCCTGCTGTGCGGGTCGGTTCTGCTGACCACCGTGCTGCTCGCCGACGTCCTTCACAGCCGCTACGTGCAGGTGTGCATGGTGGTGCTCGTGTGGCTGGCCGCCGTGGGTGCGTGGGACGACTGGATGAAGCTGACGCAGGCCGCGCGCACCAAGCGCAATGGCGGCAAGCGCACGCGCGACGGGCTGCTGCCGTGGGAGAAGCTGGTGTTCCAGTTCGGGATCGGGGCGATCGCGGCATGGTTCATCTTCGGCGCGGCCGAGCTCCCCGATGCGCGCGTCCTCAACCTGCCGTTCCAGCGGACCTACGTGCCGGCGCCCGTCGAGGGCGTGCTGGTGCGGCCGGAGCTCGCGCCGGGCGTGTGGCAGCTGGGGGTGGCGGGGTTCGTGCTGCTCGGCATGTTCATGATCGCGTTCACGTCCAACGCGGTGAACCTGACCGACGGACTCGACGGCCTCGCGGGCGGGACGCTCCTCATCGCGAGCTTCGCGATGATGGTGCTCACGTGGATCGCCTCGAGCGAGCGTGCCGCGCAGTTCCTGCTGGTGCCGCACGTGCCCGGGAGCGGCGAGCTGATGGTGGTGGCCGGGGCGATGGCGGGGGCGTGCCTCGGGTTCCTCTGGTTCAACGTGGCGCCCGCGCAGATCTTCATGGGCGACACCGGGAGCCTGGCGATGGGCGGGCTGCTCGCGACCGTGGCCGTGTGCATCCGCCAGGAGGCGCTGCTCGTGGTGATCGGCGGGGTCTTCTACCTCGAGGCGCTCAGCGTGATGCTGCAGGTCGGGTGGTTCAAGTGGACGAGGCTCCGCTTCGGCGAGGGGCGCCGCATCCTGCTGTGCGCGCCGGCGCACCACCACTTCCAGCACAAGGGCTGGAAGGAGACGCAGGTGGTGGGGCGCTTCTACCTCGTGGCGATCACCCTGGCGATCGTGGCGCTCGTGAGCCTCAAGCTGCGGTAGGGGCGTTTCTCCGGAGAGGTCAACTGGTGCCAGACGAACCAGGGGCGGACTTCCCGAGGTCGAGGATGGCGCCGGGGGCGGCGAGGACGCGCTTCAGGCGCGTGGCGCGCAGCAGCTCGACGGCGCGCGCGAGGTCGGGCCACATCGGGGCCTCGAACGCCATGCGCGTGCCGGAGACGGGGTGCTCGAAGCCGAGTCGCGCGGCATGGAGCGCCTGGCGCGCGATGAGCGGCGCCGCGGCGTCCGGCTGCGACGGGTCGAAGTCGCCGACGGTGACGTGCCTGCCACCGTACAGGTCGTCGCCGACGAGCGGGTAGCCAACGTGGCTCATGTGCACGCGGATCTGGTGCGTGCGGCCGGTGCGCAGCTCGACCTCGACGAGCGAGCAGCCCTCGTAGACCTCGCGCACCCGGTAGACGGTCTGGCTGGCCTTGCCGAGCTCGTCGTGCCGGACGGCGTACTTCTCCTTGATGGTCGGGTGCTTGCCGAGCGGGAGGTCGATGACGTCGGCCTCCGGCTCGACCTCGCCGTGCACCAGGCACAGGTAGCGCTTCTCCGTCCTGCGCACCTCGAACTGCCTGGCGAGGCGCCAGTGCGCCACGTCGCTCTTTGCGCAGACCATCACGCCGGAGGTGTGCTTGTCGAGGCGGTGCACCACGCCGGGCCGCGCGATGTCCTCGCCGACCGTGCTCAGCGTGCCGCCCGTGTTGTGCAGGAAGTGCCAGGCGAGGGCGTTGATGAGCGTGCCCGACTTGTGGCTGCGCGCCGGGTGCACGATGAGGTCGGGCTGCTTGTTGACCACCACCAGGTGGTCGTCCTCGTGCAGGATCTGCAGCGGGATGCGCTCGGCGGCGATCGCGTTGGAGGGCGGCGGGGGCAGGGTGGCCACCACGCGGTCGCCGCGGCGGAGCTTGGTGCTTGCCTTGGGCGCCCGGCCGTTGACGAGCACGGCCTCCTCGTCGATCAGCCGCTGCAGCTGCGTTCGGCTGAGGAACGGCACGCGGCGCGCGAGGAAGCGGTCGAGCCGTACGTCGAGGTTGCGCTGCACCTCGAAGACGGCGGTGACCGGCGTCTCGTCGTCGGAGGACTGCCTCTCGTAGAGCTCGAAGAGCTCCGCGGGGTCGGTGCTGATGGCCTCGTCGGCGGTGTCCGCCTCCGGGCCGCGGTCCGGCTCGGTCACGGCGTGCCGGCGGGGGCGGGCGAGCCGCCCTGCAGCTGCTTCACCACGTCCTCGGCCGACGCGGGGCTGCTGCCGGCGGGGGCCGGGGCGGGCGCGGGCGCGGACAGGAGGCTCGGAATGCCGCTTCCCGTGAGGTCGGGGATCGCCAGCGGCGCGCTCGGCGCCACCACGGGCTTCGAGGGCAGCTTCACCGGGGTGGCGAGCGCGGAGAGGGACGCGAGGCGCTTCGCGGCCACTTCGCCGGCGGCGGCGAAGTCGGTGCCCTTGGAGCGGTCCTCGATGGTCCTCAGGTGCGCCTCCGCGGACTTCAGGTCGCCGAGGTCCTCGGCCACCGCGGCGCGGCCGAACAGCGCGCTGAACAGGAACCCGTACTCGCCGGTGGAGCCCGCCTTGGTGACGCGGTCGGCGACCTTGGCGTAGAGCCGGTCGGCCTCCTTGAGCCACTCGGCGCGGAGCTCCGGGGTCATGGCGGCGTCGACGGCGCTGGCCTCGCGGTCGAAGCGCTTGCCCGTGATGACCGCGAGCAGGTAGGTGTCGGCGGCCTCGAGCTCGGCGAACAGCGCCACCGAGTCCTTGCCCGCGTGCCGCGCGGCGATCTCCTCGAGCGCCGCGGGGAGCGTGGCGCCGTCGAGCTCGGCCCATGCGTCGTCGCGCTCGCGCTCCTTGCGCTGCTGCCACCAGTGCCAGGCCATGCCCAGGGCGACGATGACGAGCACCACCAGCAGCAGGTTCTGGCCCCACGTCTTGAGCCAGAGCACGAAGTCGTCGTTGACGCGGCTCTCGGAGAGGTCCGCCTGCTGCACGTTCTTGAGACGACGGTCGATCTGGCTCATGGGAACCGGGGAGTGTAGCCCAATTCGCCTATCCTCCCCGGCACGGCCGCGCGGTTATCCGGCAGGCCGAGCACGCGATGGCAGGACTCATCGTCACCGACCTCGACGGCACGCTGCTCGGCAAGGACGGCCGCGTCAGCGAGCGAAACCGAGCCGCGCTGCGGGCCGCGCACGACGCGGGCTGGCACGTGGCGATCGCCACCGGCCGTACCTGGGCGGAGAGCCACCGCGCGATCGACTGCATCGCGGAGGACGCGTTCTTCATCGGCGCGTCGGGCGCGTCGCTCCACGAGGCGGGCTCGGGCAAGGTGCTCGCCACGGCCACCGTGGACGCGCGCGCGGCGCTCGACATCGCCGATGCCATCATCCGGCACGGCCATCGCGCGCATGTCCTGCTCGATGCGTCGATGACCGGGCACGACTACGTGTTCCTGGGCACCGCCGAGCTCGACGCGGCGACCAAGTGGTGGCTCTCCGAGCATCCGGTGATCGCGCGCGACTGGCATGCCGCGCCCGACGATGCGCACGTGCACCTGGCCGACGCGGTGCTTCGCGTCGGGACCATCGGGCCCGCGGCGGAGATGGACTCGATCGTCGGCCACGTGGAGGACCGGTGGGGCGGTTCGCTCGCGGTGCGCAGCTGGAGCGCGCTGACCGCGGAGGAGGCGATCGGCTCGCGCACGCACATGCTCGAGGTCTTCAGCCGCACGGCCGACAAGTGGTCGATGGCGTGCGAGGCCGCGGCACGGCTCGGCATCGACCCGCAGCGGATCATCGCCCTCGGCGACGGGCTCAACGACCTCGACATGATCCGCAGCGCCCCGCTCGGCGTGGCAATGGGCAACGCCGACGAGCGGATCCGCCGCGTCGCACGCGCGCACACGCGTTCCCACGACCGCGACGGCGTGGCGGTGGCCGTGGAGGCGCTCCTCGGCGGCGAGCTGGTTCCGGGATGGCGGGCTCCGGAGGACGGCGCGTGACGGCATCGCCGGCCGAGCTCGTCGGTCGATGGAACCACCCGCTCATCCGCGCCGAGGGCACGGCGCTGCTCTCGGCGCACCAGGCGATCGTGAAGGGCGTGCTGGAGAGCGAGCTCGCGGTGGATGCGGTGGTTGGTCCGCGGCAGGTGCCGTTCGAGCCCGTGCTGGCGATGCAGGGCGACGCGGCGGTGGCGCGCGCGCTGGAAGCGCACCGCGTCACCGTCACCGACTCGGTGGACGCGGCGCGTGCGGTCAGCCTGGCGGTGCGCGCGGCAAGCGAGGGCAAGCGCGTGCTCGCCCTGGTGCCCAACGAGCAGCTCGCCATCGCCGTGGCGGTGGCGCGCCGGGCGCTCGACTCGCCGCGGCCCGGGGAGGGCGGCGTGGTGCTCCTCCTCGAGGACAATCCGTACCTCGTCCGGCTGTCCTCGCCGTGGCAGGCGGCACGGTCGATCGGGCTGCCCGTGGTGGCGCCCGACGGCATCGAGTCGCTGCGCGACGGAATCGAGCACGCCTTCCGGCTTGCCAACGCCGGCCCGCGCATGGCCGCGGTGGTGGCGCACTCGGCGGTGCTGCGCTCGATCGACTCGCCGCCGCTGCGCGCCAACCGGATCACGGAGCGCGTGGAGCAGGTGGCGGCGCTCCTGCGCGCCCGGCGCGGCGCGCGTGCCCCCGACGGCGACGACGTGCTGCGCGTGGTGCGGCGGATCGAGCTGAACCGCGCCAGCGCGCTGCCGAGCCCGGGCGAGCGCGAGCCGGTGGCGTTCATCACGGTCGGCCCGGCCTCGGTGGCGGTGCACCACATCCTCGGCGAGTTCGGGCTCGAGGGACGGGTGCCGGTCCTGGACCTCGGCTGCACCAACCCGATGGACGAGGCGGCGCTCGAGCGCGTCCTCACCCGCTGCGACGACGCCATCGTGCTCGAGCCCCGGCCCGGGTCGGTGGCGCCGGACATCCTGGAGGTGGCGGAGGCGCTGCGCGCCCGCGGCGAGCGTCCCGCGCGTCTCTGGTGGGACCGCCTGCCGCCGCGCGACGGCGAGGAGGTGCGCCTCGAGGTGAACGACGGCGTCCGCACGTCGATCCTGCTGCGCAAGGCGCTGCACATCTTCCGTCGCGTGCGCACGGGCCTGGAGCACTCGCCGCGATTGGCCCCGTCGCAGCCGGACCTCGAGCGCATCGCGGTGCCGAGGCGCAGCTTCGGCCTCGGCCCCACCGGCGCCATGGACGCCGTGCGCGCGGTGCTCCCCGAGGCGGCCGCGGAGGTGGCGCGCGTCGATCCCGAGAGCCCCGAGGCGCCGCTGCGTGCACTGGCCCTCGAGGGCACCGAGGTCCCGCAGGCGGAGGTGGTCACGGAGGTGGAGGTGTGGGACCGTCGGCGCTTCGCGCTGGAGGGGCCCGCGGCCATCCAGCAGGCCGCCATCGACCCGCAGCCGACCCTCTTCGTGGTGGTCGACCTCGGCGGCAGCGACGTGGTGGACGTGGAGCGCCTGGCCAATGCCGCGGTGCCGCTGCGATCGGCTGCACGGCTGCACGTGCGCCACTGCGACCTCAACGACCGGCCCGGGCTGCTTTCGGCGATCGTCCAGTCCGCGCGGCGCGATGGCGTGGGCGTCGTGGTGGCGCACGACGGGCCGCCCGCGCGGCGCGACATCCGGCAGCTCGAGGCGGGCGTCGCGGACGCGGACCGGCTGGGGTTCACGTCGCGGCAGAACCTGATCTGGCCCGCGGACACCGGCTGCGACGTCCGGCCGCTCCCGCAGGCGGTGCTGATGGAGCGCGGGCTCGAGCGCGGGCTCGACCCGCTCCAGACCGAGTTCGTGCGCGAGCCCGTGGGCGCGGTCGACGGGCTTCCGCTTCGCATCGAGGTGCGCGCGCTCCTCGAGCAGGTGGAGGTGGTGCGGACCCGGCCGCCGCCGATCCACGTGCCGGAGGGCATGCGCGTGCGGCCGCCGAGGCCGGTGCATGCCCGCGAAGGGCGCTGGCGGTGCCACATCGCGGGGTACCGCGGCGAGCCCCCGGGCATCGCGACGCTTGCGCTCTGCGAGGCCGGTCGTGCCATGGGCTACCGGGTGCAGGCGATCTACCACCCGACGCCCATCGGGCCGGGGCGCCGCGCGTGGGGGCAGGTGCTCTTCACCGGCGAGGACCGCGGTCCCGATGCCCGCATCCACACGCCGCAGTGCCCCTACGGCGAGGCGGACCTGCTGCTCGGCTTCGACGCGGTGGAGACGCTGCGGGCGCTCGGGCCCGATCCGTACCTGCGCGTGGCAGCCCCGGACAAGACGTTCGTGGTGGCCAACCTCGGCGGCTTCGAGGACCAGGTGCAGGTGGAGCTCGCGGCGGCGACCGACACGCTGCCGCGCGCGCTGCCGCTTGCGACGCGGCAGGACGGCGCGATGCTCGCGGACATCTCGGGCACGGCCCGGCGCGAGTTCCTCACCGACCGCGTGGCGGACCTCATCGCCCTGGGCGCGGCGTTCCAGCGCGGGTTCATCCCGGTTTCGGTGGAGGCGATGGAGTCGGCGATGCGCCGGCTGGAGGCGCGCGGGTACGGCCGTTCGCTGGAGGCTTTCGACTTCGGGCGGCGCCTCGCCGAGGGGCTCGAGACGGCCGAGGGCGACGGGCGCAAGGGCGAGAGCCTTGGACGGCTGGTCCGGCGCACGGCGCTGGAGCTCGAGGCATCGCGCCACGGCGGGCGCCGGCGCGCGCGGCAGTTCCGCGAGATCGTGCGCGGCGCGCTCGACGCCATGCCGGCCCTCTACGCGACCAACGACGGGCGCCAGGCGCTCCGCGACTTCGTGAACGCCTGCGCGCGCTGCGTGGCGTGGGGCGGGGTGCGCCACCTGCGCTGGTACGCGGGCCTGGTGCGCGACATGTACGACGCGGATGCGGATCGGTCGCTCTGCACCTACGGGATCCTGCCGCTGGCGGAGGCGGTCCTCATCCGCGACGCGCTGTACGTGGCGTCCGTGCAGGCGGGCGTCGGCCAGGCGCGCCGGATCCGCGAGCGCCTCGGCGTGCGCGAGTCGCGCGGCGACCAGATGTTCCGCCGCTACCTCAACCGCGTGGAGATCGTGCTCGGGCGGGCGCGCTGGCGGCTTGACCTCCGCTCGAGCGACTGGCCGGCGCAGCTTGCGCTCCTCCTCTGGCGCGTGGTGCCCAACGAACTGCGCGGCCAGCCCGAGGAGCGGCGGGCGCGGTCGGCGGTGCTCGACCTTGTGGAGCGGGCCATCCACAACCCCGGCGAGCGGGATGCGTGGCTTGCTGCCGTCCGCGAGCTGCACGAACTGGCTGCTGCGCACCGTCTGCACGAGATGGCCGCACCGGACGTGGAGCGGATCGCATCGGGGCGGTAGCGGCGCATGGTTATCGGCATGTGCGGGGGCGATTCCGTGTCCAGCCGGAACCCGGTGCGGAATCCGTTTGAAGTCCCCGGGCGTCGGGGTAGGTTCACCCGGCCCCGGGACGGGGTCCCGCTGATGCACCCGAGACTCGCCATCACCCTTGCGCGTGCGGCTGTCATTGCATTCGCGCTCGCTGCCTTTGGGTCGACTGCCGCGGCTGCGGACCAGTCGGTGGCGCGGCGGTGGAACGAGATCCTCCTTTCCTCGATCCGCCGCGACCTGGGGCGCCCCACCATCCACGCGCGCAACCTCTTCCACGTGAGCGTGGCCATGTGGGATGCGTGGGCCGCCTACGACACCGGCGACTCGGAGCAGTGGATTGCCAACGAGCGGCACGTGGCCGCGGACCCTGCCGCGGCGCGTCGCGAGGCCATCTCGCACGCGGCCTATCGCGTGCTGCTGAATCGCTTCGCGCAGAGCCCCGGCTACGCGACCATGCTGCCGCAGTACCAGGCGCTGATGGCGTCCCTCGGCTTCGACCACACGAACACCTCCACGCTCGGCGACTCGCCGGCGGCAGTCGGCAACCGCATCGGCATGGCCGTGGTGCAGTTTGGCCAGCAGGACGGGTCCAACCAGGCCGGCGGATACGCCAATCGCGTCTACCAGCCGGTGAACCCGCCGCTGATCGTGGCCATGCCGGGGAACCCCTCCGCGATCGACGTGCGCCGGTACCAGCCGCTCGCGCTCAAGTTCTTCGTGGACCAGAACGGCCATCCGATCCCGGACGGTTTCCCGCCGTTCCTGTCCGCGGAGTGGGGAGACGTGATTCCGTTCGCGCTGACGGCCGCCGACCGCGTGGACCGCGTCCGCGACGGCAAGGTGTGGCACGTCTATCACGATCCGGGCGCACCGCCCGAGCTCAACGCCGCCGGCGACGCACGCTGGCGCTGGGGCCACGAGATGGTGGTGACGTGGTCGTCGCACCTCGATCCGGCGGACGGCGTCACCTGGGACATCTCGCCCGCGGGGCAGGGCAACGTCACCGCGCCCACGGACGGGCAGTACGAGGGGTACTACCGCTACCTCGACGGCGGCGACATCGGCACCGGCTACGCCCTGAACCCCGTGACGGGCCAGCCGTACGCACCGCAGCACGTGAAGCGCGGCGACTACGCACGCGTGCTCGCCGAGTTCTGGGCCGACGGTCCGAGCTCGGAGACGCCGCCCGGGCACTGGTTCTCGATCCTCAACAAGGTGATCGATGACCCGAACTTCCACCCGCGCCTGGTCGGCGTGGGCGCCGACGTCGATCCGCTGGAGTACGACGTGAAGGCGTACCTGGCGCTCGGGGGCGCGATGCACGACACCGCCGTCAGCGTGTGGAGCGTGAAGGGCTGGTACGACTGCTCGCGTCCCATCTCGGCGATCCGCTGGATGTGCCAGCAGGGCCAGTCGAGCGATACGCTGCTGCCGCGGTACAGCGCCAGCGGCATTCACCTGATCCCGGACCACATCGAGCTGATCTCGGCCGCCACCACCGCGGCGGGCCAGCGGCATGAGCACCTCGCCGGCTACGAGGGAGAGATCGCCGTGCGCGCGTGGCGCGGTGCCGGAGACCTCACGGACCCCGCCAACGAGGTCGCCGGCGTCGGCTGGACGCTCGGCCAGCTGTGGTGGCCCTACCAGCGGCCGGCCTTCGTCTCGCCGCCGTTCGGCGGCTACACGTCGGGGCACAGCGCGTACAGCCGCGCCGCGGCGCACGTGCTGACCAAGCTCACCGGCAGCAAGTACTTCCCCGGCGGCCTCGGGGAGTTCGTGGCGCTGCGCAACCAGCACCTGGTGTTCGAGGACGGGCCAAGCACAGACGTGCGCCTGCAGTTCGCCAGCTACTTCGACGCCGCCGACCAGAGCGCGCTCAGCCGCATCTGGGGCGGGATCCACCCGCCGTTCGACGACATCCCGTCCCGCGGGATCGGCGACCGGACGGGCCCGCAAGCGTTCAATGCAGCGCGCGCGATGTGGGGCACGCCCGCATGCGCCGCTGACCTCGACGGCGACGGCGACGTGGGCGGGGTCGACCTGTCGCTGCTGCTAGCGGCCTGGGGCACCGACGGCGGGGCCGACATCGACCGCGACGGCTCGGTGGGCGGGTCCGACCTCTCGAGCCTCCTCGTGGCCTGGGGGCCGTGCCCGTGATGCGGGCCTCGATCGGGGCGCTGTTGCTCCTGATCCAGCCTGTCGTCGCGGTGCGCGCGGGCGGGTTCGCGGCCTTCACGTCGGAGCACTCCGCGCGCGGCGTCCTCTACAACATGATGCTGTACCCGCCGCTGCCGATACCGAGCGAGGGCTTCGGCATGGCGGCGGCGGACCTCGACGGCGACGGCGACCTCGACCTGGTGCAGAACAACATGGCCGGCGCGGTGCGGCTCTACATGAACAACGAGGGAAGCGAGCGTGCGTGGCTGCGACTGCGCGTCGCCGGCACGGGTCGCGTGCGCGACGCGATCGGCGCCTCGGCGACGCTGGTGGCGCGCGGGCCGGACGGCGCGCTGCGTGCGCCGCAGTGGCGCGAGGTGCTGTGCGGCGGCAACGGTTACCTCGGGCAGTCCGAGACGACGCTGCACTTCGGCGTGGCCGACGCGGCTGCGATCGAGTCGGTGGAGGTGCGGTGGCCCGCGGGCGGCGGCGTGCGCCTCCTGCGCAACATGCCCGTTCGCGCCGGCTGGACCGCCTATCCGCCGTCACGGCTCGGCGACGTGGACGGGGGCGGCTCGGTCGATGCCTCGGATTGGGCCGCGATCACGGCGTGGGGGCCCGGGCCGGTCATGCCGGGACGCGAGATGGCGGACCTCGACGGGGACTGGTCGATCGGTCCTGCCGATGCCGACGCGTTCTGGGCGCGTGCCTCGGCGCCGCGCGGCGACCTCGACGGCAACGGCCAGGTGAACGGCGCGGACCTCGGTCTGCTCCTCAGCGCCTGGGGAGCGGCTGGAAGCGCCGCGGACCTCGACCTGAGCGGCGCGGTGGGCGGTGCGGACCTCGGGCTGCTGCTTACCGGCTGGACGAACGGCTGAGGCCGGCGAGTGCGGTCAGCCGCCGGCGCGCAGCGCCTCGTGGCGGAGCTGCCCGCACGCGGCCTTGATGTCGCGGCCGCGGCTCGCGCGGATGTGCGTGTTGACGCCCGCCTCGCGCAGCACGCGCTGGAACACCAGCACGTCGTCGTCGCCCGGGCGGGCGAAGGGCAGGCCGTCGACCTCGTTGTAGCGGATCAGGTTGACGTTGGCACGGATGGTGCGCGCCACGCGGGACAGCTCCTCGGCGTGCTCGCGCCGGTCGTTGAAGCCGCCGAGCAGGATGTACTCGAGCGTGATCTCGCGTCCGGTCTTGCGGAACCACTCCTGGCACGCGTCGAGGAGCTCCGGCACCGTGGAGTACTCCGCCCACGGGATGATCCTGCGGCGCAGCTCGTCGTTGGGCGCATGCAGGCTGAGCGCAAGCGTCACGGGCAGCTCGAAGTCGCACAGCTTCCGGATGGCCGTGGGCAGGCCCACGGTGCTGATCGTGATCTTGCGCGCGCTGATCCCGAGGCCCCACGGCGCATTGAGCGTGCGGATGGCGTCCATCACCGCCGACGCGTTGGCGAGCGGCTCGCCCATCCCCATGAAGACGACGTTCGTGACGCGTCCGACGCCCGGCTTGCGCGCAAGGCGCCACACCTGCTCCACGATGCGGCCCGCGGTGAGGTTGCCCTCCACGCCCTCGAGGCCCGATGCGCAGAATCGGCACCCGACGGGGCAGCCCATCTGGCTCGACACGCACGCGGTGCGGCGTTCCTCGCTCGGGATCATCACGCACTCGGTCTCGCGGCCGGTGGCGACGCCGAGGACCGGCAGCGTGACGCCGGGCGCGGGCCAGCCGAGGAGCAGCTTGCGCGTGCCGTCGGTGGCCTCGAGGTCGCGGAGCTCGTCGCCCTGCAGGAAGCGCATCTCGTGCGCGAGGAGGTCGCGATGCGCCTTGGAGAGGTTGGTCATCGTGCCGAGGTCGATGGTGCCCTTGGCATAGACCCACTCGGCAAGCTGCCGTGCGGCGAACCGCGGCATCCCGCGCGCGCCGCACCAGGCCTCGAGGCCCGGAAGGTCGAGCTCGAGGAACGCCGTTCGCGCGTCCTGCGTCACCTCGTGGCGCCCACCGTGAGGTCGACGGTGCGGTGCGCGATGCCGTGGCGGTCGAGCCAGGCATCCATCGCCTCGTGCGCGTCCTTGCGGAGGACGCGGCGGCCGGTCGGGTCGATGCCGCGCCGGCGCATCTGCTCCTTGAGCGTTCCCGGGAGGCCGAACTCCACCTGCTCGTGGTAGACGTCGTGCGTCTCCACCTCGCCGCCGAAGCGCTCGACGAGGTGGACGATGAGCGCCTGCACCAGGTCCTCGGGCGCGCTGGCGCCGGCCGTCACGAGCACGGTGCCGACCCCGGCGAACCACTCGGGGCGCAGCTCGCCTCGGTCGTCGATCAGCCTCGCCGGCGTGCCCATGTTCTGGCTGATCTCGGTGAGGCGCACGGAGTTCGAGCTGTTGCGGCTGCCCACCACGAGCACCAGGTCCGCCTGCGGGGCGAGTACGCGCACGGCGCGCTGGCGGTTGGTGGTGGCGTAGCAGATGTCCTCGCTCGGCGGCTCCTTCAGGCCGGGGAAGGCTTTCTTGAGGGCGGCGATGATGACGTTGGCGTCATCGGTCGAGAGCGTGGTCTGCGTGAGGTAGACGAGCTTGTTCGGGTCGTGGATGACGAGGTCGGGGATGTCCTCGGGGCACTCCACCACCTGCGTGCAGTGCGGCGCCTCGCCGCGGGTGCCGATGATCTCCTGGTGGTCGGCGTGCCCCACGAGGAGGATCTGGTAGCCGGCCTTCGCGTAGCGGATGGCCTCGTTGTGCACCTTGGTGACGAGCGGGCACGTGGCGTCGATCGCGGTGAGGCTGCGCTCGGCGGCCTCGGCGCGGAGCGCGGGGCTGACGCCGTGGGCGCTGAAGACCACGATGGAGCCATTGGGCACCTCGGAGATGTCCTCGATGAACTTCACGCCGCGGTCGCGGAAGCGGTTCACCACGTGCATGTTGTGCACGATCTCGTGGTAGACGTAGATCGTCTCCTCCGGGCAGATGTCGAGCAGCTGGTCCACCACGTCGATCGCCATGTAGACGCCGGCGCAGAAGCCGCGGGGGTTCGCGAGGATGATCTTCATCGAACCGCGCATTCTAGCCGCATGCGGCCATCGCTCCCGCGCCCCGCGGGGCGCGCTTGGCGCTACAGTCCGGGGCCGTGAAGGACGTCCGCGACGAACTCGAGCGCTTCGGCCCGGAGCGGGTGGGGCCGGGCCTGCCGCCGCCGATGGACGAGCGCGCCGCGCGTGCATGGTGCGGATCGCTCGCGCGCGGCCACTACGAGAACTTCAGCGTGCTGAGCGGACTCGTCCCGCCCCGTCTGCGCGACGACTTCGCCGCGGTCTACGCCTTCTGCCGCTGGGCCGACGACCTCGGCGACGAGGCGGGCGAGGCCGGCGCGGAGCGGCTTGCGCTGCTCGCGTGGTGGCGCGGCGAGCTGCAGGCGTGCTTCGAGGGCGCGCCGCGGCACCCGGTGTTCGTGGCGCTGCGCGCGACGGTGGTGCGCCACGCGCTGCCGATCGCGCCGTTCGACGACCTGATCCGCGCGTTCGAGGTGGACCAGGTGCAGTCGCGCTGGTCCACGTGGGATGACCTGGTCGGCTACTGCAGGCTGAGCGCGGACCCGGTGGGCCGGCTGGTGCTCGGGCTGTTCGGGCTGGCGACGCCGGAGCGCGTGGCGCTCAGCGACCGCGTCTGCACCGCGCTGCAGGTGGTCAACCACCTGCAGGACGTCCGGCGCGACCTGCTCGAGCGCGACCGCATCTACCTGCCGCAGGAGTCCACCGCGTCGATCCCGGAGTTCGAGCCACGCCTGCGACGGGCTGCGCAGCTCGGCCACGCGCCGGACCATGCGTTCCTCGAGGAGTACCGCGCGGCGCTGCGGCCGCTCGTGGCACGTTGCTGGGAGCTCTTCGACGAGGGCCGCGTGCTCCTCCCCATGCTCACGCCCGAGGCGCGTCCGGTCGTCCGGCTCTTCGTCGAGGGCGGCGAGCACGTGCTCCGCTCCATCGAGCACTGGAACCTCGAGACCTGCATTCACCGTCCACGCCTCGGCAAGGCCACGAAGGCGGCGCTCGTCATGCGGGCCTGGTGGGGTGCGCGCGGTCCGCGCCTGCTGCAGGGAGCGGGAGCATGAGCGCGGTGCCGGCCGGCGTGCCTGCGGACCTGCTGCCCGCCATCGCAGAGTGCGAGCGGGTCACGCGCACCCGGGCGCGGAACTTCTGGTACGGGCTGCGCCTCACGCCGGAACCGCAGCGCAGCGCGATGTACGCGATCTATGCGTGGATGCGCGAGGCGGACGACCTCGCGGACGCCGAGGGTTTCGAGGACGCGGAGCGCGTGGACCGCATCGCGCGCTTCCGGCAGGACACGGACTCGGCCCTCGCCGGGCGGGCGCCGGGCGGCCGGGCCACCTGGCGGGCGCTGGCGTGGGTGGCCGGCAGGTACGAGCTGGCGCCGCGCGACCTGCACGACATGCTCGATGGGCAGCTCTCCGACGTCGGTTCGGTGCGGTACGAGACCTGGGAGGACCTTCGCGGCTTCTGCTACCGGGTGGCAAGCACCGTCGGCCTGGTCTGCATCCGCGTCTGGGGCTACCGCGACCCCGACGCGCCGGCGCTGGCGGTCGACCGCGGCATCGCGTTCCAGCTCACCAACATCCTGCGTGACTTCCGCGAGGACTTCGACCAGGGCCGCGTGTACCTGCCCGCGCAGGACTTCCGGCGCATGGACCTGACGCCCGAGGCGCTGCGGCGCTGGACCCCGCCCGCGCAGTGCGCGGAGTTCGTGCGCGCGCAGTGCGACCGCGCGGCGCAGTTCTACGAGCGGAGCGCGCCGCTCGACCGGATGATCGAGCCGTCGTGCCTGCCGACGCTCTGGGCGATGACGCAGATCTACCGGGGCATCCTCGGCCGAATCGAGGCACGGCCGGCGGGCATCGCGTCGGAGCGTCGGGTCCGGCTGCCGGCGTGGCGCAAGGCGCTGATCGCCTGGCGCGCGCGGCGCCTCGCCTCGGGGGTCGCGCCGTGAGCGCCCCGCGCCGCGTCGCGGTGGTGGGCGGCGGCATCGCGGGCCTGGCCTGCGCGCTCCGCCTTGCGGAGGAGGGCGTGCAGGCCACGGTGCTCGAGACGCGCCGCAAGCTCGGCGGGCGCGCCACGAGCTTCACCGACCCGCGCACGGGCGAGGTGCTCGACAACTGCCAGCACATCCTCATGGGCTGCTGCACCAACCTGCTCGACTTCTACGCGCGCCTCGGCGTGGAGGGCGCCATCGAGTGGCACGACGAGGTGTTCTGGGCGAACCCGCCGCACGCGCCCGACGTCATGCGGCCCTCCCTGCTGCCGGCGCCCGCCCACTTCACGGGCAGCTTCGCGGCGATGCGCATGCTCTCGCTCGCCGAGAAGCGCGCGGTGGCAAGGGCCATGTGGCGGATGCTGCGGATGGGGCCCACCGGGCGCGCGCGTTGGGAGGACCGGACGTTCGCCGACTTCCTGCGCGAGTGCGCGCAGCCGCAGGGCACCGTCGAGCGCTTCTGGAGCCCCGTGGTGGTGAGCGCGTGCAACCTCGACGTCCACGAGGCGAGCGCCGCAAGCGCGATGCAGGTCTTCCAGGAGGGTTTCCTTGCCAATGCCGCGGCGCCGCGGATGGGCATCTCCACGGTGCCGCTCGTCGAGCTCTACGACCCGGCCGAGGAAGCGATCCGGTCCGCCGGGGGCGAGGTGCGCCTGGGCATCAGCGCGGTGGCCATCGCCTTCGACGGGCGCCGCGTCACCGGCGTGGTCACCGACGAGGGTGCGTTCGACGCCGACGCGGTCGTGAGCGCCGTGCCCGCCGACCGGCTCGCGAAGCTGTGCTCGTCGACGCTCGTCGCCGCGGACGGCAGGCTGCGGCACCTCGACCGCGTCGGCACCAGCCCGATCGTCGGCGTGCACCTGCGCTTTCCCTCGCGCGTCCTCGATCTGCCGCACCTGGTGCTGCCCGGGCGCGGCACGCAGTGGCTCTTCGACAAGGGCACGTCAGCCGACGGGACGCAGCACGTGCATGCCGTCATCAGCGGCGCGGCGGCATGGATGGATCTCGACGAGCCGGCGATCGCCGCGCGCGTCCTTGATGACATCCGGTGGGCCTTGCCCGCCGCTCGGGGCGTGGAGCCGGTCTCGGTGCGGAGCGTGAAGGAGCGCCGGGCGACGTTCGCGGTGGTGCCCGGCTTCGAACGGATCCGCCCGCAGGCCGGGGCGGTGGGCACCGAGCGCGACGGAGGCGTGCGCAACCTGTTTCTCGCCGGCGACTGGACCCGCACCGGCTGGCCTGCCACCATGGAAGGCGCGGTGCGGTCGGGGTACCTGGCGGCGGGAGCCGTGCTGGGGCGACGGCTCCTGGTGCCGGACCTGCCGCCCGGACGCGTGGCCGCGCTCCTGGGGGTGGCTCGGTGAGCATCGGGGCGGGGATCGCAGCCGATGCCCCGTCGACCCGGTCGGAGGCGCTTCTTGCCCTCTGCAGGACTCATGGATTCGCGCTCGCGGGCATCGCTGACGCACGGCCCGGCCGTCACGCGGATGCGTTCCGTGCGTGGGTGGCGGCGGGGAAGCACGGCCCGATGGCCTATCTCGCGAAGGAACTCGAGCGGCGCATCGACCCGCGGATCCTGGTCCCGGGCGCGGTGAGCGTGCTCTGCGTGGCCGACCGCTACCACGATGGACGCCCGGACCGCCACGTGCCCGGCGAGGGGCGCATCGCCCGTTACGCGCGCGGCGAGGACTACCACGCGGTGATCCGGGCGCGCCTCGAGTCCGTGGCCGCGGAGCTGCTCGCTGCGCACCCCGCGCACCGGTTCCGCGCGTGCGTCGACACCGCGCCCGTCCTGGAGCGAGACCATGCCGAGCGCGCGGGGCTTGGCCGCATCGGCAAGCACACCCTCCTCATCGGGGCGGGTGGCGCGGGCACCTGGCTGTTGCTCGGGTGCATCGTGTCGACGCTCCCGCTGGCGGCCGTGCGCGCCGATGGGCTGGCGCCCGGGAGCGAGGCGCCCGATCCGTGCGGCGGATGCACGCGGTGCATCGATGCCTGCCCGACCGACGCCATCGCGCCGTGGTCGGTGGACGCCCGGCGGTGCATCTCGACGGTCACCATCGAGGATCGTGGCGACGTGGACCCGTGGTTCGCCGGCCGGGTGGGGGCATGGGTGTTCGGCTGCGACGACTGCCAGGAGGCGTGCCCGCACTCGCAGCCCACGCGGCGCTCGCGCGCCATCGGTGCGCACGAGGCGTACCGCGGAGGAACCGGCACGGTGCCGCTCCTCGAGGTGCTCGGGTGGACCGCGGAGTACATGGAGCGGGCCCGCCTCAACGGCGTGCTCCGGCGCGCCGACCTCTCCATGTGGCGCCGCAACGCC
>Ga0194118_10001241_pt1 | contig 37688 bp, 2 predicted proteins | sample TA2MahsurfametaG_2_FD_148662 | JGI IMG/M metagenome (GOLD analysis project Ga0194118, IMG submission 148662) | Freshwater microbial communities from Lake Tanganyika, Tanzania - TA2015013 Mahale N5 surface | ecosystem: Environmental > Aquatic > Freshwater > Lake | place: Tanzania: Lake Tanganyika...
TGGGCAGGGTGCTCTTGTTGTCGAGCACCATGTCCTGGTCCTGCGCGGTGTTGATCGCCACATCGCCAGTCACCTTGACCAGGTCGCCGATCGTGATATTAACCCCAGCGCTCAGCGATAAGAAGGCACCCCGCGAGCCGGCGAAATCCAGAGTCCGTTTCAAATTGCCCGGCAGCGTGAGCTCGAGCGGATTGGCACTCCAGTCCAGGACCGAAATCGGGGTCGGCACGAAGTCGACCTCGGCGAAAACCGAGGCTGCAGAAGAGATCACCGTACCGCCCACAACCGTCAGCAGGCTCGCCTGAACCTCGACCGTACGGCTGGTTCCGATGGCGGTGGTTCTTTGCAGGACCGAACCGGGAACCAGCACCGCCACCATGCCGGAGGCCAGGTCAGCCTCGGTCAAGGTCTTCTCGACGACCTGTCCGCCCCAATCGATCCGGATCGCATTGCCAGCCACGGCCGAGCCATTAGGAAGGGTGATGTTGATTACCGTGCCATCAGCCGCCTCGGCAAGGCTCAGTGCCCCACCGGAGAGGGCCTCGGAGATCGGCCTCATGCTGATCGCGGGAACGATCAGCAACTCGCCTGCGCTCAGATCGGTACGCGTCTCGACGCTCGCCACGGTCGTTGAAACGACAAGATCAAAGCGTCCCTGTCCCAGGCCCTGACTTGCCGGGACTGCGAGTTTCCAGGTGCCTTTGACAGTGTCGTAGGACAGTGCGTCTGAGGAACTGGACGAGCCGACGACCAGGCTGTAACTCGAGCCCACCCTCTCGCGGCTCTGATTGCGGATCTCGACCATCAGCCCATCACCCGCGCTCAGTGCGACCGGGTTGCCACCGTTCGCGTTCAGCTTGCGGGCTGCGCCCGTGATGACCGGCGTCGTGCTGCCGGTGACCTGTTGTGCCACCGTGGGGATGTCTGCCGGAGCAATGTCGACCACCAATACTTTATCGGTATCGGAAGCGAGTCGACCCTCGCGATTGGTGACGCTGGCCGTTACCGCATAGCGGCTGCCGTGAGTCAGCAGCTTGACATGAGCCTCGGGCAAGGTAAGCGTCCAGCGATTGGCGTCCCCATTGAGACCAGGCGTGACCTGTGTCGAATAGGTCGAACCATTGATCGTCAAGGTGACCGTCCGGCCCGGCTCAGCCGTTGTAGTCCCCCGAATCACTGGCAGCGTAGTCACGTTCGCACTGAGGACACGGTTCGTGCTGTCGAACCCGCGCTCGGACATGCTGAAGATGCCATCCCCGCTCGCGCCCACTGCATCGCCCGCGATATGGGTGATCGTGATGAGCGGCTCATCAACCGCATTCTCCGCGGCCGATACGGCTGCGCCTCCCCCTGAGACCTGATTGAACTGCAGGCCGAGTGAAGCGAGGTTGATCGTGAGGCCCGAGACAACCGGCAGACCCAGATCGACATTAAGGCCGACCGAAGCGGCGCTCGCCTTCATCGCGGTCCAGGTGCGCGCGCTCTGACCCAGAGCCGGCACTGCCTCGGTGTAAACAGCGAGCGCGAGATCGACCCCCTTCAGCTCGATCTCACCACCGACGGAGGTTCCCGCAGGCAGGGCCAGACGGGCATCGAGACCAGCCGCCGCCAACGCCAGTGTGTTGACCTGGATATCGTCCGAGCCGACGCGGATCGTCTTTCGACCCTGCTCGAGCCGCAGACTGCCTGATGCGGCGAAGTCATCGCCGATCGCAAGCTTGAAGGAGCCGCTCGCCTGCAGGCGCTCACCCTTGAAGTCAATGGCGGCCCAGGCGTCCTTGCCAAACTTGAAGGCCTTGTCCTTCCCGGCCGAGTCTTGCCCGCTCCAGTCCAGGGTCGGGAGCGCGGCCGATGTGGGCGGCGCCCCAGGGGCGGCAGAGGCACGATTGATCTCGAGCGAGACGTTGCGGCCCGTGGCGATCAGATCGAAGCGCTCGGCGCCGGTGAGCCCGATCGACTCCGCCTGACCCTTGGCGCTGAGCCAGGTCCGCCCGTCTGCGTGCTTTGCCCAGACAAGGCCGAAGTCGAGATCGCTGATCTGGAATCCGAGCGCATCACTGCGACCAGCGCCCGTTCCGACAAAGGCACCCACCCCCTGACCGGTCAGCGTTAGCACATCGGCGGTGACCGTTGATTGATCGTCCAGAGACAGGCTGCGGCCCTTGGCCAATTCGAAGCTGATCCGTCCCTTGACATCCAGCAAGTCGCCCAAGCCCAGATCGACATCCGCGGCAAGAGCGAGTCGCTCGCCACCGGCGGCGGCGAGCGCGATCCTGACGTTTCCGGAGGCGCCAGACACCACATCGATCGGACTCGCGGCCAGATCCGCGAGGGACCCATCGGTTGCGGCCTGCAGGATCTCGACTTCGATCGAGCGTGCAGCGAGATCGAGACCCGAGATGCCGACCAGCGCAACTTCGGCCGCGCGGGCCTTTGCGGCCAACCACTCCCGCCCGGTGTCATCACTGAGCACGGCGAGCGCGAAGTCCATGTCCGTCAGCGTAAATCCGAGCGCGTTGGCATTGATGGTGTCGGGCAGACCGTCCCCATTGCCGTCCGGACCACTGCGATAAGGCCCATTAACTCCAGCAAACGCATTGAGCCCAGCGCCAGAGAGCGTGAGGGTATCCACCTTGACGGCGTTGGTCCTTTGACCCGCCGCAGAGACCACGGAAACCGTACGGGTGGATTTCTCCAAATCGAGGCGACCCGACAGGTGCAGGTAGTCGGCAATCTTCAGTTCGAAATCACCGCCGACCCGCAGCACTTCGCCCTTGCGGCCATCCGTGACCAGGGAGAAGGCCTTGCCCGGACCCGTCGGTACGGACAGTTGCCCGGGCGCGAGGGCGACCACCCGGTCGGCTTCAAACTCACCGGCCGCAAGGCCAGAGACCTGATTGATGTCGACCACGACGTTGCGCGCAGCGACCGTGATGTCATCGAAACCGACTGCAGTGACCTCGCCGGCCTCCGCTCGCAGCGTGGTCCAGCGGGCTTTGCCCAGCGAATTCTTGATCTCGCCGTAACTGGGTGCCTGGGTGTCGGGGGAAAGCAACGCCAGCGCGAAATCGACCTGACTGAGCGACAGCCCAACCGCGTCAGGGTTGATCGTGTCGGGCAGGTCATCCGGGTCATTGCCATCCGGGCCGCTGCGATAGGGGCCGTTGATCCCGGCAAAAGCGCGCAGATTGGAGCCACCCACAAGAATCGCATCTACCGCAACCGAAGTACCGTCGGCGAGGGATACGGTGGTAGACGATTGCTCAAAGCCCAATGAGCCAGCGACCTGGAAGAAGCCGCCCACCGACAACTCGAAATCACCCGAGACGCGAATCAACTCTCCCCGGTCGCCCGGGATGTCCAGACGGTGGCGAATGTCCTTGCCCGCCGTTGTGCCCGCCAACACCTCGATCGGAGTTGCCGCGAGATTGAGTACCAGCCCGCGGGTGTCGGCTCCCAAAGCCTCGCCGCTCACCTGATTGATCGCGACCTTGAGATTGGTCGCCGTGGCGGTCAAGGTATCAACGCCGACCAGCGCAAGCTCGGCTGCACTGGCCCCCAGAGCCAACCACTGCAAGGACGCGAGCGAGGGCAAGGGAGCGGGTTCGGGCTGGGCCCGCATCAGCGCGAGCCCGAAGTCAACGCCTGACAGCGAAAAGCCCAGCGCATCGGGATTGATGTTGTCGGGCATGCCGTCCCGGTTGACATCCGGACCGCTGCGATAGGGGCCGTTCAGCCCCGCGAAGGCACGCAGCCCTGTGCCACCGATACCGAGATAGTCGGTACTGACGGTTGTTCCATTGGCCAGCTGGACCGAACGCTGGCCTTTCTCGACACCGAGCGAACCGCTGACATGGAAGAAATCGGCCACCGACAACTCGAAGTCCCCGGTCGCCCGCATCGACACGCCGAGTTGGCCGTTGATACCCATCGCCGAGCGGCTCGCGCTACCGGTGCTGACGTCAAGAGCGGTGGCCCCCGATGAAAAATCGATCACGAGATCATCAGCACCGCCTTCAGGGGCGCCGGAGACCAGGTTGACGCCGACCTTCAGATTGGTGGCCTCGGCTGTGACACCGGAGACGCCGACCAACGCGACCTCGCCGGCCCGCGCCTCGAGCGCAGTCCAGCTCAGGCCCTTGGCCTTGCCCGTCGTCTCACGCGACCAGCCGAGCACCAGCGCGAAGTCGGCACTGCTCACGCTGAGTCCCATCGCATCGCGATTGACTCGATCCGGCTCGCCATCGCCGTCGGCGTCCGGCCCGGTCCGGTAGGGACCACCTACGCCGACAAAGGCGTCAAGGCCGCTGCCACCGATGGTGAGGATGTCGGCCTCGGCCTTGGTCGCCGTAGCAGGTGAGGCGCCATCGGACAGCGTGAGGGTCTGACGCGATTTCTCGATCGCGACATTACCCTCGAGGTAGACGAAGCCGCCGACCTGGATCGTGAATCCACCCGCCGCCCGCAGCACCTCGCCGAGCTTGCCATCGACATTGAGGCGCAGGCTGGAGTCGTTACCCGTCACCACATCAAACGATTTCTTGCGGAAATCGATCACCCGGTTCCGGTCATTGCTGCCATCGACCTGGTTGATCGTGACCGACAGGTCACGGGGCGAGAGCTTGATGTTGTCGGGCAGCCCGACCATCAGGTCGACTTGGCCGACGCTCGCCTGCAGGGCTGTCCAGCTCTGGCCGCCGAGATTCTGGCCCTCGCCGTTCTTCTGTTTAAGCTTGGCGTTAAAGAGGGCCAGACCAAATTCGACATCGCTCACGCCAAAGCCACGGGCCTGCGCGTTGAGCGAGCCATCAGCATTACGGTGAGGCCCGATCCCGACGAAACCCGTGATCCCGGTGCCGCCGATGGTCAAGACCTCTGTGTCGACTTCAGATCCGTTGGCCAGCACGACAGAGGTCGAGGAGCGCTCGAATGCGACGGAACCCGTCAATGACACGAAGTCAGCGATCCCCAACTCAACCACGCCGCTCGCGCGCACGAGGCGGCCTTGCTCGCCCTTGATATCGAACGCCCGCTTTTTACCGGTCCCGGTGACGATCTTGAAGTCGCCCGCCTCAAAGTCGATGACCTTGCGATCAGCGTCGAATGCGGACGGCACGCCAGCGACGCGATTGATCGCCACCTGAACGTCCTGAGCCTTGAGCGTCAGATCGCCCAGGCCGACCACGGCCACCTCTCCGGCCGTGGCCTGCAAGGCGGTCCATTGATAGCCAGCCAGCTCAGGCTGGGAGGATTGAGCAACGAAGACCGCGAGGCCGAACTCGACCTTTGACAGGCTGAGGCCGACCGCATCGGGATTGATGAGGTCCGAGGGGCCGCCTACTCCCGCAAAGGCGTTGAGGTTCGTGCCACCGACCGTGAGCACCCGGGTCTCGACCAGGCTGCCATCGGCGAGCTTGACCTGTGTATCGGCGATCTTGAATCCAAGCGAGCCACTCACGCTGAAGAACTCGCCGACCTCGAGCTGGAAGTCACCAGCGAGCACCAGCTGCTCACCCGCAGTCCCGTTGAAGGCGAGGCGCGCGGCTTGTGGGTACTTGTCGCTCAGCGCGACGGCCATAGCGCCACCCGCGAACTTCGTGAAGTCAATGACCTCGCGCTTGGGTGCGTCTGCGGCCCCGGCCGGGCTCAGAGCCCCGCGATTGATGGAGACCGACAGATTGGTGGCCTCGGCCTTGACGCTGGACGCGGACAGGCCGACGGGCTTCGCGCTCTGGGCCGTCGCATCGAGGGCAAGCCAGGAGCGCGAGCCTTCGCGTTCGCCAAAAATTGCCAACCCGACATTTACACCGGCGAGGGCAAAACCAATCGACTTGACATTGGGAGCATCGAGCGCATCAGGAATGCCGTTACCGCTCTGGTCGGTGCCGATGCTGCCACGATGGGTGGTGATCCCGGCAAAGGCGCCGAGCCCCTGCCCGCCGATCCGCCAGACGATGGTGTCGACCTTTTTTTCGGCGGTGTCGAGCGTAACCTGGACCGCTTCATTCTCAAGAACCAGCTGCCCCGCCGCATGGAAGAAATCAGCGGCCTCAACCGCGACATCGGCGATCCAGCGGCCGTAACCGAAGTGTAGCGGGTTCAGGAAGGTGCCGATTGCCTCGTTGCCCGAGGCATCGGCGGCGATGATCCGGAAGTCGCTCCCCGGCCGCTCACGGGTCTGCAGCGACAAGCTGTCCTGCGTCTGTCCATCGACCCGCTCGACATGCAGGTAGGCATCGCCCGAGCCAAAGCCGAACAGTCCGCGGCCGCTGTCGAAGCTGCTCGTGATCGTGGCGGCATTGATGAGCTCAAAGGCCTTGCCCAGGACCGGCACATAGCCGTTGATCAGCTTGACGGCAAGCACACCATCCAGGGTCAGCGTACCGGTCACGACCAGCCGGTCGTCGTTGCCTATCAATCGCCCGGTATCGGCGTCGACCGTCGCCGCCTGGTGACCGCCGATCTTGAACTCGAAGGCCTGCCCAGCGATCAGGGTCTGATTACCGACGATGGTGAGGAGCCCGAGGCCCGGACCGAAATCAAAGCCGTTGCGGGCATCAAGACCCTGAGCCGCAACGACCCTCACAAGGCCGGTTCCGGCGCGCAATACTGCAGTGCCCTGCAGCACCACCTGGCTGGCTGCGCCGAGTTCGATACTGCCTGCCGCGGCGAGCGCGCCGGCAGAATTTGCCGCGAAAGACAGCGTCGCGCCAGTCGTTTGCAGATTGATCGACCCGCTCGCCGCCACCAGGCCGGTGCCGACCACGGTCAGATTACCGATCGCCGAGAGCGACATGCCGCCGCTCGAGACCTTCGCCGAGACCATACCTGCCTGGATATCAACCGATCGCCCAGCGGCACCGATGCCAGCAGCAATATCGAAGACCAGCGACGCGGCGCTCAGGTCGACCGTGTCGGCCAGCACCGCATCGGCATCGAGCAGCGCGCCGAAACTGGTCCGCGCCTCGATCGAAACGGTTGCGCGCACATCGGCGAGCACCAGATCGGAGGCCGCCTGGAGCACCACCGGACCGGACGCGCTGACGACCGATCCAGCCGACTGGAGGACCGAGCCTTTGTTCGAGGTAAGCTGAATGTCGGCGGCACTGATCTGAGCCGAGGCGCTGAGGATCAGGTCGCAGGAGGCCATGATCGACAGCTTGTCGCCGGCCGACACCGGACCACTGAGGGCCACCGGGCAGCCGCCGCTCAGCGCAATATCGCTCGATGCCGACAGCGAGAGGATCGTCGTCGACCCGATGAGTCCGAGCACGACATCGCCCGCTGAGGCTTGCGCCTGCAGTTGACTCGCCCTGACGGCGAGGGGCGCCGGCGAGCTGGCAACGCCCTCGACCGCCGACAGTTCGACCCGCGCGCCCTGGACCTGTGGCAAGCCATCGACCGGAGCTGCGCTCACCAACGACTTGCCCGCGCTGAGTTTGACCAGACCCGCGAGGCTTACGACACGCGCAACATTCAGATCGGCCGCAGCGCTCAGATAGATATCGGCTGCCGTCGCAGCACCACCCGGGTTCACCGCCGGCACGCCGGCGCTCGCCCGAACCGAGCCCGTCGAAGCCGTCGCGACCTGCACGGCAGCGCTCGCTGACCCGATACCGGTACCGGCATTCAACTCCAGTTGCTCAGCGGACAAGGTACCGCCACCCGTGATCGAGCCCGTGGTGCGAAGCTCAAGCTTGCCCGAGGCGGCGAGACCGCCTGCGACCTGAATCGACGAGCCGGTCAGCTGTACATTGCCTAGGGCACGGGAGGGCGAGATCGTACCCACGGTGATGACACCGCTCGCCCGCAACCGGATGTTGCCGTCGAACCCGCTGATCTGGTTGAGATAGGCGTCGTCGATCGTGATGTTGCCGATCACCGAGCGGACCGTCCGGCGCTCGGTCTTGCTTGCGTTGATCAGGCGGGAGCCACCGACAAAGGCCGTCGCGACGAAGGCCAGACCGACCTGGTTCGCCTGATCGATCGTCTCATTCGACAGATCCAGTTGGCCCTCAATGCTCTCCAGCGTGATGGTTCCGGTCGTGGTCTTGGCCGCGAGCTTTTTCACAATCAGATCGCCATCATTGCGCGCGATGATGTCGCCTCCGGTCGCTGCGAGTTCGACCAGGGTCAACGCCCGCAGTCGCCCGAGCGCATCAGCAGTCTGGATCAGTTCGATCGAGCCTGAGGTGCTGCGGGCTGACACCTGATCGGCCGAGAGAGTCAGCGCACCCGAGATCGACGCCGCTGTCAGATCCAGGACCTGCGCGGTGAGTGCCGGGCCGGAAGCGACAGGCGCCTGCAGGATCGCGTCGGCGGCCTGCAACCGAATCGTGCCAGTGCTGCCGGCATCGAGCTGGCCATTGAGCACCACATCGCCGCCCGCACCAGCCACCAGCGTGATGCCACCGCTGCCGCTTCGAATCACGAGGCCACCGTCGATGGCCGGCGTACTCTGGACGGTCAGGTCACCCGCCACCGTCCGAACCGAAATGCCGCCAATGCCGGAGGTCGACAGGCCGCTGATCGCATGGTCGGCCACCGTCGCCGCAAGGCCACCACCGAGCTGGCGCAGGATGAACAAGCCATCGACCGCACCGATGGTGAGGGCGCGCTGGTTGATGAGATCGATCGAACCGCCGGCGCTGGTGGCCGCCACCCGGTCGACCGCCGTGATCAGCGCACTCGTGCTGCCACCGATCGAGTCGCGAGCCTGCAGGCGCAGTTTAGAGCCGCTGAGGTTCACGGTCGTATCGCTACTGGTGCTGCGGGTGATCGAACCGGCGCCAGCGACCAGGCTGATCGTGCCAGTTTCGCCCGCATTGATGCTCGACACAGCGAGACTGGTACTCGCAGCCAGACGGACCAAACCGCCACCGCTCAGGATCGAAGTTCCGCCAGCCATGGCGAACGAACCACCCTGCGCCTCGAGATCGATCACGCCCCCCGTGGTGCTCAGCGATGCGCTGCCCAGCAGGCTAATTGGTCCCGCCGACTGCAATAGCAAGCTGCCAGTCATGCCACTAGCAAGCACCCCATCGACCGCCGCTGCGGGCTGGCCTGCCACCTCTACATTGGCGGCGATGTTGATCCCACCGTCTGTCGTGATCAATGACACGCCGCCGGCTGTGCTGGCGAGCCCACTCGCATCGAGTTTGAGTTGATCGAATGGCGCAATCGCACGCGAATCGGCGCGCGGCAATGCGACTGACACGCTGTCGACCTGAACCGCCGAGGCGGCGCGCAGCGCGATATCCCCAGCTGCCTGGGCAGCCACCTTGGCCACCTGCAGATCGATCGGCGCGCCGTGACGGCCCAACGATCCGATCGAACCCTGGCTAGCCTGCAGCACCAGTGAACCGCTGCGAATCTCAAGTGTGCTGGCCGAGCCGGCTTCGATGTCACCCGTACGGCTCAAAATGGCCACATCACCGGAACCGGCGTCGATCCTCCCGATGACGACATCGCCCGCTGCAGCGAGTCGCACGCTGCCGGAGTTCATGACGGTCGCGGCAAGGCCTGACGGGTTCACCCGGGTCGTGATCTGCAGCAGCGGAAGGTCTGCCCCGCCAAAGGCGCCACCCAGCGTCACCTCATAGTTATTGGGCGAGCCGGCGACGTTGACGGTCGCGCCCAGGCCCAGCGCCTCCAGGAGCTTGTCCCGGACCACACTCGCCTGCGCGCCGAAAGTAATTTCGCCAGTGGTGTAGGTCGTCGCGCCGCCTGCGAGGCTCAAGGTGAACCCGCCGGTGGCGGTGCCCACATCGAGCGTCACGCGCTGGACCTCGTCGATACCTGGCTGTGTGACGGGGTTCTTGAGCTGCTTCGTTTCACCCAGCTGCTTGACCGTAAGGCTGGGAGTCGACGTCTCCGCTGGTTTGACCGACACGGTGATCGGCGCCACCTCCCGACCGGACAGAGCACCACCCATCTCGATCTGGTAGCCGCCGCCGATGGCGGTCACGGTCCAGACTGCAGATCCGTTCAACCCTGCCGGGCTGAGCTCGTTCAAGGCGTCATGCAGCTCGGCCGCGCTCGCGGTCACTGACAGGGGTTTCGTGAAGTAGGTCTGGGTCGACGATGCCGCACCCAGCGTCACGCCCAGGGTGAATTGGCCACCGGCTTCAGCGCCCGAAATCAGCAGCTTCTGAACGGCCGAGAGCGGCGCATAGAGCGGCGAGCTGGCCCCATCGACCCCTTTGCGGGTTTCGGCCACCGTCACTGTTGTCTGGTTCGGTACTGTAGTGATCACCTGAAGGGGCGCGATATCGCGGGCAGCCAGGCTGCCGGTGAAGTCGATCCGATAGCGCTCTTCGGATGGCGAAGCACCTTCTTCGAACGTGACCAGGACCTGCCCCGAGCCGTAGAGAGCGGTCAGCGCCGCCTGCAGGTCAGCCCGGCGGGTTAGTGAGTTGGACTGCTGACCATCGAAGGACAGATTCTGGCTGGACGCGGCGGGGTTTGAGGGATCACGCAGCTGAAAGCTCAGACCGGGCTGATTGGTCCAGAAGGTGAGGGTCTGCTGCTCGCTCACCGTCGGGTCTGGATCCTTCAGCCCGATCTGGACCATCTGCCCCTGACGGGCAACAACCACTTCGGCACTGGCCAGCTGGCGCTCGAAGCTCGCCGTGATCGCACTCAGCAAGGGCGAATTATTCTGACTGCTCAATCGATTCTGCCCGGCCTTCGAGCCGATGAATTCGATCAGGAAGGTTCCACTGGCAGCCGGGTTCGGCTTGACGACAACGGACCCGGACCCCAGATTGGGAAGGGTTTCGAGCGCGCTTGCCAGGGCACTGGGGTTGATCGTCGCGGGTAGATCCAGGCTGACTTGGGCAGGCGGCGTGAAGCTGAACACCTTGCTCGTCGCAGTCGAAAGGGCCGCTTCGTAGACCGCGTAGACGCGCTGCGAACCAGCGCCGTAAGTCAGCGCGAGCCCCGGCGCCTGCTCCCCAACCTTCACGTCAACCGGCGTATCGAATTCGACCACGAGGTACTGATTTGAACCCGGAACCAATTGCCCATTCGCGGGGCCACGAACCGCCAGCACGGTCGGACCGACCTTGTCGAGAACCAGGAAAGCCGTTTGGGTCAGGGTCGTTGCATTGGCCCCTGTCACCACCAGATCGACCGTCCCCGAGGCCGCGCTGCTGAGGTCGAATCCGGCCGACCAGCGGCCATTGATCACCGGAACGGTTTTGGCGGCAACCAGAGCCGAGTTGTTGCGGTTCAGGTTAACAGTCACCGTCGCGCCAGCGCTGCTTGCAGCCGTGCCGCTGACGGTGACGATCGATGACTGGGTGAGATTGACACTACGACCGACCGCACCATCGACCTGGATCGCACCCGCGCTCTGTACCACAGGGGTGAACCGACCGGACCCCTGCGCGGCAAGCTCGGTAACGAGGCCATTACCATCGAGGATCAATTGGTTGCCTGCAGCATCCGCGACGACCGCGCCGTTCGCAGCCAAACTCCTGACGGCTGACCCCGTCACCGTCGTTGCATTGGGTATCGCGTATCGGAACACATGGCCGGTGGCAGGCCCAGCCCCAGGCGCGGGCGCCACGTAAGTGGCAACCGCACGGTCGAACCCTATGGCCCTCGCGACGATGATCTCGAGTCTTGGCGCCCCAGCCGACGCATCGATCGACACGGCCTCCGAGAAGTTGACCACGAAGTCGATATTGCCCGACGCATAACTGGTCGCCGCCGCAGAAGTCACCAAGGCTACAGTCGGTGCTGTCCGATCAATCAGCATGAACCCGGGTTGGATATAGCTAGAGCCCGCGGCACCCGTGACAGTCAGTCTAATCGGCCCCGACAACGCAGCGAGGGCGTTCGAGGGCAGTGCGCCCGTCGTCCACTGGCCATTGATGACGGCCACGGTGGTTTGGTAGGTAACTGGAGTGCTCGAATCCGAGGGCTCGGTCGAGAACAAGACTGTCAGGGTCGGACCCGCTGCAACGCTGGCCGTACCAGTCAGTGAGAAAGCCGCCGCCTGGGTAGCGCTGATGCTACGACCGGTTGCGCCGTTGACTTGAATGGCAGGCGCAGCCGCCACCACGGACGTGACGCTCACAGCGTTGGAGGACGTCAACAGCGTATTACCCGCCCGGTCCACGATTGCGACCCCAACCGGAACATTCAGCGCGCTAACCGTCCAAGCGGACACAGTCGCCGCGTAGGGTACCGTATACGTAAACACCAGCACATCGGCTGACGAGCGCGCGGCATCGTAGGCCGCGACTGCAGGAGTCGACGTGCCGCCGACCGTGGCTGAAATCGAGAGACTGGGCGAGCCATTTAGTACCCGCACCGACTCACTCAAGCGGACCAGGAACTCAACCGTACGACCTGCGCCCACACTACCCGCTGCGGGCAGATTGACCGATGTGACGGTCGGAACCTGTGGATCCAGCGTCATAAAGGCGCTTTGGCTAAAACTCGTCCCGTTAGACCCAGCAATCGAAAGGCGCAATGGTCCATCGGCAAGGCCAGTGAGGCCAGGCAGCGTCACCGTCCACCGACCCGCCGTGACCGTCGCGTCGGCGTAAACCGAACCTGCGACGCCGGAGGCCGAGTCCGTCAGCGTAACGCGAACCGTACCGCCCGCCAGCGGCGATGCGGTGCCGGACAAAGTGACTGAAGAGCCTGTGAAGGCGCCCGGCACCGTGGTGACTTCAATGTCGCCAGCTTGCTTGGCCACACCATTGGCGGCGCCCGAACCAAGCTGGCGCAATACGACTTGCCCCACGGCCTGGTCCAGGGCCAGAGCATTACCCGCCGGATCCACAATCACCGCACCGTCTGCCCTCATTCGGGACACCGATGCCGCAGAAACCGACAAACTCGCAGGAACAACGATACTGAACACCTTGACCGTCGCGCTCGAGCGTGCTGCGTCGTACACCGCATCGACGGGCACCACAATCGACCCGGCCAGCAATTCGATCTCGAGCTTGGGGGACCCGGCCGAGGTGTCAACCGTGACGTCCTCGCTAAAGTGAACCGTGAAGTCCATCGAACTGCCTGCCGCATAGGTCGCCGCTGCCGGCATGCGCACGGCTGTGATCACGGGCGATGTGCGATCGATGATCAGAAAATTCGTCCGGGTCAGCAGCCCGCCGGATACGACGTTACCCGCTGCATCGAGCGCCTTGACCGTGACGGAGACACTTCCTTCGGTAAGGGCCGACAGGTTGACGCCAGTCACCGACCAGGCCCCGTTCGTGATCGTCGCGTTCGCCGTGACCGGTGTCGGCACGCCCTCTCGGGTGAACTCAACCCGCACGCTTCGCGCATTGGACTGCACATCAGCAGTCCCACTAAGGCTGATCGCGCCCTGGGTGTTGGCATTGATCAAACGACCCGAGCCGCTGTGAATTTGAACGACACCGGCCATCTCGACTATGCCCGATGCGATCGAGACAGCCCCGGCTGAACCCGAGAGGGGATTGCCCGCGCGATCGGTAAAGACCGCCCCATTGAGTTCGAGCTGGTCGACACTTGGGTTGTAGCCAAACTGCAACGTCCCCAAACCCGCCCCACGCAGATCAAGTTCGAGTTGCGTGTTCTGCGTGACGGTGGACAAGGTCTCGGTGGTCTTCGGAGCAAGGCCTGCCGTCACCTGGCTCACGACCGCACTGACCGTTGGCGTCGGCGCGTTCACGCTGAGCGTGGACCGGGGTAGTGACGACGAGGTCGTAATCAGCGCACCACCGGTCTGATCCAATCCGCCGCCGACCGCATTCAGCTCGACAAACCCACCGGGGTTGCTGAGCGTGGCGTGAGACCGTTGGACAATGCTGCCTCCAGCAAGGATCGAGATCGTAGCGGCATTGGCCGAAAGCGGCGCAGCAAGGACGAGATCAAAGGGGCGCACAACAGCGCGCGCGCCGATCGCTGCGCCCGCCTCAAGCAGCAGAGTCCTCGGCTCGGTCGCCAAAGTTCCCTCCAGCGCGACGGGCGCATCGACGCTCAGGCGGCCGCTAGCGCGCACCAGTACGGTCGCATTGTGATTGGGCGTCGAGAGACCCAGGCCACTCGCGCTCGCGAGCCCCCGATCGGCAATCGACAGATCACCGAGGTTGTCGATCGCGACCACATGTCGCAAGGCATCGGGTCCGACCGCACGGACCTGCAGCGTTTCTGCCTGGGTCAGGAGGGCTCCATTGTTGAGGCCACCCGCTGAACCTGCCACCTCCAGGCGAAGGGCTTTCGCCGCAAACTTGGGCGCTGCCCCATCGCGCGGATCGCGCGCATCGACGATCGACCCCTCGCGGGTGATGAAGGTCAGCGTGTCGCCCGCTCTCAGTGCGCCGACCCGGGCCTGACCCGTGATCAGGTCGAGCGCCAGGTCCTCACCCGCCGAACCCGAAATCCGCCCGCCGGTCCCCGTCTGATCGAGGCGCAGCGGCGAGGCGTCCTGTCCAACGGACTCATCGGCGCGCAGCTCGATGTCACGGCCCGAGAGCAGGTGGGGGGTCTGCGGGGTCAGGGGTGAAACGACGCCAAGGATCGATCCACTGGCCTCCAGCGACAGCCGATCGACCGCCTGCGCCTTGACCAAGTGCAGGTCGCTAACGGCCTGAAGGAGGAGGTCTCCCGCACTCAGCAGACTGACCAGACCCGTCGCCTTGATGCGAACCGCATCCGAGATCTGGATCTGGACCCACTCGAGTTCGTATTTGCTCGCGACCAGATCGCCGTTGCGCAGGTCGGTCAGGCCATCATCGGAAGCGGCTACCACATCAAGCGCACCGGTTGCCGGATGAGCGACCCGCTCCCAGAGGCTGGCATTCGCGTAATTGCTTGAGCGCGCCAGATCGACCGTCGCATCGGCGCCCTTGTATTTATAGACCGCATAGCGCGCTTCGCGGATGTCGCTCGGGCGTGCCTGCGTCAGGATCGCGCGCTCGGCGGCGCTCAGCTGATCGAAGGCACCGGGATTGAGGATCGTGACCAGCTTGCTCGATCGGCCGATGTCACCGCCCGCGGTGTTGTTGGCTCCGGTGGCGGCGTCGATCGTGACGTCATCCGCCTGGATGTTGAGGCCAGAGTCAGGTGCCGCCGGTGCGCCGCCCGGCATGGGCTGATGCGGGAAGAGCGCTGCCGTCAGAGCGGGCGACAGCATGTCGCGAGCCTGAGCGTCCGTGATCAGGCCCTGCGAAACCAGCCGCTGCAATCGCGGATCAAGTGCGTCACCCGTGTTGTCCAGGCGAAGGCCGGCATAGTCGGCATTCAGCACTGAGCCATTGACCGTCGACAGGTGGACATCACCCGTCAGCGAGACCACCGAGGCCGGTGAGCCGGACAGATACTCGGGCCTGATCAGACGCAGATCACCGAGCTCTTCGCGCGCCGTGATGTTGCCCTCTGCGCGCAGCGCCACGCCCTGCGCGGCATCAAAACGCACATCGATCGAACCGGCGCCGCCCTCCATCTCGATCCGATCGGCGATGATCATGCCGGTCTGGCTCCGGATGCCATAGGGCGATGAGACATTGAGCGTGCCCGGAGTAAGCACCGCACCGAGGCGCAGCGCGTCGGTGCGCTGCCCCTTCAGCAAGGTGATCGTGATGTTGCCTGCGCTGCGCACATCGACCACGCCGGTGATGTCCTGCAATTTCAGGTTGACCGCGCTGTTGGTGTCGATGGCAGGCGCGGCACCGGAGATCACCGCCCCCGGGCTGAAATTCAGGGCATCGGAAAAGATCGCAACGGCCGCGTTGGGATCACCGCCCAACTTGATGCTGCTGGTCATCACCAGCTTGCCGACACTCTTGATGTCGACCTTAGGCTGGGCGAGCCCCTGGATGAAGCTCACGCCGATCGGGTAGTCGGCTTTGAGCGCGTGGGTGTAGAAGTTTTTCAGACCGGAGATCGTGGTCGTTTCCAGATGGATGGTCTTCTTGCTGAGGAAGCCGCCCCCGGTGGTCCAGGTCTTCTCGGTCTTGGTCGAGTTGGCGTAGTCGCTCGCGTAGTGCTGTTTCTTGACATCGACCCACTGCTTCGCAAGGTCATCACTGGCGAAGGTCGACTCATAACGCCAGTCGGCACTGGATGCGACACCACTTGGGAACACCGCTTTGTTGAGCACCACCTCCTTGGCCGTACCGACATAGGTGTAGAGATTGCGCGTCTTGAGGTCGTACACCTGGGTGACATTGGCCGTCACCGCAACCGAGTCGTCGTTTTTCTGCTCGAACTGCACCAGGTAGACGAAGTCATCAGCAATGACCGGTTGGCCGTTGCCGTCCAGGCCCAGCAGGACCCCATCGGTCAAGCCCTCGGACTCGAGCATCGGCGTCGCATCCCGAAACACATCGCGGGCATCGACCCGGTTATCGTCCTTGATCAGGAAACCGAGATCGATCAGCCCCGGGATGATCTCGAAGCTTTTCTGTTCGTATTTCTCGATCCGGGTCCGGGTGAATTCCTGACCCTCGACCCAGATGTAGAACTGGTCCGGCGACGGCTGATAGGCAAGCGGCGCGCCCGTTGCGGGCTTGTCGGTCGAGGTGAGCGCGTACGAGATCGAAGCGACATCGGTGGCAGTTTCGGGCGGAACCAGCGTGCCCTTGAAGGTCTCGACCGTGGTCTCGCCGTCCTGCGTGGTGTACACGGTGCGGGTAAGCGCCGTGGTGTCGTTGATCGTGATCGTTCCGACCCGGTTTTTGGAGACATCGATCCGGTCAGCCGCCAGTTGCCACCGGCTCGTGTTGTTGATGTTGACTCCGGCGTAACCGCTCGCCGCGCGCAACTGACCATTGCCGGTGCTGACGATCTGGCCGGTCAGCGTGATGCGTCCGCCTTCGGCGACGATCGGATCCAGCAGGATGGTGCCACTCGCGGCATCGAAGAAACCGGTGACCGGTGCCCGGTCGCCCGTGCCGTAATCGATGCCGGTGAGCGTCTTGCCGAGCTCATCGGTAAAGCCGGTCGACCGGCCTGGATCGAATCTGTTATCGATGTTGAGCGTGAACTGGTTGACCCCGCTCTGGACCAGGCCGTTGATGTTCAGGTACTGGGCCTGGATATTGATATCGCCCAGCGAGAACACCCGCGAGCCGGGCGCGAGGATCGCATCGCGCAACCGCAGGGCCGGATCATTGCCGACGGGACCCTGAGGGAAATCCTTCAGCTGCACGGTGTTGATCTTGTTCTGGACGTTTTCGTACACCATGTTGCGGAAGGCGGTGTAGTTGACGTACTGCCGCGGATCGCGCGAGGAGTGATACCAGGCATCGGCGCTGAGGTCGAAGTTGCCTTTGGCGGCCACGTCGACAGTGCCCGCCCTTAGCTCGCCGGTGACCGTGATGCTGCCGTCGAGATTTTTCAGGGTCAGCTTGCCCGCGTCGTTGACGATCCTGCCCCGGACATAGATGTCCTGAGGCGACGCCGGCACGGTGAGGTCATAGGCGCTGCCGGGATAACCATCCTGGACGATCTGGATCAGGCTCGTGGGCGTCGGGGCAGGACTGGTCGGTGAGCCGTCCGCCAGGACGCTCGAGTTGAAGTAGACCTGACCTGGCGCCAGGTCGACCAACTGGTCGTCCAGCATCGCGGTCTTGCCGCCGGCGGCAACGCTCACCTCGTTGACCTGCAGCCCGAAGGGCGAGGTGTTCAGCAAACTGACGGTTGCGCCGCCACGGGCGACGAGCTGGTTCGCGGCGTTCGCGGCGTCGTAGTCTAGTCGGTCCGTATCGATGTAGATCGAACCCGGCGAGGCCTGCAGACCCGGCAGGTCGATCAGGAAGACCTCCAGTTCCCTGGGCGCAACGATCGGTCCGCCGGGCGCGCCGCTCAAGGACTGGGCGATGCCCAGATCCTCAAGCGTCTTCTCGATACTGTCGAGCTCAGCCTGGTAGCGGGCCACGGCCTCGGCATTGCCGCCGTGGCTCTGGATCCATCCGCGAAGGAGTTCGCTCCGCTCGATCAGCTTGTTGCCGACATTGCTGTAGACCAGGCGCGGGGTTTCGATGTCGCGCGGCTTGATCACATAGAACTTGCCGTCGAGATTGCGGCGGAAGGACGTGCCGACATCATTGTCATAAACCAGCACCTCGCTCCAGTCATCGCCGCGATAGTTCTGTGTGGCGAGATCGATGGTCGCCGCCTTGCCGGCGTAGCGGTAGATCTCCCCATCGTGCTCGACGAATGTCTCGCCAGCCTTCGCTGCAACCGTCCCGGTCGCCTTGCGCACGGTCACCTTGGTCCAGCGACTGGTGTCGTTGTAGTTCTGCTGCTCGAGCATCAGGTCGGTCTCGACCCCGGGGCCGGCATTGAACAGGTAATACTGCCCGACCGTGCCCATCTGCGGGCCACCCACGGGCGTGTACACCACCTTGACCAGCGTGCCGCTGAACACATTGACCGCAATGTCGTTGGCGCGCAGCGGCGAGTAGACATAGTCGAGGTCGGGATCGAGCTGGAGTGCGGACTTCTCGGCAGTCGTTAGGCTCACATCGTTGCCGGGGAAGGCCGGGGCCTGCTTGCCGTCGACCGTCTTGAAAAAGGCGGGGTTGTCCTTGAAGGCCTGGTTGACCTCGCCATTGACCATGAACGGCAGGATCTGCATCAGCAACTGATTCTGCGTGCCGGCTTCGACGCGCGAGGCCGGAGCGATCGTGACCCGGTTGAGGCTACTGGTCGCGCCACCATCGGGCACATCGACCGCGTAGGGGAAAGAGCTCAGTGACAGGACCAGGCCTTCGGTCGACGGCAGGGTGATCCCCTGCTCGGCGATCAGACTGACATCGCGAAGCGCGCGCACGGAGGTCGCCCCCTGGAGCGACACCGTGTTGGCCTCGTTGATCTTCATCGTTGACTTCGGCACGCCCACGCCAACCAAACTGACGATGGTCATGTTGGCCGTGGCATCGCCGCGCAGCAGATTGGGCACCGCAAAGGCATCCCGCCCCGCGAGTAGGTTGACATTTTTGCCGCGTAGCGTCGCCCCGTCGGCGCTGATGGTGTTGGCGGCGTTCACAATGCCCGTGGCGATCGCGCCCCCGCCCGCGACAAGCGCCGCCGAAAACAGCGTTGCCCCCGGGTTGAGGCGGGTGTCGGTCTTGGAGGCGATCGTGATGTCACCGCCGGCATTGATCAGCTCGGCACCACTCAGCGCCACGCCGCTGAGGGTCTTGGTGACGAGCTCGGATTCTCCGACTGACAAGCTCGCGCCGGCAATGCCTTCGATGCGGACCGTATCGGTGGCGTACACATCAACCAGCGTCTCGATGCGCAGGTTGCCAGCCTGGCCGCTCGATCCACCCACCATGATCCGCGTGCCCTCGCCGATCGAGACCTGTGCGGCGAGTGGATCCTCGGCCGTGCCGAACGCGGTCCGGCTCGCGAGCGCGCTCAGCCCGACCGCACCGGCCGAACCAGAGCGCAGGTTGTTGCTGTTGGAATATCGGTCTTTCTCGACCAGATTGCGGGCGAGCACGGTCACATCGCCTGCGTTGATCTTATTGCCTTTGCCGATGCGGACCTCGGTCACGCCGCTGGTCTCATTGCGCACCAGGGCGCCGCTGCCGGCGAAGCTCCCCACCGCGACATTCAGGCTCTTGGAGTCGGCATCCTGGTCATGCGCTGCCGTCAGCGCCAGCGTGCCCACCTGGATCGTGTTGGCGTCCCCCATTACCACGGTGGAGTCGCTGTCGATGGTCATCACCGAGTAGCTGCCGGCGATACCGCCCGTTTGGACGCCGCCCGCAGCAGCGACGCTCTGGACATCGATGGTATCGAGACTGTCGGCGTTCAGGCGCAGCACCTCGGCCGTGATGTGCACCTTATCGCGCAGGCCCGCCTCCACCTTGGCCCGGTCCTCGATCGAAGCCTTGGCCATGCCCACGGCAGCCCCGAGGGACACAGCGATCGATTGCGTATCCACCTTCGCGTCCTGACGGCCGATCGCAACAACATCGATCTCGCGGGCGCTGACGGTGCTTTCGTCGATCCAGGCCCGAACCACGGGTTTCAGGACGATATCGGTCACCGTACCGCTGCCCGCGTTGTCAAGCGGCGTCCCCGAGCCGATCGCGACCGCGACCGCTTGTTCGACCGCATCTGCGCTCATCTGGCCCGCTGCATCGAGCCTCACATCGCCCAGAAGCGCGACCCGCGCCGCAACGACCTTCGCGTCGATGGCCGAATTGATTTCACCGGAAGCTCGGGCGCCACCACCGGCCAGGCCCACAAGACCCGCTGAAACCGACACCACCTGCGCCATGGCATTGATGTTGGCCAGCCCTTTGGCAGTGATCGTCATGTCACCGGCACCGACGACCAACGCCCCATCCAGGCCTGCGACGATCTGCTGGTCGATCCGGTTATCCGCGAGCGACACGCCGATCGACGCCGCACCGCCAATGCCGATCGCTGCGGCGATCGACGTGGCCCGTGCCTGGGCGTCGATCATCGAGCGGTCGGTCGCCGTGAAGTCGATGTTACCCCCTGCGTCGATCGAGGCGACACGCTCGGGCGGCGAGCGCTGCGCGAGCGACTGGATGATTACATTAACGATGTTCTCAGTGCTGACCCCTGCACCGCTGAGGCTGACAGCGACCAACCCACCCGAGATCGCGGAGGACGCCACTTCCACGCCTGCGCTGATGACCTGCTCTGAATCGGCCTCAAAGACGACATCGCCCTCGGCCGATAGCTCCGCCCCCTGGGCCAGGGCCTGGACCTTGAGGGGCCGTTCGGTGAGCACCGCCTCCCAGCGGGTGCGATCCGCATAGTCAGCTGTCAGCAGCAGCGAGGATTCGCCCGAGCGCTTCAGTTCATCGGTGCCGATGTAGCGGTAGGTGTCCCCAGCGCGCGCACCGCCCGATCCCGGCGCCAGATAGACCGTCTCGCCCTTGCGCACGACGCTGGGGGAGTCTTTCGACGAGTTGTAGGTGGCGGCCGGTGCCTTGCTGGGGTCTGCCCCAATGTAATTGCGGGCGATCCCCACACCGATCGACGCGGCCACGCCCACTTTGCCCGCAGCTACCGCGACCGCCAGGCTGAAGATGGTGGAGGAGATTCTTGCACGATTGAAGGCATGGGCGATAATGTCGCCGGCCAGCGTGTCGCCGGCCAGCGCATCAACCTGGCTGTCGATGATCAGGGCACTGGCTTCGCCCAGGATCACGTTGTCGGCCGACGCACCCGCCCCGGAGACGGCCACGCCGACCACGCCAAAGCCAGCGGCCACTGAGGCGGCGATCGCCGAGGCATCAATCAGCGCCTCTTCGAGGGCGAGCACGGTCACATCGCCAACCCTGGCCGTCACACCACCCAGATCGGCATTGCGGATCGCCGCAACCACCTGATTGTCGATGTGGTTGCGCGCCAGCGCAGCACCGATGGAGACCCCGACGCCCGCCGTGCCCCCGACCGCCGCGGCGATCGACGCAGCGCCTGCAACGGCACCGATCACCGACAGGTCCTGGGCCGTGAGGGTCACCTCGCCCGCCACGATCCCACCGGCACGGTCGCCGTCGATCTCGGCGGTGACATCCATCTGGATGCGGTTGTAGCTGCCAACGCCCGATCCCGCCGCGCCCACGCCAGCGGTTCCGCCACCCGCAAGCGCCACCGAGCCGCTCAGTACGAGAGCCGAAATCCGCTGACTGGAAGTCGCCGTAACCTCGAGCACGCCACCGGCATCGAGACTGGTGTCGATCAGGCTCGCGCGGGTCTGGGCGCGCGCCGTCGCATCGTCATCGTCGTAGCCGATCCAGTTGCGAGCGAGCGCGATACCGATCGACGCACCGACGCCGGCTGTGGAGCCCGCACCGACGGCCAATGACGCGGAGGCCACGATCGCGAAGATCTGCGCGCTGTTCGAGGCGCTGAGCGTGACATCACCTACGACATCGGCGCTTGCGCCGACCAATTCGGCGACGGTGCTCGACTGGACCTGATTGAAGGCGAGCGCAGCGCCGCCGCTGACGGCAACACCGGTCGATCCGCTGATCGCGGCACCCAGCGCGGCGGCGGCCGACACCGCACTGACCGAGCTGCGGCTGACCTCCAGCCTGGGGGGAACGTTTGAAGCGGGCTCCAACAGGCGCAACACATACATCGAGCCATCTGCGAGAAGCATCGACCAGGCTTTGCCCTGCTCAAGGACATTCAGGCTGATGTCCGGAATGACGACCGCCCATTGCGTCTCATCGTCGTAATTCTCTTCGCCGAGCTTTACATTCGTGCGTTTCTCACTGCCGATGTATTCATAAACGAGCCCGGCTGTCCCACCCTTCTCGTGACCGCCCTCGACGAGGACGCGGGTGCCGCCGAAAACCCCTGAATCCAGCACGATGCCTTGGCCCAACAGATCCTTGCCGTTAGGTTTCGTGTCGCTCGACGAATAGCTCTTCCAGGGAAGCTCGATCGTCGGCAAGCGCGGCAACTCCAAGCCTTCGGCCAGCAAGGCCTTGCCGAGCATCAGCCGTATCGCATCGTCTCCCGCCCAATCGGTATCGAACTCGTTCTCGTCCGTATCCTTGTCGTCGGACTCGCTGCTCGATGCATCATCGAGGAGCAGCGCGCCCAGCGGACTTTCGGAAAGATCGATATCGAACAGCCCGGTCGCGTGCGAGATCGCCTCGATCGTCAGATCGCCGCTGCTGGCTTGCACCTGGCCGACCCCATCGATCCGGGCTTCGGCATCACCGCCGACTTCGTTGAACGCGAGCGAGAGCCCGATCGTCACCGCGACCGAGGCCGAACCCGCGACCGAGGCGCCCAGCGATGCCGCGCCTGCCACCGATCGGATCGCCGCCGCATTGTCCGCCCGCACGGCGATCGACTCAGCCTCAAGCCGAGCCCCATTGAGGACCTCAGCGGTGACATCGAGGTCGATCTTGTTCTCGGCGTACACACCGGCCGCACTGACCGCGACGCCGGTCTGGCCCGAGGCTGCAACGCCGACGGTCCCCGCCGCGACCGTAGCGCTGATCAGCGAACTGGACTTGGCATCGACCGTCAACGCACCGGTCGCCTGGACCGAGGAATTCTCGATCAGCGCCCGAATCGCCGCGCGGTCGGACAGAGCCGAACTGCGGCGCCAGAGGCTGCGATCGTAGTAGTTCTGCGCTGCGAGGCTGATGCCGCCAGCGACGGTCTGCGCCGGGCCGACATACTCATATCGGTTGCCCAGCAGGGGCCCCTCGGTGATTTGGACCGTATCGCTGAACCTCAGCTCGGTCACGACCTGGTCGTTGTTATAGGTCTGTACTGTGTTGCTCGTGGATGAGGTCCAGCCGATCTCGTTCATCGCCACCGAGAGGCCGATCGCCACGGCCGGAGCCGAGCCGGCGCTGGCGCTGACTGACACAGCGGTCGCGGTCACCTCCGCGCTGATCGCCGACTCGTCATCAGCCAGCACCGCGATGTCACCTTCCACATTTAGGTCGGTGCGCTGGATCACCGCCTCGGTGCTGCCCCGCAAATTATTGACAGCGATCGAGCCGCCGCCCGAAACACTGGGCGAGGCCTTGTTGCTGAAGCCTGCCGCCACGGCCACGGCCGCCGCCGTCGCGGTCACATCAACCTCGCCCCTGCGGGTGGCAGCAACCGTCACATCCCCGCCAACGCCTGAGGCTGGGGCCCCGGCCGCACCACGGATCCGCGCGGCCACGTCGTTGTTCACATGATTACGCGACATGACAAAGCCGATCGACAAACTCGTGCTGCTCTTACCCGCGCCTATCGCCGTCGAGGAAACGCCAACCTCGGAGCGGATCTTTGCATCGTCAGCGGCCCGCACGTCCAGATCGCCCTGGACCTTGAGGCCCCGGTGCCCGACCGTATCGCCAATCAGGGCCAGGGTGTCCGAACTGACCCGGTTGAGGGCCAGACTTCCACCCACCGCAATTTCCTGGTTCTCTCCCGCTCCCAGGCCCATGACATCGGTTGACGCGTCGACCCGCGCAAACACCAGGGATTCCGAACTCGTGTTCACGCTGAGATCGCCGCCCACCCGCAGGGCCGCGTCATCGATCCGCGCGAGGGTCGTGACCGGCTTCTCTACGCCGAGCTTGTTACCAATCAAGGCATCGATCGCGACGCGGGCCACGTCCTGCGACGTCCAGCCGATGCTGTTGAAGGCCAGGACCGCCCCGGCCGCAGTCCCGCCAGCGGCTACCGCTGAATTGATCGGTGCCTTGATCGTTGCCGCGCTCTTCGCCTCGACGATCAGATCGCGGCCAGCCTCCACCGCCTTGGCACGGAGGATCTCGGCCCGCGCGCTGGCATTGACCGAATTAGTCGCGATGACCGCACCGAAGGCCTTGTCCTCGCCCTTGCCCATCACGCTGCTGCCGCCGGATTCGACGGTGCTGTCGATGATGGCCTGGATATTCGCGGCCTCGGTCGCATTGACCTTGATGTCGCGGCCTGCGTTGACACCCTGCCCGTCAATGGTTGCAGCGACTCCGGCGCGGACATCGTTGCGGACGACCATGCCGCCGTAGGCCGCCGAGTTGGCCTCAGCAATTTGGGTCAGACCGGGGAATACGTCGTTGATGTCGTGCTGATCCAGAGGCACCCAGTTCTTCGTGTTGGTGAAATCCTCTGTGCGCAGGTCGAAATTGCCATTCCGCGTGTCGGGAACCAGCGGATCCCGCTTGTACGCGTAGGTCACACCGGCCGCGCCCTCGACCTTCCGCCATTTCTTCGAGTTATTCCAATCCGCTTCGTAAAGCGGGACATCCTTTAAGACTTCTTCACCGACATATTCGTAGACATCGCCGGCACTGACGCCCTCGTCCGCATAGTCCCTGACGATCTCGACCCGGGTGCCCATCGAAAGCTCATCGGCGAACTCGTAACTCTTGAGGGAAGGACTGGCGACACGTACCCGATCGCCCGGTTTGAATCTGAAACCGGGATCGGTGGCCTGCGGTTCGGAGCGGTCGGTGTAGTCCGGGCTGAAAAGGCTTCTGACTGCGCCGAGCAGCACCGAATACCCTGCGTCACTCGAGGCCTGCGAAACCGCCGAAAGCCTTGTATAAGCGCGGATCGAAGCGGTCTCGTTAGCCTTGATCTGAATATCGCCCTTTGTCGCCGTGACCGCTGCTGTCCCCGTCGGCGCGGCCGCGCCAACCAACAAAGTCCGAACAGCGGCTTCAGTCCTGGCACTGACCAGATTGCTCGCCAACACCGCGCCGACGGCAATCGCATTGGCGCCGGCGAGCGCCACGGCCTTGGACTCGGTATCGTTGCTGACCAGCGCACTGATTCTGGCGCTGTTCTGGGCCTCGACCTGGATATTGCCGACGATCGCGGTGACGGCTGAATCCGTGATGAAGGCTCCGACCCGGGCTGGGTCTTCTTGACCTATGTTGGTCCCGAGCAGCGCGTCAATCGTCTGGAACAGGATGTTTTGCGCCTTCCAGCCGACGGTATTGAAGGCCAGCGTCGCGCTGATGCCCTGTTTACCCGAAACCACATTAGAGAGATTGCGGGCATCGATGAAGGCAGAATTCAGCGCTTTGACCGTCACATCACCAGTCCGGGCAGTCACGCTGCTATTGAAGATCTCCGCCGTGGCACGGGACAACACCAGATTGGTGGCCCTTACGCCATTGACCGCGATCACCTTGCTTTCGGCTTCGTTGAAGTCGCTGCCGCCACTCGCGGTGGCCTCGCTGTTGTTGACCGCGCGGATGACCGCACCCTCGAGCGCACTCACCAGCACCGAACCGGCGAACACCACCGATTGGACGCCTATGGCACTGCTGAGGGTCGCCTCGGCGCCCGAACGAACATCATTGCGTACCACCAGGACGCCCACCGCCATCGCATTGGACGCGCTTACATTGAGCTCGGGGACCATGGCGGCGGTATTGAACTTGACCCAATAGCCATCGTCGTCGTAGTCCTGCGTCGACAGGTCGAGGCTTTGATTGGGCCCCATGTACTTGTAGAGATAGCCCGGTTCTCCGCCCCCGTCGTGATCTTGGGCAACCTTGACCCGGTCCCCGAACTTGATGACCCGTTCGCCATCCGAGCTTTCATACTTGAACTCGTCGGGATCCAGTTGTGCGAGGCTATTCTTGAGAACGCTCACCCCTCCGGTGTTGGAGGTCACCGAGGAGGACACGAGCTTCACATTGGAAAATACGCCCGCCTTGTCCGTTGCCTCCACCTTGAACTGGCCACCCGCGTCGATATCGCGATCCAGTTCGCGCGGCCGCTTATAGCCGGCGGTGAAGTCCACTTGCGCCAGTGCGCCGGCCGAAACCATGTTGCTCGCCAGCACCGCCGACGCCGCCATGCCGGAGGCATCGACCAACGCCGACGCAGCGGATTCGGCCGCGTTGCTCAGGGTGGCGTTGAGCAGGGCGGAATTGGTGGCAGTAACCGACAGGTCGTCGCCCGCGCGCAGCAGCGAATCGGTGACGATGGCCCGGGCATCGGAGGGCTGCTTTGTGCCGATCCCGGTGCCCAGCAGCGCGTCCAGCGCGAGGAAGAGGATGTTCTGTGGCGCCCAGCCCAGGGTATTGAAGGCGAGCGACGCACCGACCGCTTCAGCGCCCGTCTTGGTCACGCTATTGAGCTTGGCATCGATGCCTGAGGTATTGCTCGCTTTGACCGTGAGCGTGCCTTTGGGCGCCTGCAGATCGCTATTTGTAGCCGTGGCAGCGGCACCGGCGAGCACCAGATTAGTGACGATCATCGCGTTCACCGCGAGGCTCGTACCCTTACCGAACGCGCTCCCGCCAGAGGATTCAACGATACCCTCTGATAGAGCCTTGAGATCGGTCTTTTCGAGCGCCGTGACTGTCAGGTCGCCCTTGCTCGCGAGGATCTTGGTCAGGTCGCCCCCGGGCGCGGGGATATTCACATAGAACACGCCGTCGAGATTGGGGCTAAAGTACGTGCCGACATCATCGTCATAAACCAGCACCTCGCTCCAATCGTCGCCGCGATAGTTCTGTTTGGCGAGATCGATGGTCGCCGCCTCGCCGGCGTAGCGGTAGATCTTCCCACCGGACTTGACGAATGTCTCGCCAGCTTTCGCCGCAACGGTCCCGGTCGCCTCGCGCACGGGGATCTTGCTGAAACCGACGCTGGCCTTCGCGCCACCACGCAGGTCATTGAGGACGACCAGGCCACCGATCGCCATCGAGTCCGAGTCGGAGACATTGAGGCTCGGGATCGCCGTCGAAGGACTGTTCGACGAGACACGGCTCCAGAGCGTGGTATCGAAAAAGTTCGCTGTCCCCAGATTGAGCGATCGGGGCTCACCCTTGAAGCGATAGACGCCGCCGCCCACCCCACGCTCACTGTCGTAACCCCTTTCCACGTAAACGAGGTCGCGGGTCTGAAGATCCCGGATGCCTGATCGGGTCGTGTAGTCGTAGCCGTCGACCATCTTGTCGATCAGCGACCCCAGGATGCTCGTGCCCGCGTCGTTCTTGGTGCTTGACAAGGCCTTGAGGAGGCTATTGGCCTGGATGCCGGCCTGCTCGATTGCGAGGATCGAAACATCCTGACCGGCTTGCAAGTCACTGCTGGCGAGCACCTCGACACGAGTCTGGCTGGCCAGCCGGTTCATGGCGAGGACGGCGCTCGCGGCCTTGCCGCTCGCATTGAAGAGGGCCGAGGCCGCTGAGGTCGCATCGTTGCCGAGCGTGGCGTCGAGCTGCGCCTCTTGCAGAGCCTGGACATGGATGTCACCCGATTGGGCCCTGATCGCGGCAGCGTCGATGAGGACGCGGTTGTCACTGGCCGAGTCCACTTCGCCGATCTCGCTACCGACCAGCGCGTCGATGGCCAAGGAGAAGAGGTCGACGGGTACCCAGCCGACGGTATTGAACGACAGCATGACGCCGACGGCGTCGGCCCCTGACTCCGTGAGGCTCTTGTTGGTCGCCGTCAGGTTCGAGGCATTGCGTGCCTCGATCAACACATTGCCGGTGCGGGCCGTCACCGTGCTGCGAAGCAACTCGACCGCCGCGCCGCCCAGCATCCTGTTCGTCGCGATCGTCGCATTCACGGCGAGACTGGTCCCCTCGCCAAAGGCGCTACCGCCCGAACTCTTGGCGTAGCTGTCCAGCTGCGCCTGCAGGGTCTGCCTGGCCTCTGCAGCGATCCGCACCGCACCCGCCTGCACTTGGGACGCGTCGGTCAACTTTGCCAGGGCGCCCCCCTTGAGATCATTGAGGACCACCAGGCCCCCGATCGCCATCGAGTCGGAGTCGCTGATGTTGCCGATATCGGGGATGGCCTTGGTCGTCACGACCTCCTGCCACAAAGCCTTGGTATCGTCGTCGGTGCCCTCGTCGGCTTCGTCGCTGGGGTACTGGTCGATGTCGGAGGGACGAATATCGCCTGCCGTGCCCATGTAGCGGAACACCTTGCCCGCAAGATCGCCGTCGACAATCTTGACCCGGTCGCCGAAGGTGATGGGCAACACGCCAGGATCGCTGCTCAGATACTTCGGCGCATCGGCAGCATCCTCGATCGCGCCCGCGACGTTACGACGGATATCGAGACCGCCCAGGTTGGTCGTCGTCGATGAGGCCACCAGCTTGACTACGGACTGCATCGTTGCCGCGTCCAGGGCCTCGAGCCGGAACTGGCCACCCGCATCGATCGGCGCCGAGACCCCTGTCGGCAAGGCGAAGCTGTCAGTGAAATCCACGACCGCCCGCGCACCACCCGACATCTTGTTGCTCGCAATCACCGCCGATGCGGCCCTGCCGGCTGCGCCATAGAGCGCCGAGGCGTTCGAGGTCGCCGCATTGCTCAAGGTCGCATCGAGCAGAACCTCGTTGATCGCGATCACACTCAGTTCGCGACCCGCCCGCAATACCGTATCGACGACCACGGCACTGGCTTCCGACGGCTGCTCGTTGCCAATGCCCGTCCCGAGCAAGGCATCGATCGCCTGAAAAAGAAAGTTTTGTGCCTCCCAGCCGATCGAGTTGAACGCAATCGATACGCCCAAGGCATCCGCGCCGGAGTTGATCACGCTGTTCAAGGTCGCAAGCAGAGCGCTGTCGTTGGTGGCGGTAATCCGCAGGTCTCTCGTGGCATCGAGCGATGAATTCGCCACGCTGGTTGCCGCGGCGGCGAGCACCACATTGCTGACCACGATCCCGCCGGCCGCAATGCTCTCTCCTCGGCCGATCGCACTGCCGCCCGACGAGGAAACCAGACCCTCCGTGATCGCCTCAAGGGAGCTTGCCTCGCGTGCATCGATGACCAGGTCCCGGCCGGCGGTGAGCTGCGAATGCCCCACCCTGACCTTCACGCCTGAGCTCAGTTCATTGCGAACCACCAGCGCGCCGACCGCGATCGAATCCGAGTTGCTGACATTGAGCCCCGGAATGACATCCGCATACGTCTGGCGAGCGACCCGCTTCCAGGCGGAGGTGGTGTAATCGATCGTGCCCAGATCCTCGGTCAGCGCCGGGCCCGAATAGCGGTACACAGCCGTACCCACGCCGCCCCCCCGGTAGTCGCTCGCCACATAGACCATGTCGCCGTCCTGCAAGGTCTGCCGGCCGGATCGGGTCGTGTACTCGTACTGCGAGGCCTTCTGATCGATCAGTTTGCCGAGCAGGCTCTGACCGGCGTCGTTGGTGGTCGTCGAGGAAGACTTGAGGGAGTTGATGGCCTCAAAGCTTGCAGTCTCTTCGGCCTCGATCGTCACATCGAGCGCCGCCTCCAAGCGGCTGCGGGTCACCTCGGCCGTCGCTAGGCTCGCAACCCGGTTTTGCGAGAGCGCGAGACTGACGGATCCACCCTTTGCACCCAGGAGCGCGGATGCGGATGAGGTCGCGTCGTTACTGAGGTTTGCCGCAAAGCTCGCGGCTTGACTCGCCATCACCCGAACCGCGCCAGCGGCCACGATCTCCGAATCGAGCACCTGGGCCAGCGCGCCAGCGGCCTGCGCTTGACCGAGTTCGACACCCAGCAGCGCATCGATGGTCGCGGTGAGCAGACTCTGGCTGGCCCAGCCCAGGGAGTTGAAGGCCACCATGCCGCCCAGTGCGGCACCTGTGCCTTTGGACTGGGTCATGCTCTGGTTGTTCGCGATCAGTATTGACTTGTTGATCGCCTGTACCGAGACATCGCCCAGGGCCGCATTCACCTTGCTGCGTTCCAGGGTCGCAACCGCACCGCCGAGCACACTGTTGACCGCCACCGTGCCGTTGGCTGCGATGCCGGTTCCGCTGCCCATGGCACTGCTCCCGGTGCTCGAAACATAGCTGTCGAGGTCAGCGACCAGACGCGCCTCGGCGCTCGCCCTCAGGGACAGGCTGCCGACCTGCAGGTCCAACATGGCGGTGATCCGGGCGAGCGCGCCGCCTTCGACCGAGTTGAACACTACCACGCCGCCGACTGCCGTCGACTTCGACGAGCCGAGACTGCCAGCGTCCTCAATCCGGACGTCCTTGACCTCCTGCCAGAGGTCTTTGTTCTTGTAGTCCACCGTCTTGGGCACGATGGTCCCGGTGGTCGCCATATATCGGTAAACCAGACCGCGATCGACGCCGTCCGCGATCCTGACCCGGTCGCCAAACTGCACCGGCACCAAGCGGGTCTCAGCGCTCGTGTAGCGGGCCTCGCTGCGAGCGGTGCTCGCGTCGATGGAACTGCGATCGAGATAGGCTGGCCGCTGCAGGCCGAGATCAGCGACCGGGACCCCCGTGAGGACTTCCAATTGGCTCTTGAAAGCGGACCAGGACAGTTCATCGAAGGCCCGAGCCCCACTCACCGCCTCGCGGGACTCCTCGGGCAGGTCGATGCCGCCATCCGGCGCACTGGTTCCGTCAGCAACCAGGCGGGTGTTGGAAAGAATGCTCGCGCGGTCCTGCGCATCCACCAGGAGATCTCGGCCGACGCGCAGCCTGGGGGAATTTTGCAGCGAGGCCTGCGACTGGCCCACTACCCGATTGCTCGCGAACACGCCGGCCGCACTCATCGCCGAGGCAGCGCCGAAGCTTGCAGTCGCGGTAGCCTCGGACAGATTGCTGACCGTGGCATTGATCGTCAAGGACTGGATCGCCTGGACGGTGAGGTCGGTTCCGACCTGAAGACCCGGGCTGGTCCCGAGATTCAGGCGGTCGACGGTCGCACGGACATCCGAGGGATAACGCTTACCCCACTCGCCGAGAAGCAATGCATTGAGGCCAATCAGGAGGGGATTGCCGTCCAGGCGGCTACCAATCGCATTGAACGCGATCGCCGCGCCGACCGACCCACTGCCCACGGTATTGGAACCGGCCTGCGCGCGGGCGTCGATCAGCGCCTCGTTGTGGGCCTTGACCGTGACCGAGCCGCTGGTCTTGACATTGCTGTCAACGAGTTGGGCGACCAGGGCGCCGTTGACCTGATTGAGCGCCAGCACGCCGGCCACATCCAGCGATTTGCCGGTTGTCTGGATCCCGGTCGCGGCGGCTGCGCTGTCGCGCACCACCTGCGCATCAGCCCGGGAGATGATCTGCTGCGAGTTGGCGGCCTCGACCACCACACTCGAGGCATCGACCGTCGTGCGCGACACCTCGGCCTGAATGCCTCGGTCGATAAGGTTCGACGCGCGCGACTGCCGCACCGAAAGGACCGACGTGGTTGACGCATCCTTGACGTCAAATTCGAGATCGGCCGCGCGTGCACCATAACTGCCTTGGTCCGACGCGCGAACCTGCAGCGCCCCCCCCTTGAAGACGCTGTCGTTGAACGCAGCCAGGGTCTCACCCGACATCGCCTGATCCACCGTTCGGGCCCGACCCAGGTAATAACCGTCATGCGTGCCCAGGATGGCGAGGCCCGCCGCGTCGATCTGCGCGCGCCCGACGATCGCGCGGGTCTGGTCGGTGGCCTCCAGCCGGTGTCCGCCCGCACGGGCAGACACAATGACGGACTCGACGGTGCCGCCACTGGTCGCATTGACCGAGACACTGCCGGACGGGACCGCCGCTGTCGGCCCGGCCACCCGGGTCAGCGCATGTTCAGCGTTCGTCGAGCCGATCTGCGCCTGGGTGATCTTGTCGAGCTTGATGAGGCTGTCGAGGACCGGCCCGCCCACGATAGGGATGGTCGAATCCGCCGGATTGAACAGCATCACCCGGATGTCAGATTGGTTGTCGGCTTCGACGATCAGGCTATCGGAGGGTCCACTGCCATCACGTGCAGAGGCCTTGCCGATCGACAGGACCGCGCCCGCCGAAATCAGCGCCTCCGCGGTCTGCTTGACTGCGACCGTCGCCTGCCCGCTCTTGTCCTTGGACGGCATGATCAGAGATTGATACTCGCCATCAGCCACTGCCCGCAGCAACAAGGCTGAGGCCGATATCTGGGCACTCGAGCCGATCCGTGCCTGAGCGGTCAGGGTCTGGACAAGACTCAGCTGAATGTCCTGGCTATCCCTGAGGCTGGCCAGCGACACGTCAGCGCTGACCGTCGCATCGATCAGGAGGCGAGCGGAAGTCTCGACATCGCCATCGAGCTGGACGATAGCCGTCCCGGCCAGCACGCTGCTTGCGCCGTTTTTCCAGGACTTCCAGTCTTTCCAATCGTTGCGGGCGGTAAAGACGATGTCGGCCGAAGACTGCAGCAGGCTGTCCTCGGGCACCTGGATGGACTCGGCCGCCAGCCTCAGCCTCGTCGCACCGAGGGTCAGATCCCCGACCGTGATCGCGTCATTACCCGCTCCGCCGGTCAGCTCCAGCGCAGTAGTCGGCCGCTGCAATACGGTTCTGAGCGTCGGTCCGCTTGCCGACTGCACCGAAACAAATTCCGAACCGCCGTCGGCAAAGCTCTCGACCCGAACCGACTGATCGCCGGCACCGAGGTCGATGCTGCGCGTCGGATCGACCGATCGGGCGGTCAGCGTGACGCCGGTCGCGTCCTGCTTGAATTCAAGATAGACGCTGTTGCCAACCGAAAGGCCGGATATCGACGAAAAAGAGCCCTCGACCGAGCCATAACTCAGGATCTTGAAGGCGTTGCCGACCTGGGGCACGAAGCCGTTGATCAGCCGGACATCGAGCGCACCATCGAGAGCCGCCTGGCCGGTGACGACCACCCGGTCGTAGAGAGAGTCGGTCGTTCCGCCCAGCTCGATCAGCAGGGTGCTCGACGGCTCCTGCGAATAGGCGTCGAAACTCTGAACCCCCGGCGAGTAACCGGGACTGAGCGTTCCGGCATTGGTGACCGACCCCGACCAGGTGCCCGAGCCCGCCAGGACGGCCGACTCATTGACCCGTAGCGCCTGCCCAGCCCCACCAGCGGACTCGGCGACGAGGCTTGCCAGGTTGAAGCGGACAGCGTCGAGTTGCCGCGTAGGCAGCGTGACGGGTGGTGCATCCAGGGAGCAGGCCAACAGATCGAAGTCGCCCAGCGACAGCACCGAACGGCCCTGCAAGACGCCGTCCGCGGCTGGGTCGGTGAACAGACCCGACCCGCCGCGCCCGACATCGGACGGATCGACCGAGGCGAACAACCCGCCCATGAAGCGCTCGGAGGCCTCACTATCCTCGGCGAGCGATGTGTCCATGAAGGTCGCCCGGGCGGGCGACTGTAGCGCGTCAAAGGCCTGCTGATCGATCGAAAATTCGGACGCTCCAAGATGCTCTGCCCCGGCACCCGGTCGGTCCGAGACAGCCCTGCGACTGATCTTGTCCCAGGCGATCACAATGGCCCCCGGGTCGTCGGCCAGCAGTGCGTCGCCCTCGCGATGGAGCGGCGGGATCAGGGCGGCCACTGGATCAGCCGACAGCAGGATCCGCTCCTCGAGCGGCTCGGTGCGATACAAGTTGTGCAGGAGCCGCCCGAACGTTTTGGAGATGCGACGGGGTTTTTGAGCTGTCCGTGAATGACGCATGCGACTAGCCTGTCAAAGTTGCTGGCTGGCGGGGCGTGGCGATGAGGCACGAGGAGTCGACTGACCCAAACCCGGACTCACGCGACAAACCGCCTCTTCCCGCAAGGAAAAAAAAAATTTTACGATACTACCCCGAACGTCCTACCATAGCTCACACGAGATAACAGGAACGGCGGCGCACAGTCCTGCTCTGGCCGGGACGGCTGTTTATCGGTTACCGTTCAGTCATGGCCGCTCCCCGGATCAATGCGCACACCGCTCGGGTATGGGCGGATCGCTGCTTGCTGGCGACCCTGCTCGTCCTTGCACTCGGCCTTTTGGCAGGTTGCGGGAATCCGATCGACGATGTATCCGCCCGCCCCGGCATTGTCGAAGAGCAGGGGTGGTGGATCGACCATACCCACCAGGCTCAGCTCGCCGATGTCCAGCAGGTCGGCGACTGGACGCCCTTCTCGGGCCTGACCACCTTCGGCTTCGGCACCGAAGCGATCTGGTTCAAGCTCCGGATCAGGCCCGCAGTCCCCGAGTCGCCCAGGATGTGGGTGCTGAGGATTCTCCCTGCCTATCTCGACAATGTGAGCTTTCACGATCCGACGCTTGGCCTCAGCGCCCGCAGCGGGCGGATCACCCGACCCGAAGGCGAGATGATCTCGTCGATCAACTTCTCCTTCCCGGTGGCGGAACACCCACAGGCCCGCGACATCTACCTGCGGGTCGAGTCAATCAGCACGCGGCTGGCACTGATCGATGTGCTGCCCGATGGCGAGGCCACCTATCGCAACCGGGTCCAGGAATGGCTGTTCGCGATCCTGATTGCGCTTTCGGCCACGTCGGTGATCTGGGCCGCCGTGGAATGGGCGATCAATCGGGAGGTGGTGGTGGGCCTGTTCGCGATCAAGCAATTGATCGCGACCATCTGGGCGATCCTGGCTGCCGGTTTTGCACGCATCCTGATCGGGGCGGACCTCCCCGGCGGCTTAATGACCAATCTGCAGTCGACGCTGATGCCTTTCACGATCGCGGCGAGCATCGGGTTCGTGACAGTCCTGCTCGCCAACTACCATCCACCCCGTTTCTGGATCCGGCTGCTGGTCGGCCTGATGATCGGGTTTGCCCTGCTGCCCGTGCTGCAGTTCTTCGGACTCTCCCGCGGGATCCGGATCATCGCCAATCTGGGGATACCGCTCGTCTTTGTGCTGTTCCTGCTCACGCTGACGAGCGTCGCCAGCCGCCGAACGGAAGAGCCGCTGTCTCTCTCCCTGCTGTTCGCCTATCTCTGCTGCTACTGCCTGATGCTCACTGTGCCGGTCATCATCAATCTGGGGGGTCTGAACGTGTTGTTCGGCGGCGCAATACCCGAGCCCGCCGGCGTGGCGGGCCCTGAGCTTCCCGCACAGGCGATTGCCAGTTCGCAGATCCTCGCGGTCTATGGCTCGCTCGCGAGCCTGATGCTCGACGGTCTGTTTATGAGGGTCCTGCTGATCCACCGCCGCTATGTGCAACGACAGACCCAGCGCGCGACCGAGCTCGAACTGCAGCGCAGCGAACAGGAGTCCAGGGCGCGACGTCAGCTGAATGAAGAGCAGAGCCGGCTCTTTTTGATGCTTGCGCACGAGATCAAGACCCCGCTTGCGACCATGCGCATGTGGGCCCATGCTGGGGCGGCTGGGCAGGCTGCGATCACGCGTGCGATCACCGACATGAACATGGTCATCGAGCGCTGCGTCCACACCGGTCAACTGGCCGAGCGGGGCCTGGCGCCCATCGCACAGGCGGGCGATGCACTCGCGCAAACCCAGGCCTGCATCGACAAGTGCCGCGATCCTGGCCGAATCCAGCTGCGTGCGCCCGAGGGTCCGGCGGGCATCGTGGCCGATCTGCAGATGCTGTCGATCGTACTGGTAAACCTGCTGGACAATGCCCTCAAGTACAGCGCACCCAATCTCCCGATCGAGGTGCTGCTCGAGGAGCAACCGCGGGGTGGGCAACGCGGCTGGTCCTGGACCTTCAGCAACATCCCGGGACAGGCCGGCATGCCCGAGATCGACAGGCTGTTCGAAAGGTATTACCGGAGCCCGGGCGCCCGACACCAGTCTGGATCCGGCCTGGGTCTGTTCCTGGTTCGTGGCCTGCTGGACCTGATGCAGGGCAGCATCGGCTTCGAGGCACGGGATGGGCGAGCGGTATTCAGGGTCTGGCTCCCTGCCATCTCCGAGACGCGTTAGAACTTGTTGGAAACCGAGTTCGCGAGCCCTCTAAGCTCGAAACCAATGCAGATCTAAGGCAATTCCCCAGACCCCATGGACAGATTAGCGCTCAAGATCTTGCTCGTCGAAGACAACGACGCGTTGCGCGAGGCCACCCTCGCCTTCCTGCAACGCTGCGGTCACTATGTTCGAGAGGTGGCCTCGGCCGAGGAGGTCCATGATGTCGAGGGCGGCTTCGTCCCAGATGTCTACATCATCGACCTCGTCCTGCCCGCCGAGGATGGCGTAAGCCTCACCCGGCGCCTCCGTGCGGCACACCCCGGCGTGGGCATCATCATCGTGACCGCGCTGGCACGCATCGGCGACAAGGTGGTCGGCTACCGCAGCGGCGCAGATCTCTACCTCACCAAGCCGCTCGACCCGGAGGAATTGATCGCAAGCCTCGAATCCCTGGGAAGCCGAATGCGAAACACGGCCCCGACGCCCGACACCCTGCTGCTACGGGTCGCCAACCTGAAACTCACCGGTCGGCTGGGCGAGGTGCCGCTCAGCGCTGGCGAGGTGACGATCCTCAGCGCCTTCGCAAGGGCTCCGGGGCGCTCGCTCGAGCGCTGGCAATTGCTCGAGGTGATCGGCAGCGACCCATCATCCCAGCCCTCGGCAGGCAACATGGAGATGCGCCTCACGCGACTGCGAAAGAAGCTCACTGCGGTCGGTGCCGAACCGCCCGCCATCAAGGCGGTCCACAAGGTCGGCTATACGCTCTGCGTACCGGTCATGCTTGCCTGAGTACCGCGCCAACCTGCCTGCCTGCCGGGCGGGCAGGCAGGTACACCAGCCAGCTTGCAGCATCAGCGCATGCGCAGGATGTAGCGGATCGAAGGGGCTCACCGATCGGTAGCCTCTCCTCGCCCGGCGTGCCGAGCGTTCCCTCGGCGGTGGTCGGTGTGCCGCGCAGCGTCCCGATGGAACGCCGGCAATCCTCAGCCCTTAACGGCTGGCACCCGCAGGTGCTGCGATCTGCACCCACTTGCCGCCCTTGACCTGGTCGATGGACACCTGCTCCGGATTGAGATGGTTGCCCTGGAAGGTCTGGCGGGCAAAGGTGGTGAAGTCCTGGTGCGCCACACCCTGCATGGCCTTGGCAAACGAATCGGCCGTCAGGTTGCGGCCAGCAGCCTGCAGGCCAGCAATGAACCAGCTGGTGTAGGAGTAGGCATTGGCCGCATTTTCATCGGGCTCCTGGCCAAATCTCGCCTTGTAATTGGCAAAGAATTTCTGCGTCTCCGGGTCGGTGGAGTCGGCGTCGTTGAGCTTCCAGCCTCCCATCCCGTACAGGCCCTCGACCGCATCCTTACCGAGGCGCGCAACGATGGAACTGCGACCCGGCACTGCGGTCAGTACCTTGACCTCGTTCCATTTGAGCTTCTTGACCTCAGCCATGACGCCCACGGTCTCGCGCACCACGGTACCCGCGACGATCAGATCCACGTTGGCCGCCTTCATCTTGGCGACCTGTGAAGAAAAATCGATATCGCCAACCTTATAAGCCGCCTCGGCCGCAACCGTCATGTTGGCCGCCTTCATGGCCGAGCCGACCCCGGCGCGGATCAGGTCGCCGAACGGTCCTTCCTGAT
>Ga0194118_10001242_pt1 | contig 37682 bp, 38 predicted proteins | sample TA2MahsurfametaG_2_FD_148662 | JGI IMG/M metagenome (GOLD analysis project Ga0194118, IMG submission 148662) | Freshwater microbial communities from Lake Tanganyika, Tanzania - TA2015013 Mahale N5 surface | ecosystem: Environmental > Aquatic > Freshwater > Lake | place: Tanzania: Lake...
TGTAATTGGCGTAGAACTTTTTCCTGAAAATCATATAGAAAGAACTGAATTCTACCCTTGGTTGGGTGTTGAATCCAGTAGTAGCGCTTGATAAAGTATATAGGATCTTTAGCACATTTTAAGAACTCTTCTTTTATTCTCTGTTTTATTTCTAGTGAGCTCAGTCCACTCATATTAAACTCTTTTAAAAGTAAAGGTTCCTTTAGGTTCTTTAAGACCTTTACAGTAAAAACTAATAAGGTCTGCATTAAGTTTTAATGCTTTTGCTGCTAATCTTATTGATTCAAACTCTGCGATAACCTTTCCTGTTTGTATGTCTATTTGGTGTACTGCCATTGAGTTAGGATTAAGTTTGCCCACTCTCTTACTACTGTTTAGTCTTGCTCCTTCATTCTTTTTTCCATACATTGGGTGCTTCTCTCCTAACTTTTCCTGATTTAATTTTGTCAGGCGTATGTTAGGTTTACCATAATTATGATGCTTTTCACCTCTTAAATCACTTACTAAGTGTTTTTGTCTTATTTTATTTTTTGTCTCTTCTCTATGAAACTCTACTCCACTACCTCCTCTAAGTACTTTATTTTGAAGATTAAATCCCCAAGCTCTAAACTGCTCAATCCAGTAACTTTCTAAAGGCTTCCATTCTTTTCTATCTAAAGTCTCTACCTCATCTATAATATCAAAGCCTATTTGCTTTCCAAATCTTAATTGATGTTCTCTTTTTCTACTTTTTGACATAGTTTTACCTACATAAACCTTATTAGGATCATTATCTATATTAGATACCAGGTAAATAACTGTCTTGTTCATATTTCTTAGATATATATAAATATCTGGGCAATATGAAAACCCTATATTTCTATAGGGTTCTTTTTTGTATGGGATGCAAGAATATTACTTCATAAGTACCATGTAAGTTAAACCTCCAACTACTACCATTGCAGCAATCTTAGTAAACTTATTTTGTAACTTTAGTTTATTATTTTTTATTTCCAACTGAGCATATTGACCCTTCCAACCTTGAATCTGGGTATCTTGATTGGTAATAATCTTCTTAAAATTAACCTCTTTGGCTTGATACTTAGATATAATGGTATCTTTGGTAGAAATACGTTCGTCCTGAAGAGCTATGGTTGAATCCTTAATGACTAATAACTGCTTTGCACCGTCAAATTCAATTAAATCTTTTGCGGCTGATACTAACACTGGCTGTGCTACTGGTAATGGATTAGTAACGGTATCTTTCGGATACTTCGTATTAAAAAATCCTACCAATGTCTGTTCGTTGTACGTGTCTATCTCTGCTTTAGCTGAGTCAACATACTGAACAATTTTAACAATTTTAGCTTTTTGGTGTTCTAACTTATAAATAAGTTCATCATCTAATTTATCTAATGAATCAACTTCGTGATTTAATGCTGCAATGTTAGCTTTTAACGAATCATTTTCGTGATCAATCTTAGCCATTTCTTCTAAAAACTTCTTGTGGTTTTTATTCTGATCATAACTAATAAAGATACTAACTACGGCTCCTATAATTAATGCTACAAATAAAATTTTCTTTATCATAAATTATTGTTTTATTTTTTTCTTCCTTGACTATGAGCTTTGTTACTTAAATTAACTCTGAATGCTGTACCTCTTTTAGCTTCTTCTTTATTTTTAATTGCAGTTTCGATTGTATCTATTTTTTTATTAATAGATGCTAATGTATGATCACTCATAGATAAACCTTTAGGTAAAGCAGCTTTTTTAGCTTTTGCTTTTTCTAAATCTGCTTTTAAATCTTCTACACTCTTTTCTTCTTTTAAACTATTCGGTACTTGCGGTAAGGCTGGTTTCTTAAAAGGAGATTCTTTACTAGGAGGAACTCCTGGCATAGCTGGTTTCTTAAAAGGAGATTCTTTACTAGGAGGAACTCCTGGCATAGCTGGTTTACCCACTGGTTGTTGATTAGATAATTCCGCCTCTTGTATTTCATCATCATCACCTTGATAATAATCTTTATCAAAACGACTTGGAGGTGTATCTTCATCATCACCCATATCATCAGGATATTGACTACCACCAGCCATTTTTTGTAATGCTCCTGCTTCAATACCACTTACATCAGCATCACCACCATCAAATCCTTTTGGTGCTGTTACTAATTGCTCACCACCCTCTTCATCCGTACCTGCTGCTGGGTTAAGTTCATCACTCATATCCAAGCGGAGTTGCTTAATTTGCTGAGGAATGTTTCCAATTTGAGTTCTGTATTGGTCTAAAGAGATTTCTCCACTTTTGTATTTAGCAAGAATTTCATCTTTTTGAGCTACTAGTTTTTGAAGCTTTGCTGCTCTGGCTCCGGATTGTTTACCCGCAGCCATGCCTGCATCATCTGCTTCTTTTATAAATTTACTTCTTAATCTTGCTGTAGCAGTTAAATCATTCTCTGCTAAGAATTTTCTGTAATCGAATGTCATTTTATTATTGTTTTTAAGATTCGGTAGCTTCTTCTTCTTCTGTACCTGCTGGAACTTCTTCTGATGCTTCAGTTGGTTCTCCTGCAGGTTTAGAATTTTCTTCTTGTTCTGGACCTTGGGTAGTTATCGGACTACCAGTTTCAAGTAACCTAGCAATAGCTAAAATTGCTCTTTCTTTCTCTCCTATTGTTAGTAGGAAGTATTTTTTACCGCTTATTTTTGCTTCATAGGCTTTACCCATAAAAGCTAAAGTAAATTGCTGTCCATTATGCAAAACAATTCTAAAAGTAGTTGGCTTAGGAGCTATAATATAGATACCTGTAATATAATCTTTGTAATCTTTTGTCATTAACATAGTTAATACCTGTACTAATGACGGATACTTTTTTAAAATATAATTAATAGGATCTTCTTCAAAAGAAGCTTGTTCCCTGTCTTTAGGAGTTTCAACCTCCATTTCATCATCTTCTGCTTCTTCAATAGGATCGTTACCTTCCTCTTTAAACATAGGTTTAGGCTTGAGATAATCTACCACTACCTCTTTAACTAAATTTCTTAAATAATCGTAATGTTTGTTAGTAGTCATAAGAATTTGTATCTGCTTGATCTACCATATAATCTGCTACACTATTCATATAGTCGGAAGCTAAAGTAATATAAGCAGAAACCCAACCTGGTAGTTCTGGATTTCCTTTTAGTAGTTGTTCTAGTCTACTTGCATTGGAGATTAAACTTTTAATTTCTGAATGAGCCATTGAACCTTCATGATCTTCTCCGTGAGTAAAATCCATTTCACCAGATTCTTCTGCAGATGCTCCAACCATTACAACGCCATCTTCTTGATCCCAACACTGGTCTGTTTCTAAAATAGAATCCTGTACATATACTTTGAACGGACCATATTTTTGATAATATGCATTAAAATACTTTTCACCATCTGGATGTAGTATATCCCAGTAAATTTTTCCTTTATTTTTTTGAGCAAATCGACTGTTAAACAAAGCTTTAAAAGATTCAAAAGTAAGTAATTTGTAACCTTTTTCTATTAAATCTTGCTCATTGACATTAGATCTTTTTCCATCTGCATCAAGCCATTCACCCATACCTTCAAAAGTACCATAGCAGTAGTTACTTGTATCTCTTTCACCAACTTCATTCACTGGACGTAATCCAGCGAGCGTTTGAAGTCTAAATGCTTCTTGTATTAACTTTGCCATTACTTTAGTAAATTATAGTATTCTTTAAAATGTTTAATTCTATCTGCTAAACCAATAGTTCCACCGTTTACTCTCTTAGTAATCGTAGTTACTACTGCATCTGTTGCACCTTGATCTGCAATTTTATGTAATCCGTTTTTAGTAAAAAACCAAGCAGCAGATAACATAGCATACTTTCCTGCTACTAAAGTAGGATCCTTAGTAAGATCTTCATTAATAGCCTTACCAAATGCAGTATAATTATCTTTTCCGGTTAGCTGAATATAACCCCTGCCACAATATTTAGCACCGTCTCCAGATGATTCTGGACCATTACCCATCCTGTTCCCGTATACCAGGTTTGCAATTTTTTCAGGTTTTCTTGCATATTCATTAGCTTTTGCTTCTGTAGGAAAATATTTTTTAAATATACCCATCAAACCTTTTGCACTGTAGTTTAAATTCTCTTTTGTTAATCTAAATCCACCACTTTCATGACCTGCTTGAGCAAGAAAATGAGATAATCTAAGCGGATTATTAAGATCAAACTTAGCGATTGTATCTGGCAGTTGAGCTAAAACTGAATCTGGAATGTGACCTTTGAGTTTTGAAATATCCATAATAAGTTATATTATATAAATAGTTGTAGATCGTCTAATCCTGTATCATCCTTACTTAGATCACTTGCGATATCCTGTATAGTATCGTTTGCCCATTTCTTTTGAGAGGATGTTAGTTTATTATTGACTGCACTTTCAATAAAATTGAGAAATTCGGTTTCTTCTAATTTATATACTTCTGCAAAAAACAATTCTCTGACTCTTGGATCATCAACAGGACTTTCTGTATATAGCTTATTTAATGCATCATAAATAAATTTACCATATCTTAGATCCTCGGGTTCATGCTCAACTTTATCTACAGCCTGTACAATGGCTTTATTTTTTTCTCTATTTTGACCAAAACCTTCTGTTCCTACTATCTCGTAAAGACCTTTTACAATCTCATGTACAAGCATAGGAAAACAAACTGCTTTAGCTTTAATAATAAATTTACTTGAATCTTCATCATACTCCATTTCACTTTCTCCACCCTGCATTTGCCCAGCTTGTCTCTGCGCAATAGCTGCAAGCATCATGGCAATAGCGTTATCGTCATCATAAATACCAAAAGCTGCTTTTAATATATTATTGTATTTCTCTACAAGATCTGGGTTAATTGCATCTAAATACTCTCTAAATAACATAAAACCAAAAGCACCTCTAATAGAAGCACCTTGTGTTATACCATTTATAATACGACGTTTAGCTTTTAGTTTTTCTGGATCATCACTACCAAAATCTGGAGAAGCTGGGTTTTCTTGATTTTCTTCTCCTTGCTGAATATTTAGATCTCCAATGTTTACTATTTGTGCATCTACTTCTATTTGATTGTATCCTATAATTGGATAAGCATCTTTACAGAGCTGTACTGCAACCATTTCTAATTCATCTCTATATCCATCTTCTGCTCTTACAATTTGCTTAAGAAGATTCTGAGAAGTCATAAGAACACTCATAAGATCCTTGTTACCGAGCATCTCTCTATAAGACTCACCTGACTTACCCTTCAAGGCTTGGATAGTTTCTGGTGAGAATATCTTCTTGTAGTCTACTTCAAATAAAGTTTTCATTATTTTTTTCTTTTTGACTTTGCTGCTGCAAACCTTTGAGCTATCTTTTTTATAATTTCTTCTTCCTTCAAAGCCTTTGGTTTTGGATCTACGTTAGGGTTACCTAGTGGTCTTCTAACAGGCTTCTCACCTGGTTTACCAGGCTTTGTAGTTGGTACAGGAGTTTCTTTTGGCTTACTTGGTGCAGTAGCTGGTTGATTCTCTGCTAACTTTTGCTTAACTATCTCACGGATAATTTTTTTAATATTTTCCCTGTTCATATGTTCATTTATATTGTTTGCTTGTAAAGTTGTTGCTAAATCGTTTGCAGAATTCATCCTATAATATCTATTACCTGATAATATTCCTTGAGCGTTTCCTGGTTGCATTGCTATTGAAGCAATTCGAGTACCACCTGCTAATGTAATAAGATACACAGCACTTGCAGTACCGTTTAGTTTATAGATGGCTGTTACACGTCCTCTATTTCCTAATAGTTCATTTCTTGATCTAGCACCTCTCTCATTTGTAGTTGCTAACCGAACAGCACCCTGGTTTATTCTATTTCTAACACCAGTAGGTAATGCATTTATATTTAAACCTGCAGCTGTTAATACTTCAGACATGTTAACTCTATCTCCCTGTGCAACTGCTTGCTGTACTGCTGGTGCCTCTGCTGCTGCTTGTGCTGGTTCTTCGCCCTGAGCTGGTTCTTCTGCTGGTGCTGCTTGAGGGGCTGCTGCTGGTTCACCTAATATAGATCTAACTTTAGATGCAGTTAGAGGTTTTACACTTACCTTACCTCTTGAACGTGATACTGTAAGGCTTTGTGCTGGGTTTTCTCTATCAATTATCCATAAAAGGTCTCCAACTATAACAGGTTTTAAAGTATTGTTTGGGTCTAAAGGAGCATCTGAGCGTGCAAATATGTATTTAGATGCAGCTGCCTCAGTATTTCCTTCACCACTTCTCATTATTCTTAGGATGTCAGTATCAGTTAAAGAAGTTCCCTGTTCTCTAAAGTATTTAAATATCTCTTCCCACTCAACCTCATTATAAGAGTAGTCTGCATTAGCGTAGTTTTTATTGTACCAAGCTCTACCTCCACCCCAAGACATTATTGGATATACTTTTATATCATTTGGTCGCATTAAAAATAGTGTAGGAGATCTACGCCCTTCTGCACGAGCAGATAGTAAAACCATTCCATTAAATGTCCTCTTACTATAAGGCATGCTATTTAAAATAGACGCAACCGCTTCTCCGTTTAAATGACTTGGAAGACTTTGATTCCACCAATCAGGATTTGCTGTTAGGGTGTTTATAAAATTATTATAGAGAGATTTCTTTTCTTCGTCAGTATTGGCAATCTTATTAACTACCTCTTCGGAATAATCTGTAGGAGTTAGTTTTCCATCTTGTAATTTATATAGACCTAGCGATTGTTTATCTAGTACAACTGTATCATCTCCCATCTTTTGACTAATAATAGGCTTTTTTGGAGAAGCTATATACTTTCCTAGGATAGACGAAACTTTTTTATTATCTATAAGATTATTTGTTGCTAAGTATGCTATTATTTCAAACGGTAATATTTCAGCTATATTTGGATCTTCTATAAGATACTTTGATAGTCTGCTATTTACTGTACGGCTAAAAAAGTTCTGTTCTGGTGTATAAAAATTAATAGTAGGTTCGGGTGTATACTCAGATTTACGTATACTAGCAATGATATCTTTATTCGGTACATCTACCACATATTCTCCCTCGTCCTGTTTCCAGTTTCTTTTTTTTGTAATTTCTTTTTTTAACTCAAAAGGTATATCTTCATCTCCTAAAAAAACTGTTGAGATCTTTGTGTCTCCCGCTAAATGTCTTTCTATGTTCTTTTTTGCTTCTTCTGGAAAGTTATTATATCCTACTAATAATCTACCCAGTGGTAAGATTGTACCGTTTGGTTGATTGGATACATTAATAAAATGCTTCAGTATATCAGGATACTTGGGTAGAACTTGTTTAATAAATGTATCTAAATTTACATCTCTTAGTGGATTAACGCCAGTGTTAAAACCTAAATTTTGAAAAAAGTATAAATTATCTTCGAAATAATCAAGCTTTTCTTGATATGGTAAATTTTTCCAACTTGCTAAATCTAAATACGGATAATTTTTAGCAGCAGCTCTTTCAGCTTTTGATATTGGAATCCATTTTAATTTAGATTTTAAATCTGGTATCTCTGATAGCCATGGGATATTTGTTAGAAGTTCATCAAAAGTCATTGATTTTGACATCCCAGGATTATTGGTCCTGTCTGTGTAAGCGTATTTGTTGTTTTCTCTTGCTTGAAGAGCAACTGAACTAAGTTTATCCTCAGATGATAAGTTAAAATTATAGGCTAGATAGAAGGATGGAAATCCTAAATCAGAACGTTTACGGTAACTCTGCCAATAGGAGTTTCCTGTTTGAGTAATACACCAGCTTTCATTTCTTTTTTTAAGCCTCACACATCCTGGTTCTCCATCTTTTAGATTCATTCCATAAACCAGAAGAATTTTTTCATCTTCACTACGATATAGTTCATCCTCTACTTTTTCAGGAACAACATCCTCATCTTTCTTCTTATCTGGCTCTATTGTTTTTGGAGTTTTTGAAAGAAGTTTTATAAGACTAGCAAGAGAGTATTTGTAAATATCTTTTTGGTCTAAGCCATTTTTAATTTGATTAAAACGTTTGATATAGGCTTCTAAGCGATCGTCATCAATATCTAATTCAAAATCTTCAGCTTCATCCTTAAAATGCTTCAAAAGTTTTTTCATCTCCCCATCCGAATACTCGTTGAGAGGAAACATATTGTTTACAACGTGAAATATGAGTTTTTGAAGATTAGTCATTACTTACCTCTTCTTTTAATTTTATAGTATATTTGTACTCCTAACCATCCTATAGAAGCAATATAAAATATTCCAGTTAATACTGGGTTTAACATATGAAATACGCTGTTTGAGAGTGCTACTGCTGTTGAAGTAACTCCTGCTACATTTGCGGCTGGAACGTTGATTATGCTAAATAATACGTTTTTAATTGGCATTTTTGATTATATTTCCTTTGTAATCAATAATCTCTCCACCAACCTCTAAGTCACTAGGTAGTTTTTTAATATTTGTTCCTGTAAGTTTTAGTGTTTCTAGTACTTTTAGGTTTTTTGGTAACGCAACAACTGCATTTCCACCTGTCAAATCTAGACTTCGTAGAGGTGCTGTAAGTTCTACGTTAGCTTCTAACCCAAATAATGCTTTATAAATGTTTGGAAATTGAGCTTTTTCTCCAGAAGTTAGTTTACGATATACATAAATTAAAAAGTCTGCCATTGGGTGCGATAGTGCGTACTTAGCAGGCACTCTGTCACCTTTAGCATACTTAAATACTTTTGTATCAGGATCATAAAAATAATTTTGTCCTTCGTACTGAGAATAAAATTTATCTCCTACTTTATAGACAGGATATGTCTGACCTGATGCTTCAAACTCCCCTATTTGATAGGCCTCCACTTTAGTTTTACTAGAGATTCTTCCTTCAACTTTTTCTATAAAATCCAAAAAAGCATCTTTTAATTCACCCTTCTGCATGGAGCGGTCTTCTTTATCCATAAATTGGTTACTCTGAATATGGTATTGATATTTTTCATCTCCTTTAATAAAAATAAATAAAGGATCTTTTTTATTATATGTGTTATAATAGTTAGACAAGTTATGAGAAGTACACCAGTTTGTACCTGAACCTAAATCGCATGCTACTGGTTTTAGCTCCTCTTTTCCCTGCGGAATTTTGTATACGGTAAATCCTTCAACAGTACCAAGTTTTAATTCTTGATATTTTTCTGCTTTTGCTTTACCTTTTTCTTTTTCTTCAGCACCTAATGTTTGAGATAGTCTAAAAGACTCCTCTTTAAACTCATCTAACCCATACTGATTAATGTCTTGCTTTAAAAACTTTCTTTTAACTCGATCAAATAAATCTAATCCCTGTGTAATTTTGTATAAATCTTCAAAAAATAGTTTGTAGGCTTGACGGTTTTCTTTTTTGCTTTTAATCTCTTTGATAAATTTGTTAAGCATCCATTGTACATACTTTTTTTGCCTACTTGGATCTGCATTATAAATCCTATCAAATTCACGTTGTTCAACTTTTTTGGTTGCTACATAGAGACTCATTAAAGAATCTCTTCTATCCTCTGCTAGAACAGTTTTTAATATCTCTACCAAACTGGTCATTTATTTTAAATTCTTTAACTTGTAAAGTAAAGATTCAATGGTTGATACAACTTCATCTACTTGATTCTGAACGTAAGTCGCTTGAGTAAAATTATATCTGTTAATTTCAACGTACTTTCTTAAACTTTCAAAATAAGATATTGGATCATTATCTTCCCTGTAACTCATAGGTTGTTTGAAACCTCTGATAATATCAAACCTACCTTGATAAGACTCTACCAATTCATCTACTACCTCGTTAATCGCGGCATCATATTCTCCTAAAGCTTGGTGAGCTGCGTAAGATCCTTCTTCTAGCATTTGCCAGTGATAAACTTTTGCTTGATTTCTACTATCAAGTAAAGTACCTATAAAGTGAGTAAATAATTTTGATTCCATTACTTAGATTTTTTAGGAGCTTCAAACTCCTCTAACGGTTGAAGTTCTTTTTTAGATCCTGATACAGTCTTGTATTTAGCTTCCCAAGCTTTGATTTTTTCTAAAAGAGCTTGTGAATGAGATCTATGTGCATCAGCATTCTCAGGCTCTTTACGAGCTAAATTCATAGCTGTTTGAGCTTCTTTGTGTAATTTGTCGATCTTCTTTTGTAATGCGGATGAAACTTTTTCTTTCTTTTCTTCTAAAGATTTTGCAGTTTCGTACAAGCCTTTAACGTAATTTTGAGCTGCTGCATGAGCATCTCCTTCTTCCATGTAGCATCCTTCAATCTCATGCAATCCAAATTCTCCGTTTTTAACAGCTTCATAAAAGCTCATTGGATTGTGATGCTTAACTAAGTCTTTTACTTTAGAAGTGTGATCCTGAGGTTTTATCACTGTGTGAAATTCTACAATGTTTTTTGGCATTTCTGCTAGCATGTTGGAAGATCCTTCAACATGTTGAGGTAAATTTTTCATATTAGGAGTGTGTTTAGCCCATTTTAAGGCAATTTTAGGCATGTTTTTAAACATGTACCCTTGCTGCGCTTTACTGACAAATGGCATATTTAATATATTTATTAATAAATAGTTATATTTCTGTCTCTTTTATGGTTTTAATCAACTCTCTAAATGCTTGAGTATCAGCATCATTTCCTTTTTTCTTACCCCAGTCTTCCACATCTCCTTGTTCAGTAACGAAAGTATCTTTTTCATTTAACCACTCGTCTAATGCTACTTCTAAGTCAGACATCATCTGATTTTTGTTGCCATTCATCATCTTTTTCTGGTATTCTTCAAACTTTCCTTCCTGTTTTAGCTTGGCTTCCATCTCAATTACACAGTCTAAACACATATGATGAATGCCCCACATCTTACGATTGGTTGGAGTATCTTGAAAAGACTTCCTGCAAACAGGACAAGCAAACGGAATACTAACCATCTGCTTGATCTTATCTAACTTAGTAACTGTTTGTTTTAGTCCTCTTTTTATAGTCCAAGTCTTACCATCTTCCTCCCAAACGTCGCCTTCTTGATAATCTCTTTGTAGTTTTTCGTATCCTGCAGATATTTGAGTAGAAGCTCCATAATTTTTAGTAATGATGTTCCTCATCCTCTGAACATCCTTTTCCTTAAACTCTTTTTTTAATTCGCCGCTCATAACTATTCTTACTTTTAATTTCCTGATACCCAATCTAAATATATGCTTGGGTCTTTTTTTCCATATATTCTTAAAATCATTCCCGCTACGGCATTTGCTTCATTTTCTACTTCCGAACCAGTTTTACCCTGATCAACTGTTAGTGGAGAATCTTGATTTTGTCTTGCATGTACTAATTCGTGAGCTAAACTACGCATAATGTCAGCTAAATTTCTATTAGCTACTACTACTACGATTTCGTTATTATCTGCAATATATCCTCCAAAACTTCCTTCTTTTTGAGTAAAATCCAAGTTTTCAATATATGTGATACTAGGTGCTTGAGTTATGCCGAGTTCCTTAACCACATATTCAAAAAATGCATTTAATTTATCCTTATACCCAATCTTTTCTATGTTTTCTTTTAACGTATCAGTTGCTTTTGGTGCTACAAGCTTAAATATATTATCTCCATATCCTTTATTTACTACTCCATCTGGAAGAGAAGCTAGATATCCGTCAATGTCTCCTGCTGCTAACATATCTCGTACTCTTGGTGATGTAACGTCTCCTGCTTTATCCTGTATTTCTATTCCTTTTATCTTATTTCCAAACTGTTTTTGAAGAGATTGTACATATACAGGATCATCATCTTCTCCATTATTATAAGCTAAATAAACAGCTTTATCAAGAGGATGTTGTTTTAAGTAAGCGTAGATATCCTTTATTGGAGAATCTTCCGTTGATTTTTGTAGCTGTATTTTAGGATTTGGATTTGCTTTGATAAAATATTGCCAAATCTTATAACTATCTTCTTGAGTAATTCCATCAATTTCTTTTGGAGAAATTAAAATAATTACTTTTTTTACATAATTTCTATTAGTTAAATCTTTTACTGCAGCCCAATGTCCCTTGTGAGGGGTTTTAAACTTTGCAGGATAAAAGCAAATTCCTGGATCATTTATTACTTCTTCCGCTAGTAGGTGCCCTAAAATACTTAAGTGTTTCATACACTTATAAATATTATATAATTCTACTTTGTAGACTTGCTTTAAGGGTTTCCATATATTTCACTGCTAACTCAAGTCTTTCAAGAATTATATTATCATCCACTTCACTTCTTTCCAATCTAAAAACAAACATTCTATACTCTGGGATTACTCTTGGATCGTAGCTTATAAAATCACACCATTGAGTGTTAGTAACCAGCATGTTAGATGCACATTGCCAATAATATTCAGGCTTTGCTTTTTTAAATTCGTCTGGAGAATTTATTAGACCATGTTTAAAATGGTTTGAAGAGTTAAATGGACATTTTACCTCAACTATACCTTCTACTCCAACTAATCCGTCTGGAGATCCTCCGTAGTTATCACTGTAAGGTACAAAAGATGCCTTTTGTACAATCTGACTGTGTTTCTGTTGATAATATAAAATAGCTTCTGATTCTAGTTCTGTACCCCAATCTAATGCAGCACCTACTGCTGGTGCTTTTACTCCTCCTAAAATTTCAGTAACTTTTTCTAAGATATAAGTTTTTGCATTTTCACTTAACTTACCTTCTTGACCCATAATCTTACTAATCTCGGAGCTTGTTAATTTTCCTCTTCTTAAATTAAACCATTCATCACTTCTTTGTTCAATTAGTAAGTTCTCAATTTGTTGTGTTTCCATATTTTAAATTAAAGATATTCTTTTTTTTAGTATATCAAATAAGTCTAGTTTTTTAGCTGTGTGTAGTAGTTTAATAAAAGATTCAAATCCTAGTTCGCTTGGATCCTTTTCTTCTAATTCTAGTAAATATACTTCCTTTCCTAAATTAAGTAGTTTTTCTGCATAAACTAAGGCATCTTTTTGTGCATCCCTATCTAGACATAGATAAATTGTATTTACCTCTGATTTGACCAACTCCTTCATTAGACCTTCTGTGATACTCTTACCTAATAGAGGTATTGCATTTCTTTTAATTGCAATTGCATCAAATACTCCTTCACATAGAATAACTGGTATATTCCAGTTAATATAATTTTCAAACCCTACTATATTTTTCTTATCTACTTTAGGATTAAAATATTTTCTAGTTGCATCTTTTTGAAAAGTTCTGGCAACAAAGTAGTTAAGATTTCCTAACTTATCATAAGATGGTATAATAACACAATTTCTATATATCCCACTCTCACAATACCCTATTCTGTATTTTATAATATCTTCTTGACTAATACATCTACTTTCTAAATAACTTAAGGCGTGTTTTGCTATTATACTTGATTGGTAATCTGATAATGATTTATATTCAGGAGGAAGTTTTAACTGTAACGTTTCTTCTTTATTTTCCTTATCATTACGAGACTCCTTATATTTACTATACCGTTTTACTTCTTTTATAAGATCGTTTGATATCTTTAATCTTTTAAATAGAGAAACGATACTACGACCTTTTGTTGCTGGTTGACAAGTCCAACAATGATAAAACTCTGTATCAAAATCTAATTCGAGTTTTGGTTTGCGGTGATTACAAATAGGACAGTAAAAGGCATAATTATTACCTGAAGTTCTCTTACCTTTTCCTATTGCTTGTTCCACTATGCCTAACAGTAAAGACACGTTATCCATACTACTAATATGACTTAGAAAGCCATAGGATGCAACTTCTATAAAGTTAAATCTTTCGGGAAGAATTTGCCTAATATATTATCATTATAAGTAAATCCTGGAGATATTAAGCATTCATACTTGCATTGGAAGTGTAGTTCGTAGTAAGTAAGAGCTTTTTTAGTCTTACATAACATTAGTATTTGTCTTTCAAATTGATCTTTTCCTAACCTTTTTACGTCTTCGAGAAGTTCTTTATTTGATCCCCAGTAGTTTTTCCAATCAGATTCAGTAACTACTAGTTTCTTTTTTGACTTTCTCTTATCAGTTTGTTCAGATAATTCCTTCTTAGTTAAAGGTTTATTTCTTTTACTAAAAAAGTTCTTCTTACCAATGTAGAATTTGTTATTAGTGAGATTGGTTATTTTATATACGAAGCCTTCAAACTCTTCTATATTTTCTAACTTGTCCCAAGACCTCCATTCGTTCATAAAATTAATTTTTAAAAATCATACCTTATAATAAAAGTAGTATCGGTAGTAGAAGGTAACCTGAAAGGCTGCGCTAATTTACCAACTACTAACAGTTCATTAGATTCATTATAAAGACCTACCGTAGTTACATAGGGTTCAAAATCTGAACCGGTAGCAAAGTTTCTTAAAGATCCACTCGTATCCGTAGCAATAGAGGGATTTAAAGTCATATTAAACTCGTTTTCATTGACTCTACATACTATATCTTGCTGATAGATAGTTTGACTAGATTTGAACTTTACTTTATAAGGTGAGTAGTTTACCGGCATTTTTCTTTATTTTAACACTGTACTGAATTATAAGTTAAATTTCCAGTAGTAATACTCCAAGTAGTACCACAATCATCTATAAAGTACTGACTTCCTAACAAGTTACCGGAAGCATCTCTTGCTTTAATATCAGATGTATTATAGGATATATTTGCAAAACAGTCAAAGTTAGCTTGGTACTTACCTAAATCTGTAGGATCTAAGTAAATATCTGTAGTACCTCCTATAGGCGTACATCCTGTTTCGTCTAATAACCTAGTAAAGGTTCCTACTAAAGTATAAACGGTAGTAGGCGTAGGTGTAGGAGTAGAAGTAGGAGTTGGAGTTGGCGTTGGTGTATTAGTAGCTACTACTACTGTAGTAGGCGTAGGAGTAGGGGTATTGGTAGGTGTTGGTGTAGGTGTTGGTGTAGGTGTTGGTGTAGTACCTGCAGCTGTAATAGTTATTCCTGCAGATGGTTGTAATCCGCAAGCTGCTGAACCAGAAACTTTTACTAGAGTAGCTCCGTTAGGTACTGTTACCTGATAGCCAGCTAGCAAAGTAGCTAAGGTTATACCAGTAGCAACTGGAGCTGCATAGCTATCTCCATTAGAGTAGATATCGAAAGTAGTTCCGTTACCTGCTCCTGCCGAAGTTAATGTTATTTCTACTATTTTAGACATTTAATATAAATATTTTATATACAATTCTGTGCATCTAGTACAGCACCGTTAGCTGCTATCTGTGCACGTACTGATCCAATTCCTCCTTGTATTTGATACCTATAGTAATCTCCTGTACCAGCAAATTCAGAAGTAAGAGCTGAATCGGTATAGAAAGTGGTTACTGTCAATGCCGTACTTTCAGCAGCATATAATGTTACACTTGTATGAGAACTAGCACAAGCAGCAACAGGATCAGCATAAGAAGTATCGTTTACTATATAAGTGTAGTAAGTTATTGGAGTAGGAGTAGGAGTATTTGTAGGTGCTGCTGGTGTAGGAGTAGGTGTATTGGTAGGAGCAGAACATAGTCCTATTTGAGTTAAAGTAGTTCCATTTAACGAAGTAGGGTTACCTATCGTATCGCAGTTACAGAAATTACCAGTTGCATCTCCTGACGATACTACTTTCGATTGATTAGAACCGTCTTCACAAGAATAATAACTTATAATATCTCCTTCAGCTGGTATACTTCCTCCTTGATATTCCCAACTATTACAAGTAGCACAAGAGAACGGAGTTGGTGTAGGTGTTGGAGTTGCAGTAGGACCAGGAGTAGGAGTAGGTACTAAACATATAGCAATATTAGTAACGTTACCTGAAGAGTCGATTTCACAACTATAATAATCCGTCTCTCCATCTAACTGAAATTTATAGAATCCAGGAGCTCCTGTTGGAACTAATCCACTACCTGATAACTGAGGATTGTTAAAGAATTTTATTACGGCTGTTGAACTAGATGCTGCTGCATATGATGTTACGCTAGTTATAAAAGGATCTGCGCAAGCGCTTGCTGCATCAGCATAGTGTACGCCTAAAAATTTATATTTCGTAGAAGCTACTACAGGAGTAGGAGTTGGTGTTGGAGTATTAGTAGCTATTATTACAGGAGTAGGAGTAGGAGTTGGTGTACCTGTAGGAGTAGGAGTTGGTGTAGGTGTCGGTAATACAATCTCCACAGCAGTTCCTAATACTGCACAATTAGGTGTTGGTGTTGGAGTTGGAGTAGGAGTAGGAAGATTAAGTAAAAAGTTATTAATAAAGATAGATTGAGTACTACCTGCACTTGCTGATAGAGGTACTGTAAAGAAATCTAAACCTGTATTTCTACTATAAGTTACAAAAGAAGATGCTGATACTAATCCGCCTCCTGCATTACTACTGGTGGTTTCTACTACTTCAGATCCAGAAGTAACAGTAGGGTACCCTATAATATTCCAAACACTACCGGTATAAGGAATACTTCCACTTGAATCGTTGGTCTGATAGAAAGTTTCTACTATTAACGATCTAGTGTTGTGATATATGTTACCAGCAGAAGCGGTTATAGTAAAAGATCCTGATAATAATTGTCCAGGTTTAACTGAGTTAACATCTGGTAAAAAGGTGTAACCACTACCGTCTTCTCTAATTCTAAAATTATTATCTAATACTACTTCAGTAAAAGAAGAGCTATACTGGTTCATCTTCCAAATAACGTAAACATCAGGATACGGAGTTGGTGTGGGTGTAGGCGTTGGAGTTGGAGTTGGCGTCGGCGTCGGAGATGGAGTTGGAGTAGGCGTGTTAGTAGGAGTCGGTGTTGGAGTTGGAGTCGGTGTTGGAGTTGGAGTTGGTGTTGGCGGTATTATAGAATTTAAATAATAAGGGTTAGTTACTACTGTTAACCCTTGAGCATAAAAAATATTTCCAACCGACCCTGTGTTATTATTATTAAAAGAATAATTTAAAGCTTCGTAGATAAAGTTAGTACTGTAGAGTAAACTTCCTGTATAGTTACTAAGACTTGCAGTATATCCTATTGACCCGGATTTACTCTTTAAGTAAGGTACTATATCTACTAAGTTTCCATTTCTATCATCTACTATATAAAAAGACTTATCAGTAGCTTCTATTGCGAAACTTCCTTCTTTTATCTTTTCACCGTACTTTATTTGAGGTATAGAGAAAACTGTAACTTGCCCTGGAAGTCTTACGCTTGCAGATAGGGAAGAAGAGTAAAAATATCGCGTATCGGAATCTAACGTACCCGATGCAGCTGTAGACTGAAGATAGTTGGTAAAGGATTGTTTAGAAGTGTAATTTCCATCATTATATTCTACATCTGCTAAATCCTGATAAGTCATTTCAGCAGTAGGCTTCAAATAAGATTGAGAGTATACTTGTTGATTGTAGAATAATTTAGATATAGATCTGTAATTCAAAGAGTGAGTATCTAAATTTACAGACCCGGTATTATCTACTCCTGAGTATATGTAGTTATATCCGCTAGATGTTAGATCTGAGTAATAGGTTATATTTATACTACCTTGCTTGTATGCCGTATGTGGTAGTACAGAGACGTCCGATCTATTAAGAGATTTACCTGCAGAACTCATTATATAATATAAGATTTTTTACTTACCAATTCAACTCCATCACCAGTTAAGTTTTACCTGAATGAGGGCTTCTTTGGTAAAATCCTTAACGAGAGGTTTACTCAATTTAGCTACGGCTACTAACTCTTGATTATCGTTGTATAAACCTACTGTAGTAAGGTAGGTTTGAGGGTTATTAATCAAAGTTGAATAGAGTAAAGCACCTGATCCTGATATGATACTTGGATTAGTAGTGTAGTTGAATTGATTGTTTGGTACTCTTACAAATACGTAATCTGAAGATACTGTCTCGTAGCTATTCAAAGTAAACGATGCATTTGTCGGAGACATTAAACTAAATAAGTTAGACCAAATAAAGTTATTTACGTTTGACTGAGCGTTATAAACAAGATTTATTCCTCCGTAGTTAGGGCTTAAAGATAATGCTGCTGGATTTAAAATAATAACTCCTATATCTGCTAGGAATAATCCATAAGATCCAGAATTAGTATAACCTGCAGTTGCAGTACTGAGTGAAGGTTTTACTGCTGTAGCATTACCGTTACTTCCACTAACGATATCATAAACTCTACCACAATCTAGATAGTTAACAGTACTAATTTGATTAGCATTTGTAGTTAAAGAGCAAGTAGTAGCTCCATTAATTAAGGTAAGATTAAATGTACCAGGGAATAAACTTTCTTTGTAGGAGTTTCTATTTACGTTAATAACAAAAATATCTCTAGCTGTTGTATTTAGACCCCCAAAGTTAAAACTTGTATTTTCATCTCCGTAAACCATATTTCTAAACTGTCCATATATAGTTCTCGTTGGAGAATTTCCTGCTACTAACTGATTATACCACTGACTTCCAGAACCTGAAATATGCCCATATGCTATCGAAAACTGAGGAAGAGAGGAAGTAGTTGCTCCACTTGCGTGATATACATCAGTAAAAAAAGTAGGTGCAGAAGACTTGGCCGGAGTCAAATACATTGTATTTCCTTGCAAAGTTGGGTTTCCTGTAGACCACGCAGGTGCTGTAACGGCGTCGTTCGATACTACAAAATCTGTTGATTGAAGAGTTATAAAAGACATATTATAATTTATTAAACATTAGTTTTTGTAATAGTTACCGGTACTGAAATTCTAGCTCCAGAGTCTCTACCTATAACGGTTAAGATAGTATTTAAAGTAGTTCCTGTTCCAAATAAAGTATTAACTGTAGTAGCAGTTAAGTTGATAGTAGTACCAATTACTGTTTGACTAACTACCGTACCAACCGTAGTAGTAGTATTTAAAGCAGCTGCTGATGGAGTGTTAATTCCAACACCTGTAAACGAACTCATAGTTCTAACGTCTCCGATAGTTACTACGTATCCGGATTGCTCAAAAGTAGAAGTAGTTCCTAGATAGTTCAACGTTTGAGGGCTTATTGCTAAAGAAGCTCCTTGCTTTAAACTAATAGAGGTATATCCTACGTTAATAACCGGTATCTTTGCGGTTCCTCTTGGAAGAGTAATTAGTTTATACTTCATTATCTGTGTATCATCTGGAAATGCCTCTAATACTGGCATTCTTTCAATAGCTTCTCCATAAAACGCTGATCCTGAAGGGTGATTAGGATTATACAAGGTATAATCTACCTCATCATCTGCTAAAGAGAATTGTGTAATTTTAAAAGAACCGTCATTTCTAGCTAGCAGCTCTCTACCCTTTTTTGTTAAAATCGCGTCAACAACGACCGAAGTATTATTCAAATAGCCCATATTTTCTTTATTTTTCTATTATAAATAGTTATTTTTTATAGTTTTTATTGAAGGGGTTGATTGGTTTCTATCAATTTACTTTGTATTTCTCTTGTTATAGAATCTATATTTTTCATTAATCTAGGAGATACGTTATTAGGTATAACTAATCCGTAAGAAGTTTGTCCTGGTTTTTTAGCAAAATTAAAGATTACATTAGATTCATCTTTCTTTTTTGATAAGAATATAACTTCTGTTAAGAGATTTATAGGTAAAAAACTAGAAGGAAGTTCAGGGTTTATAGTGATTTTTACTACACTATTAGATCCACTTATCTCTACTGCTCTAACTTCTGATTCCTGATATAAAGTACCTTTTTTAACTATAACTGTATCTCCTACGTCTAGTGAGAACGGATAGTCTACCGCTCCATAACTATTAAATAAACTACTTGATTGTATAGATCCAGTAGTAAACTCTGGTAAAAATTGATATCCGTAGAAACCAGATAATTCATTATTGAGTATAAGTTGATTATTTCCGTCAGTACCACTTACAAAAGGAGCTGCTGAAGAAGTAGCAAAAGGATACAGTCCAACTACCTGAGTACCTTGAGTAAATCCTAAAGTACCTGCTGTTGATAAAGATGAAGTAAAGTTAGTAGTATTAAGAGAATCTAACTGTAATTTAAACTCAATAACATCTCCAGTAGTGAGAGTCAAGTGGTCAGTAGCTATAGAAAAATTCTGCGTAGAAGTTAAATTAGTGTTTACTGTTGAAATCCAGTTACCTCCACCGTCAGAATTTGACCATACTATTGCACTATTAATATAGTTAAAAGTACGGCTAGTAGCTGCTCCGCAAGGTGTTAGGTTAACGGTACCATAAACAGATCCAGTAATAGTTACTCCTCCTAAAGTAGGGTTCGGAGCTGTGGAACTTGCTCCATATCCGTATAAGTATTGAATATCGTTAGCTATTACATACTCTCCTGATACTGGTCCTTTACATATATTACCACTTCCCGTAACAATATAAAGATATTGACCTACTGGAATAGTATCAATAAGATCTCCTGATTGACCTCTTATCTCAATAGGAGTAGTAGTAGTCGTAGGGGTTGCATAATAAGCTAGACTATCATAAGATCTGTTACTATCTATATAGGCTCTAAAGTTAGTAACCGACAAATATTGACTAGATGTTGGTATAAACTTAGTCTGAGACGTAATTGAAGATCCGTTTTTTAATACGCTATATGTATAGGATCCTGATATTCCTGTAGATTGTACTTCTGTACTTAAATCTAAAGAAGAAGTAAATCTGTAAACACCTACGGAAGATACTGTATACTTAGGGTAAGAAGTTGAAGTACCTGCTGTAAAATTATTGTTTTGATTTTCCGTTATATTATCGAATAAACTGTAAACTACTTGTAAACTTCCACTAGTTCTAAAAGGATACTTATTAGAAGAAGACCCTGAAATAAATCCGTTAGGGTTTCTAGAATTATTTGCAGAAAAACTGTTATTAGAAGGAGTTTCAGCAGTCTTTAGAAAGTATAGTTTATTATCTATACTTTGACTATAGTACAAAATAGGATAATAGGAATATCCACTATTAAAGATAGTCTTCGGACCATCTGTTAGTTTTTGATTTGAGTATTTTTGATTGTCAAATAGTTTTACTGTCGCTAACTCTCCTAATTTAAAAGTATTTTGAAGCTCTTCCCAGTTTTTGTTATCTCTATTTAATTCCGTAAAAGATCCACTTTCATCTACTAGGTAAATTAAAGAAGCATTATTTCTTTGAAAGAATACAGAACTCGTAACTATTTGAGTAAATAGTCCTACTTTATTTACGTAAGAATCTACAGCCGATACGTCTCCGTATGCTCTGTTCACCGAAGGTATCGTGCTGTCTAGTATACTGTAGGTATTGTAAAGAGAACTACTATTCTTAGATCCAGCATACCTTAAGGAAGTAAATACAAACGAGTTATAGTTAGCATCGTTTAAAGTAGCGTATGGCCAAAATCCAGTACTTAAAACTGAGTTGTTAGGATTTAGACTCATAGTATAGTATAAACTATCTATTAAGCCAAAATTAACCGGTATATACTGTTTAGTAGAATAATCTAAATCGGCTATCTTTACTGACGTTACACTTCCAGAAATATTATGTTGTAAGTAATTTAAATAAATTAATACATAATCTTGAACGGTAGTTGTATCTGATATTTTATTATCGACTAACTGAGTAAACGAAGAAGATATCTTAATAGTACTTCCTCCATATCTACCAGTAAAAGATTCTGCTCCGTCGTTACGAATTAAATTTACAGAACCAGTAAGTCCTTCTATAGTATCTATAAAAGTAGTATTTAAACTAACTCCTATACCGTTTGATCCAGATATAAACGCAGTATCTACACTTCCAGTAGCTATTACTTTAGATCTTTGGTTGTATAGAGAAATACTTACGTTAGGAGCATAAGATTTTACTTTATTTCTTTCCAGCAAGTGAGATTTTACTAAAACTCCAGTAGTAAGATTTGCCCTTGCAGGTACAAAATCTTTTATCATCTTAAATAAGGAGTTATCATAAAATTTTATAGCTCTAACTAAATCATATACGTTATAACTGGTTATATACTTTGAGAAGTAAAAATCTTTAAGATTCCTTAAATCTGAGTAACTGCTACTATACAGGTCAGAAGGATTTCCTACATACTCATCTAGGTCTACATTACCGAATTGAAAAGAAATATCATCATCTATCTGATCTGAAGGAGAGAATGCTATTTCTAAATCTAAAGAATTTCTTGTTTGAGACTGGTCTAGTTTTTGAGAGCTTACATAAGGCGATAAAGTACTTCCGGTAGTTTCTATTGTATCAGGGATAAACACTTTATTGTTTACTTTTTGATATCTACCTGATCTAGGTGTACTGATTATCTCGTACTGGTTATAAGTATGATAATTAGTAGCAAACGCAGAGTTTCCATAAACAGCACCGTTTACAAACCCTAAAGTACCAGATCCTGGAAAGGTATAAAAAGATGGTACCCTGTTTACATTTCCATAACCTGGAATATTAAAAGTTCCAGTAATAGCAGGGTGTAAAGAAGTAAGATCATATCCTGCTAAATTGTCTCCTATTACGGCATAATTTCCGTCAGGATAGGTGGTAAGTACTGATTCACTAAATTGAGTAGCAAAGTAAGCAGAAGCTGTAGATACATCTCTTCCTAAAGGTATTCTAAATATACAGTTAAAAAGAGACGCTGTAGCGCTTGAATCGCTATATGCTCCTGGAGAATAAGTTTGTACATTCTTAGCATATTCATCTGGCGATCCTCTCCAATATCTAAACTCTTGATATAGTCCGCTATAACCTTCTAAACCTAAAGTACCGTTAGTATTATTACCTCCTAAATAACCTCTAAACACTCCGTTTAGATTAACCGATGTCGTCGGTGTTAATAGAGAAGCTGAATCTAATAAATTCCAAGATCTATTATAAGTATGTTCTGCTGCACTTATATCTATACTAGCTGATCCTACAAACCCTTGTGTGGTATTACCTTCTGCAGAATAAAGATCTGTCTCTGCATATACCCAATATCTATTTGCGGATCCGGTAGAACTTGCTAAAGAACTAGTTTCCCTATAAACATATAAATTCCAACTTAAAGTAGGGTCATAAAAAGGTAGATAAATTTGAGAAGAAGATTTATACCCTGATCCTCCGCTTAAGTACAAGCTAAGGTATCCGTAGTTTTCATACACGCTTCCACTAACAGCACTACCGGTTATTCCTATATTTGCTAAAGGACTATACTGAGCTTGTGTCGTAGATATGTAATCTAACCGAACACCGAACTGCATGTAAGATCCAGTGTTTAAGTGAAATAAAGCTACTGAGTGAGAATAGAAATTACTTCCCCAAGTAGTTCCGTTATAATCTGTTGTAGGATGCCCCCAGTAAGAGTTAAATCTAAACTGTATAGTATCCGGTACTTTTATTGATCCTGAAGTTAGATAATCAAAACTTACTGCGCTCCAAGGAGTAATTACAGAAGCTGTAGTTGAAGTAATAGTAGTAGATCCAGATACGGTTCCGAATAGAGCACTGTAAGAGCTGTTTCTTATTTGTGAACCTACTTTAGTAAAGTCATTTGATCCTCCATACTCGTTTATCCTGAGCAGCGTTTCGGGAATACCGTAACACGCTATTAATGCTCTTAGTCCTCTTTCTGTACCTTTAGTTTTTAGAAGGTATGGTAGATTATGATAAAGTCTCTTATAAATTTCAGTGTTTATATCCTGTATTGAAGTTCCTCCTAGTGATGATGTCGGGTAACTTACAATAGACTGACTTATTTCAGATCCTGTTGGGAAATATTCAGGTCTTAAATCTCCGTTAGGTCCTATCCCTAACAGCGAATAGTAAAAATCATTACTAATATTAGTATTAGTATACAAGTTAATTCCGAAACTTCTTAAAGTATCAGCTACTAAATCTTTCGATATACCTCTATCATTACTATTATCTGCTTGGTATCTAGAAGTTACGTCCTTATAATATACGTAAAGATTATCAAAATGTTGACCTAACATACTTGTAAACAAGAATGCAGGACTATTTTCATAGTCGTCTTTAATATACTGAGGTAAAGTGTTTAGTAGATGATTAGGGTTTTCTATATCGTAAATAGAAGCTGAATAAAGTATACTTAGATATCCAGAACCAGAAGAAGGTAGTGTAGAACTTCCTAACCAATTAATTGCTTGAGAAGAAGTTACAGAATAAGGTACTTTTAATTTTACGGGCGTATTTACATCATACTTAGGCCAGGCAGTATCATCATTTGAATAGTATAAGTAATATTCATATTCATCGAACTTGTTTATTATGTTGTTAATAGTATCCAAGTTATTAACTAAAGATCTAGAAACAATACCTGAACCTGTTGTTACTAAAGAAGAAGTTATATAGTTCTTCTGCTCTAATTCAATTAACTCTAGTTTATATACAAAATTATTTATTCTCTCCGTAGCTGAGGAGTAATTAATAAAGTTTTTAAAATTAGAGTAATCTACGTTTATATCAATACTCTTTTCCTGTAATAAGCTTCTTAATCTACTATAAGAAGAAGAAGTAGTTAAACTTCCAGTTGCTAGTCCAAATAAACTATTATAGTTAAGAAGATCTGTAGTTTGACCAATTTGCCTGTTTATATCAATATCGTAATTAGGTCCTCTTAAACTAAAAGAACTTGTAGGAGTAATTACTGGTACTTCTACGGTTATGTTATAAGTTTGAGGTTCCGCTAATTTATTTACTAACCAAAAAGTATCTTTTAGTTGTACGTTAGAAGGTAAAGGTTCATACAACTTGATCAATACGCTTGCTTGCTGACTTCCTGTAGCAAACAACATATTAACGCCAATAAGAGTTTTATTATCTCCAAAATTTAGTAGAAAGTCTGGGTAGTACGCTAAGCCGTTAACGGTTGTTTTATAGTTAGCAAAAGCTACATACAGTTCATTGTTGGATATATCATTCCTTTGAGCTCTTAGTTCCGTTCTATCTGTAGATATTTCCGATATCCAAAACTGATCCTGATAACTACTAGATAATAATTTTGAGTAAAAATTATAAGTAATGTCTACACTACCTCTGTCAATTCCAAAAGCTTTAATATCTGATTCAGGATTAAGCTTTAGCGTATTAGTACTATTATTAGTAGAATCTAAGTCAATAGGAGTGTAGTTATAGGCATAGTAGTTGGATACGAGTAAAGTTTTATTCTCGTCGTAAACAAAATACTCTACATAATCTTGAGAATATAAAGTAAACTTTGGGCTTATAATCTTTTGTTCAATAAGATTTACATCCCTAGTATCATACTCCTGAAACTCCGGTTGCGTACCTAAATTATCTACTTTTACTATTTCCATTACGTTAAGTTAGCTATATCTACTAGGTTTTTATTTGCCTCTAACAATTGCTGTCTTAAGCTGTTGATTTCATCGATTAAAGCTTTCTCATTATCAGTAAGTACAGAACTACCTACGTAAGCAGAACTTCTTTTAATCAAATATTCGTGAGAATTTATCTCTCCTTTAATAGGTATTTCAAAAAATAAACTATCATAATTTCTAAAAAATTCTTCAACCGTAACATCTTCCTGTATAGGTTCAGTAGGAGTATAAAGTTGGGTAAATTGAGTGTTAATTACGTTCTTGTAAGTAGTTTCTCCGTATACCTCCTTTACTAAATTTACTGTTTGTTCCATTACCTTACAACTTTAAAAATTAAATCGTTATCTTTAATTACTACCTCTCCAGTACTTAATATAGATTTAATTAGTATTCTGTAAGATCTCTCTGGTTGAAGTCCATTCATAAAAAGAGTAAAGAAACTACCTGAAGGATCTACACTTAACTGAGTAGATTTATTATCGAAATCTACTGCCATCTCTTTAGTCTTATAATCTTGAATAGCATAATATGAAGAAGTAGGTAAGTATTTCCAGTTTAAATAAACTGAAGAAGTAGTGAACTGTCTAGTAGGAAATTGATCTCTTGCTTTAAATCTAAATTTATAAACAGAATTATTTTCATACTCTCCTAAGTTATTAGTTGATACAACAACGTAAGTATCTTGATTTACTACTAAATCATTAAAAGAAGAAGAACTTAAAGATCCTGTATTTATAGTACTATCATTCCATTTAAACTCTAAACAAGGAGGATAAATGGTATGAGTATTCATTGAAAAGAATTTCAAATTAATATAACTTTGAGGGTTTGCTTCAAAAATATCTCCACTAGATAGGTTACCCGTAAAAGGAAGTTTTACTAAAAATCCGTAATTCTGTCCTAAAGTTCCATCAACCCATTTATTAACTATATTAGTTACATTTACGTTAATATCCTTATCGGAAGTATAAGTAAAGTTTTGAGAAGCAGAGTAGTTGATATGCCAAGATCCTCCTCCTGGAGTTAAGTATTGAGCAGTGGCATTCCAAGTTACTCCGTTAACTTGAGCACTTCTATACTTCCAACTTGTACCTCCTGTGTTAGTAGGAGAATCATTAAATTTACCTGTTCCATTAGACCAGAAGTTATCTACAGGCCATACCTCTAAACTATATATTTGAGTTAAATTCTCTGCTTCAGCTAAATATAATCTTAAAGAACTTGATACGTTACTTGCAGTAGCAGATAAGCTAATAGCGCTAAGTATTTCATTAGTGTCGAATAGTATCAAAGATCTTCTGATATCATCTACTCCTAAGTCCTCTAAGACTAAGCTAGGACTCACTACTCCACTTTTATTGTTCATAGATCCAACTTCAAGTATCTCATCTGAACCAGCATTTGTAGTTTGGTACAGAGAATACATTGTAGTATCTTGAATCGGAAATATTTTATAGGTTGCCATATTTTTCTTATTGTAAGGAAACTACCCTTCCGTAGATATCTGTATTAGGAAATTTAATTTCGAAGCACGACGGGTCTAAGCTCGGATAAATTACTCCCCCTAAAGTAGCTCCTACTATATCATAACCGTATTGGGAGTAATCACCATCAGCATCGCTTAGATTATAAATCTCTACTTTCTTCACCGTTTGAACTCCAACCACTTTATCTAAAGTAGTATAGATATCAGATAAAATAATAGGTTGATTAATTTCCCAATTATCAATATTAAAGTACTCTTTCATTCTATCTATACAACTATTTAAGACTTCTCTACTAGAGTAATTAGGTCTTAGTACTATGTCAAAGTCAATTCCTATATTAATAATAAAGCCGGATTTTAGACTTATATTATCAGTTAACATTCTATACTGAGAGACATAAGTTTTTAAGTTCTGTAACAATGCAGTCGGTGGCGTAGTAAGATTTTTATTGACGTCGTATGAAAGAATATAAGCAGATAAAGCTAAAGGATCGTTTAATTGATTGTTAGCTTCTAACTGTCTTCCGTACGTAAAAGAGTCTTTAGTAATATAGGATTTAGCAATTTGCCCAAATCTACTAGGCATACTGTTAATGATAGCAAGGTAATCTTCTTGAGTAACTGCTCTCATTTGTGTAGGGAAGTTAGCTAAAGAGTTTAGTCTTAACATATCAACTGTATCTCCGTCACCTCCTCCAGAAGATGCTGAAGGATTATTTATTGCTATAGAAGCTAAAGTTTCTGATGATAAAGTTGTATCAGGAGTTACTCCTCCAAAGAAGCTAGCAGTAACGTCGTTAACTATATTGATAGTATTACTTCCTACGTTAGATTGTGCTCCTCCTCCTACTAAATACTTTATAGTTAATGTAGTATTATACGGAGCAATACCGTAAGTTCTTGTATTTACGAAATTAAATGGATTATAAGAATTAAAAAATAAACTCCTTCCATTTACTAAACCTAAACCTACTCTATCTACATTAGGTAAATACTGTTCGTCTGTTTGTTGAGATACCGGACTATCATCTGTTAAACCAGCTCCGAATTGTATATCTAAAGTATTGTCGGATTTAAATCTCGTTACAAATCTTCTAGGTACCTCTTTTACTTCTACTAAATAAGGGACTTCAATAGAAGATCCTCCATAATTAGGATCTACATTTATACTATTTCTTTTTTGTACAAGTATTCTATCTTGAGCTAAATAAGGTACTTCATAATATTGATTACCTTCACTGTCGTAGATACTTATAATCTCTATTATATCAGTATCGGTGAGAGTTGTAGTAAAAAATTTCTGCCTTGAAGTAGGTGCTGTAACCGTAGTAATTTTTAACTCTCCGGATATAATATCGATAGATTTTTTAAGTAAAAATTTAATAGGTCTAGTACCAGAAGGGTCAACTTGATATACGCTTATTTCAGTAGGATTAGAAGAAGATGATACTGAAAAATCTAAACTGTTTGGAGTATAGTATTTTGTACCATTTCCTAGATTTGCACTAACTTGCATACCTTCTTGTATAACTAATGCATACCTAAAATCTGGAACTGGGCTTCCGTTAGTAGGATTATAAGAAGGAATGGTTTGATAAACGTCTAGTTTTGTAGTAGATGCTGAAGTAACTTTAGGTTTATAACCTAACATATACGCTAAAGTTAATAAATTATCTTTCTGTTTAGCATACTGTAAAAAAGTCTCTTGGATTTGATTATCAAGATAAAAAGACATTACATCTCCCACATAGGCAGCCATGTCAATAAACATAGAACCTGGAGACGAAGTAGAGAAGTCATTATAAGCTGTAGGATAATACGCTTTTGCATACTCTATTAATGCAGACCTCAAATCTGCAAAGTCTTTATTAATATACTTAATATCTTTTGTATTGCTAGGTTTAGATGCCATTTTCTAGATTTAGTGATATTTGATCCTCTATTCCAGTATTTTTTATATTATAACTGAGACTTAAGGTAAAATAGTTTTGATCATAACTAGGGGTTATAGAAATTTGAGTAATAACTACACTAGAAAAGTACTGATTAATGTCTGATCTAAGGTTTTCTTTTAACGTATCTAAAGCATTATCTGTCATTTGCTCAAATAACTGACTTCTTAATCCTGCTCCAAAATTAGGATAGTATAGTTTCTCTCTTTTATCTGTTAGTAGATAATTTATAAGGTTATATCTTACCTGTTTAATAGTCGTATAAACTGGACTAAAAGCGCTGGTATTACTGAAAGGTATAGAAACTCCTACTGCAGTACTCTTTTTTAAGTCTAACGGATCTATTGAAACTGATCTATATGCCATTTTATATTTGTCCTTTAGCTTTTAGTGATTGCATTAAATTCGTAAAATCCGGAACGGCGTCCGGAAGTTGAACTGCTTCAAAAGTACTTGCAGGTCTAGCTGCTTGTAATATTTCGCTTACGTTCTCAGTTATAACTGTTTCTCTTTGAGGTCCTAAATTTTGCATTGCTCTCATTCCGAATCCTTGAGCATCTTGAGCACCAAAGTTACCTATACTTCTATAATCGTCTGGTTGCATTGCATATTTTGTCTCGTTTAACAAATCTGCAATAGGATCTCCTGTAGATACCCGTTCTTTTACGGGCTGTGGTTTTACTGAAGGTTTAATAGATTCCACTAAAGAACTTTTAGTGTACACTGGTTTAGAAGGAGTTATACTTCCTTCTAGTAGAGGTTTAAGTTCTTGCATAGCCAGTTTCATTTCTGTTCTGACTGCTAGAGCTACCTCTTCTCTAATTAATTTTCTTAACGCGTCTAAATTCTTAGTTGCCATATAGTAATAAATATTTAAATTGTATATTTTTAGTTCTACTATCCACCTCTTGCTTTTCTATCTTTTTCTAACTTTTCTACAGCTTCTATAAACTCTGCAGATCCAGGTGGTCTAGTTTTAATTATATCAATATATCTTTGCTTCTCTTCAGGGGTTAGTAAATCTGGATTAGTGGTAGTTACTGCTGATGATGCAGTAGAAGTAGTAGAAGAGGTAGTTTCAACTGCTGAGTTTATAGTGCTTGTTATATTTCCAGTACTCGAAGTTAAACCTCCGGTAACTTGATTACCAACAGTAGGATCTATTTTCTTTTCTTTTATATCTGATTTAAGCTTAACGGAATTAGCATCTATTCCCTGTCTAGCTCTTTGCTTAAGTTTAGTTCCGCCAGGCAATCCGTCAACAAAAGCAGACACTGCTTGCAATACTGCTTTATTCTCTTCACTCATTTGTTGATCAGGTAAAACTCCGTCTATTTCATTCATACCGATACTAGTATATATATCTTGGTCAGTTTCTGGTAAAGAAAGGATTGAAGTAATATCTGCTACGGTAGGTACTACAGTTCCTGTATCTTTTGTAACTCCTTTATTAATTAGTAATAGCTTTAATTCTTCAAATAGAATACTTACGTCTGTAGCAAAAGTTAGTTGAGTTGCTTCTACTAAAATATCTCTATCATCGTAAGCTACAGCTCTTCTTCTCTTATATTTTACTCCTTTATCAGTTAATTCCTCTTCGTCTATTTTAAAAGTATACCCGTTGTAGGTAGCTTGGTTAGCATTTGCTTGCGCATCAAGATAGCTTTGAGTGATTTTATCTATTCTTGCTAGAGAAGCTCTTAAACTACCGTTTACAAGTACTAACTCATTTACCATTGGCGAGTTTTTGGTATCTTCACAAGTTTCTAAATTCAATATTAGAATTTGAATCTGATTAACTACTTCTCTAACTGCTCCGGCTATAGTAATTAAAGTTCCGTATATTACATTTATTAATTGATTTAATTGTTTAGCCCTCTTTTCTGCATCGTCTAGTTTTTTATCTACTTTTTGTCTTGCTGCAATTAAAGTATCAGTAATACCGTGCGTAGTAGTAGTATTAGGTAAAGGTAATGCTCTGTAAAATTTAATTATAATCTTTAATACTTTTACTAAAATTACTAATACCTTAGAAATAATTCTAGCAGTATTTACGTACTGTAAAGCTTCTTGACAGATATTATCTGCTGCTCTGGCTAAGTTCAGTCCCTTTCTAATATAGGGTAAAAGTTGCGCAGGATTTAGTATTCTTTGTAATTCCTTAACCTGTTCAGGTATAAGTCTATCGACTATAGAACCTAAAGAAGGTAAGCTTGCTATGAAAGATAAAATTTCTCTTGCTTTTCTAATCTCGGTTAGTAATTTTTGAATCTCCGCATTAGGTATTTGATTAAAATTTTCATAAGTTGACTGAGCTGCAGAGATTTGAGTTAGTATGCCTATTACATCAAATATTTGATTTTTAGTCTGTAGAAGTTTAGGGAATAGAGTTAATATGTCGGTATCTATTAGATTATTAACTTCAGCAAGATAACCAGTTAACTCTTTGATCTTAGCATCATCAAATTTAGTGTTATTTAAGTAATCTCCGTCTAAAAAGTCTAAAGCTTTTTTAGCAACATCTCTTACCTTTAGTATTTTCTTTTCTATAGAGTTTGCTTCTTCCTGCCCTTCTCTTACTTCCTGTCTTACTAACTGAACCTGACCTAGAGAGTAACTTATAATATTGCAAAAGTCTATAGCATTTATTTCTCTGAAAATAGGTAGTAATCCGTTAGTCTTAGTAGCTCTGCCTGGAAATTTAATTCCTCCATCCTTATCTGGATTCCCGTAAGCTACGTTTACAATACCATTCTCTATTTTCTGCAGTGCTACCGTAGTAGCAGTAATTAACTTCTCCAATCCCTTACCTGTAGGTACTATAACATCTGCCATCTTACAAAGTTTTAGTTACTTTAGATAAAGTATTAGGTAATCTCTTTCGAATACCATTTACCGTTTCTGATAACCTAGCTGCAGACTTTACTATACCTGGTATAGCTATCTCTAATTCACTTTCACTTAGCATAGTCATAGCCATTGAAAAAGAGTTTAAAGCGGAACACAGAAGAGTTAAATCATCTACTAATGCGTTTCCTCTTATAACTGGTTGCTGTGCATTAAGTCCTAATTCGATGGTGTTACCATTAATAAAAACTCCTTCAGAAGAGTTAATATGAGTAGATCCTGAAGTTGATAATACTACAGCTTTATTGGCAAATATAAATGCAGAATCGTCTTTAGCGTGAAAAACGATCCTACCTCCTACTAAAGTAGCTTGCTCTCCAGTATATGGAAACTTAGGTATATAACTACCAGTATACATTTTAGGTTGCTTCTAAAGTTTGTTTATCATAATAACTTGCTGCTAAATTTTGAATTGCAGGTTTAAAATCAACTAAAGGTACTACAGTATCAGGATTGTAAGTAGCTTGAAATCCTAATTTAAACGTATCTAAAGGATAATTAGAAACGTTTAAAGATATTGCTTGATTATGCGATAACCATAATTGAGCTCCGTCTTTATTTATATCTTCTACTGTAGGAAGCCATCCCTGAGGGTCATTACTGTAAGCTCTTTTATTTGAAATAATAGTAATAGGGTCTCCGGTTTTGCCGGTAGAACTCCAAGTATTATTTACAGATTTTTCAGTTACTGTAGTCCCGAATCTTATTGATTGTCCAAATCTTCCTTCCAATATAACATCGCCTTCGAAAGGTAGTAGAGGATTTACGTCTGCTTTTTCTTTAAAATACTCTCCTAAAGGCATATTAAGAGATTTCGATACTGAAGTATTTACTGCCCCTCTACTTATATCCTGATCAGAAGTATTATCTACGCTTATTTGCTTTTCGTATACTCTAAGATCAGGGAATGCGTTATGATGTTGACTATTCCAAAGATTATATGCTGGAAGGTAAAAATAATCTTGAGCAGATGCATTTTCGTTTAAGGAAGGAGAAGGGCCTGGTAGAATAGCTACGATCTCTCCTATTACCGGATAGTTTTTTAAATTTCCGTATAGAGGTTTAGCAAATACGTTTGAAACTCCTTCTCCTTCTGGATTATTACTTTCTTGAAATAAGTTAAACTTTATACATCCTACGCTACCCCATCCTCCATTTAGTATAAAATCCTTATCTATCTTTCCATCTTTAGTATATTGACCTAATACTATTTTAGTAACTCTACCTAAAAGAATTTGTTTTCGATATCCTCCGATACCGCTAGTTCCTTTAATATTAAAGTTAAATCCTTGGTTATCACTTGCCATTAGTTAACTATATTAGAAGGTAGTTGAGGAATATTTACACCTTTAATTTCTGCAAATAACTGCTCTCTTTCTTTCTCTGTTAGAAGTTCCCCACTGTCATCACCAGCATTAGCTTTTCTATCCATAGCTTTTTGAATAATAGAAGCCATTTTAATTAAAGCTTCATCGTTCTTAACTGCTACTTCCATATAACCTTGAATAAGAGGTACTATCATAATAGCCTCTCCCGGTTCATTTATCATATCTTTCAACTGAAGAATAAGTTCTTTGAGTTGTTTTTCTTTAGATTTTTGATTGGTATAGATATCCTTCATTAAGGAACTCCAACTTTTTCCTTCAAATATTTCGTCGTTTAATTCCATAAAACGGTTTTATATAAATAGAATTAAACTATTTTTCTAACTCGTATTCTCCTTTTTCTAGATATAAACTAAGTCTTTCTTTATATATACTCTTCATTTTTTTAATAACCCTAGTAACAATGGGGGTAGGTACATCAGTTATTTCCCTAATGTATATATAGATTGCTTTTTTAGAAAGAATATCTAAAGACCCTCTATTTTTAAATAACTCCAGTACTGCATCGGCTACTTTTGCTTCTTTTTCTTTACAGAAAAGTTCAAACATTTTTGAATCAACATACCTAACGAAAATATCTATAAACTTGCTTACATAGGAAGCTTCGGAATGCTCAGATGTTATATCGGCTAGAATAGTTTTATCTGTATCTACATCCTCTAGAGTAGCTTTATTTTTTAATTTTTTATAGTTATTATTATTGTATATAATCAAGTATCTTTTAGCAATAGTTCCAAAATAGGAATAAGCTTTTCCTTTTGCTTGATCATACTTAGAAAGCTTTTCTAAAAGAAAACAAGTTACTTCATGTTGCAATTCTTGAATACTATCTACTTCGGTATAATAGAACTTAAATGTGTGAATTATGTTTTCTGTTAGTTTGAAGAAAGCATGTTGAATTCTAGAATTATAAATTCTGTTTCTCTCATCCTGATCTAAAGAAGCTACATACTCTAGAATAGCAGTTTCTGTGTCTGGTGTAAAATAATATATTTTTTGCCTTGGCTTTCTCTTTCTAACTGTTCCTTTCTGTGTAAGCAGAACTTCACTATCAGAAGTCAAAGTTTTCTCTAGTTCACTCATCATATTTTAAACTTATTCAATTCAGCTTGTATAGCTTTCACTGTGTTAAAAAAGAAACCAATTTCATCGTCAGATTCAAATGCGCCTAACGTATCTAAATCCTTAATTCTCTTATCAGAAGTACTAATTAGTTTAGACATTTCAATTAAAATATTATCTCTATTAAATACCAATTCTTCTAACTTAATGTTTTTGTTTGTTAGATTCCAAATAACATAACTCATTAGTATAACTAATATACTTAAAATAATTATTAAAACTACCATACTAAATATTTTTTAAAGCATTCAATAAAGCAGGATTATTTGAGCTTACTCTCTTCATTGCTTCTGCTTGTGCTGCTGGTTTAGATATTGTTTTAGGTTTATTTACTCCAGATTTAACTCCTACTTTCTCTAACCACTCCTTCTCCCACTCTACTCTTGAGGCAAGAAGATCGGCTTGGTGTAAAATTAGAGGTAGAGAAGTTCTAAGCTTTGATTCACTATTACCTGAAATCAAAAATGCTTTGTTTGCATCATCATAAAGCCCGTCGTGAATTTTAATTCCTATAAATTCATTAACTGAAATTTGTATGCCTTCATTTTGCAAAATAAAAAGTGAGTTGTCTTGTACGGGTAAAAAAGGAAGCTCTGTGTTTGGTTTATAGTTAGCCCCTTGATTTTTTACATGCCATTCAGAATCGTTGGGTACATATCTAGGTTTTCCAAACATTCCCAACTTTCCTAAATCATGATTAATGGCTGCAAACACTAACTCTTCTTTTGTAAAGTTAATAGTTCCACCCATCTTTTCCCACACCTCTAGTAAATTTAAGGAAGCTTCTACTACCCTGTTTATGTGGTCTACATAACCTCCTGGAAAGGAATTATGATAAGCTGCTCTGGAAGAAGCGGGAGCAATTACTAAAATATCTTCCTGAGACTGATATAGCCCCAGTAATTTGGTTGCTCTTGGTTCTGAGATGTGTAATTCAATATTCTTATAAAACTTTGCTAAATTGCTTTGAATTTGTTCTGCTTGTAACATAACTATTATTTATTGAAAATTTTCTGACTCGTTATTTATGAGAGTCTGGATGTTTGCCAACGTTTCCTTAATGTCTTTTAGTTTATCATTATAATTCATAACTACATATTCTCCTCCAGCTCTTAAGATAGAAGAAAGTTGATTAAGCTGGCTATCTACTTTTTCTAACTGTCGGATTACTACTAATTTATTTCTCATTTTATAAATTTTTTAATTTCAAAAATTAAATGCTGGGTTGTTTCATATGGGTAAACAAAAGTGAAATTGTTTATGCTTGTAGGCTTAATATCGTCACCTACAAAATAAATTACATTGTTATTTTTTCTTACTTCTACTATCGGGTAAGTCTCAGTATCTAGCAACTGCTCTAATGCGTGACTCTCATCTAGATAGTCATCAGCATCATAAGCATTAAACTTTACACCTTCTTCTTTTAAGCTTTTTATTAAATTATTACAATGTTCACAATAGCTTAAAAAATACAAATTTATTTCCATTTATTTACTATAGATGTTAATACACTTCGAAGTTGGTTATTTTATAATCTTTATATTTTTTTATTTCATTTTATCTTCTTTCTTTCACTTTCTCTCTCAATCAATTTATTTTTAATATTTAAAATATAAAATATTTTCACTTTTTTTTCGTTATGTTCCAACTTCTTTTGGAAAAAAGTTTAGATTTTTTTCTAAAATTTCTATAACATACTTAGTATCACTACATTGTTCATACATTTCTTCTTGTATAAGAATGTCTAGAAGTCCATTATAAAACCCTAGCATCTCCTCTGCTCTTTCAAAAGTTAATTCTTTAAATGCATCCTGTCCTCTTGTATCTATAAGCCTTTTACTATGGCTAACGTTATCTAAAGCAACGGCTATCACAAAGTCACCAAGAGCAGGACTATAGGAGGTAGCCTGATTGTAATCCTCGATAAAATTCATATAATATTTTTTAAATGTCTGTGTAAAGTGGGATAGAAGCAACTTTTAGAGAAGATATGGTCTTAGATCATTCCATTTTTTCTTCTCTCCAGATTTAAGCATTTTGTGAAGCTCATCCGCTTCGTCGTAATCTGGACCAATAAACAACCAGTGCATGCTTCCGTTTACGTAAGAGTGGTCTACTACTTCAACATATTCAGGTGCCTCCTCATACATGGAAAAATTAACATTCGGATCTGCATCACTGCCTTCATCTGCGTAAAGGTCTTCTTCCAGTTGCTGGTAGAGTGATTCAGCTTCAAGTTGAGGGTCTCCTTTTATTTTTTTAAACTCTTCAATTTTATATTCCGATACTCCTCTTCCGGTATCAGGATCTAAAGTTCTAGCACGACTTGCTCTATATTGAATAACTAAACACTCATCTTCTTTGAATTCTCTCTCTTCAAAAGGATTAAATTCTTCCTCCTCTCTCAACCTCTCTCCACTTATATTAGATTGATAACAATAGTCTTCAATCTTATCAGTTATTTCATTTCTAGTAAGTTCAGCTAACTGTTCTTTATTGAGAGGAAAGCGAGGTTTACCATCATTACCTAATTCAGAACCACCAACCCACCCCATTTCATGACTATCAAAGAATGCAATAAAATCTCTATCCTCTGTACAATCCTCACAACTAAGGTAAACTCTCCAGGTATCATCTCCAATGTAATGCATTCCCTCATTTCTAAGAGTTACTTGATCAAGAGTTTTTTCTGTCTCAAATGGATTAAATTCTTCTACATCTTCAGTAGCCATAGTAGCATTAAAGTGTTCGTCATCTACTTTTGTTATACTCTTTTCTGGAATTACTATAGCATTAAGAGAATCTAACCCTGCTGCTTTAGCTGCTAGAAACCTATGGTGACCGTCTAGTATTTGATACTTATCATCTAGCTGTCTAACTAAAATAGGATTGACTTTCTTATTACTTTTGTAAGCTTTAATAAGAGATTTAATATCCTCCTTATCTTTTAGTTTGGCTTTTAATGGTTCATTTGCAACTAAATCGTTTAAAGAAATTTGTATAGCAGATTCTTTATCTAAATACTCATCTCCAAATACGTCTACTCCTTTATCTCCTGGATATAAGTTAACTTCTATATCTTCGGTAGCCATAGTAGCATTGAAGTGTTCAATATCTACTTGATTAGTTTCTGGATCCACTTCTTTACCGTGATTGTTATGCTTTCTTGCGGTTTCTGATAAAAACTCATGAAAAAACCTATCTTGAATGTCTGATTTGAGAAAGTTATTGCTATTCAAAAGAGAAAGGTCTTCCCTATCAAGATATTCCATATCAAAACTATCTCGTTCATCAACAGAGACGCGAGAAATACGTTCATTAAAAATGTAAATAGCATAATATAATAAATTATCAGCTTCAGGATCAGTAAATGTAACGAAATAATCTCCCTCATCACCTTCCTTATATTCTTCCATATCCTGTACTGTAAACTCTATATCATGTAACCCCTTCTCTACCTCAAAAGGATTAAACTCCTCTTCTTCTCTCAAACCTTCTAA